>Ga0213823_1000270_pt1 | contig 50939 bp, 44 predicted proteins | sample MC6MC0907MG_FD_179887 | JGI IMG/M metagenome (GOLD analysis project Ga0213823, IMG submission 179887) | Enriched soil aggregate microbial communities from Iowa State University, Ames, United States - MC6-MC0907-MG | ecosystem: Environmental > Terrestrial > Soil > Unclassified | place: USA: Iowa...
CTCCGGTGGTTTCCTCGAGGTTCAGCCGAACATGGTCAAGGTACTTGCCGATACCGTGCAACGCGCCGCCGACCTGGATGAAGCTCAGGCTCAAGCAGCTCTCAAGGCTGCCGAGCATGCTCTGCATGAAAAAGGCGCTGATTTTGACTACAGCGCTGCGTCAGCACGTCTGGCCGAGGCTGCAGCTCAGCTGCGCACCGTCCAGCAGATCCGCAAGAAGTTTGGCGGTTAATCCGTCAGCCGCTTGTTGTGCGATTGATAAAAAAGGGTAGCCTCGGCTACCCTTTTTTCTTTTCCGAATTCCCGAAACCCGGTCGCAGTTGCCGACCAACCAGGATTGGTAGCCAGTCATGTCTCTTGAAATCGTTATCCTCGCGGCCGGTCAAGGCACCCGTATGCGTTCGGCGCTGCCGAAAGTGCTGCATCCGATTGCCGGCAACTCCATGCTGGGCCATGTTATCCACAGCGCACGGAAGCTTGATCCTCAGCGCATTCATGTGGTGATCGGCCATGGCGCCGATGTGGTGCGTGAACGTTTGGCCGCTGATGATCTGAATTTCGTCCTGCAAGACAAGCAACTGGGCACCGGCCACGCCACTGCGCAAGCGGTGCCGTTCATTACGGCCGACACGGTGTTGATCCTCTACGGTGACGTGCCGCTGATTGAAGTCGAAACCCTACAGCGTCTGCTCAAACACGTAGTTCCGGGGCAGATGGGTTTGCTAACGGTTGAACTGGACGACCCGACCGGTTACGGCCGTATCGTGCGTGATGCTGACGGCAAGGTCGCTGCCATCGTTGAGCATAAAGATGCCAGCGAAGCGCAACGAGAGATTACCGAAGGCAACACCGGTATCCTCGCGGTCCCGGCCAATCGTCTGGCCGACTGGATGAGCCGCTTGTCGAACAACAATGCCCAAGGCGAGTATTACCTGACTGACGTGATCGAAATGGCAGTCAGTGATGGTCTGGTGGTCGCCACTGAACAACCGCACGATCCGATGGAAGTGCAGGGCGCCAATGATCGCAAGCAACTGTCCGAGTTGGAGCGCCACTACCAGTTGCGCGCTGGCCGTCGTTTGATGGCGCAAGGCGTGACCCTGCGTGACCCGGCACGTTTCGACGTGCGTGGCGAAGTCACCGTTGGTCGCGACGTGTTGATCGATATCAACGTGATCCTCGAAGGCAACGTGATCATTGAAGACGACGTGGTCATCGGCCCGAACTGCGTGATCAAGGACAGCACCCTGCGCAAAGGCGTGGTGATCAAGGCCAACAGTCATATCGAAGGTGCCGTTCTGGGCGAGGGCAGCGACGCCGGCCCGTTCGCGCGTCTGCGCCCAGGCACCGTGCTCGATGCGCGCGCACATGTGGGTAACTTTGTTGAACTGAAAAATGCCCACATGGGCGAAGGCGCCAAGGCTGGTCACCTGACGTATCTGGGCGATGCCGAAATCGGTGCGCGCACCAACATCGGTGCCGGCACCATCACCTGCAACTACGATGGCGCCAACAAGTGGAAAACCGTGTTGGGTGCAGACGTGTTCATCGGCTCCAATAATTCGTTGGTCGCGCCTGTGGATATCTCTGCCGGGGCGACCACGGCGGCTGGATCGACCATTACGCAGAATGTGGATAACGCCCAGTTGGCCGTGGGTCGAGCGCGGCAGAAGAACATTGACGGCTGGAAGCGGCCGGAGAAAATCAAAAAGAGCTGAGTTATCCACAGCGTCTTTATGAAGAATAAAAGATCGCAGCCTTCGGCAACTCCTAGAGAGTTGTTAAGGGCTGCGATTTTTTTTGGGCAACGCCTTGACGATTTATGGCCAATAGGTTTTGATTGCTTCCGTTATCTTTCGAAACGAAACTTAAGCCGCCATGTCGAAACGCAACACGCCGCAACGCCGCCACAACATCCTCGCTTTGCTCAACGAGCAGGGCGAAGTCAGTGTGGATGAACTGGCCAAGCGCTTCGAAACCTCCGAAGTTACGATTCGCAAGGATCTGGCTGCGCTGGAAAGCCACGGCCTGTTGCTGCGCCGCTATGGTGGAGCGATCACCATGCCGCAGGAACTGGTCGCGGAAACCGCGCAGAGCGTTTCCAAATACAAACAGGCGATTGCCCGCGCGGCAGTGAAACGCATCCGCGAACATGCGCGCATCATCATCGATAGTGGCAGCACCACCGCCGCGATGATCCCGGAACTTGGCCAGCAGCCAGGTCTGGTGGTGATGACCAACTCCCTGCACGTCGCCAATGCCTTGAGCGAACTCGAACACGAGCCGGTGCTGTTGATGACCGGCGGTACCTGGGACCCGCATTCGGAATCCTTTCAGGGCCAGGTTGCCGAGCAAGTACTACGCTCTTACGACTTCGATCAGTTGTTCATCGGCGCCGATGGCATCGATCTGGTGCGCGGCACCACCACCTTCAATGAGCTGCTCGGTTTGAGCCGGGTCATGGCCGAAGTGGCGCGGGAAGTCATCGTCATGGTCGAAGCCGACAAGATCGGTCGCAAGATTCCCAATCTGGAACTGCCGTGGAGCAGCGCCCATACCCTAATAACCGATGATCGCCTGTCTATCGAAGCGCGCGATCAGATACAGGCCCGCGGTATCACCGTGATTTGCGCGGCTGTCAGTCAGGAGAAATAAGCATGTGTGGAATTGTCGGCGCAGTTGCTGAACGTAATATCACCGCCATCCTGCTCGAAGGCCTCAAGCGCCTTGAGTACCGCGGCTATGACAGCGCCGGTGTCGCGGTGTACACCAACGACGAAACCCTCGAGCGCATGCGCCGTCCGGGCAAGGTCAGCGAACTCGAAGCGGCGTTGGCCGAGCAGCCACTGGCTGGCCGTCTCGGCATTGCCCACACTCGTTGGGCTACCCACGGCGCGCCTTGCGAGCGTAACGCGCACCCGCATTTCTCCGGCGACATCGCCGTGGTGCACAACGGCATCATCGAAAACCACGAAGCCCTGCGTGAACAACTGAAAGCGCTGGGTTACGTGTTTACGTCGGACACTGACACCGAAGTCATCGCCCATCTGCTCAGCCACAAACTCAAAGACCACCCGGACCTGACCGTCGCGTTGAAAGCCACCGTCAAGGAACTGCACGGTGCTTACGGTCTGGCGGTAATCAACGCCAAACAACCGGATCGTCTGGTTGCTGCGCGCAGTGGCAGTCCACTGGTGATTGGCTTGGGTCTGGGCGAAAACTTCCTCGCCTCCGATCAATTGGCCCTGCGTCAGGTCACCGATCGTTTCATGTACCTGGAAGAAGGCGATATCGCCGAAATCCGCCGCGATAACGTGCAGATCTGGGACGTCAACGGCAATGCCGTAGAGCGCCAGACCGTGCAATACAGCGACGGTGCCGAAGCTGCCGACAAGGGTGAGTTCCGCCACTACATGCTCAAGGAGATCCATGAGCAACCGACCGTAGTTCAGCGCACCCTCGAAGGTCGCCTGAGCAACGATCAGGTGCTGGTGCAAGCGTTCGGTCCGCAAGCCGCCGAACTGTTCGCCAAAGTGCGCAATGTACAAATCGTCGCCTGCGGCACCAGTTACCACGCCGGTATGGTTGCGCGTTATTGGCTGGAAGAGCTGGCTGGCATTCCATGCCAGGTCGAAGTCGCCAGCGAGTTCCGCTATCGCAAAGTGGTGGTGCAGCCGGACACCCTGTTCGTGACCATCTCGCAGTCCGGCGAAACCGCCGACACCCTAGCTGCGCTCCGCAACGCCAAGGAACTTGGCTTCCTCGCTAGCCTGGCGATCTGCAACGTCGGCATCAGTTCGCTGGTACGCGAATCCGATCTCACTCTACTGACCCAGGCCGGTCGCGAAATCGGTGTGGCCTCGACCAAAGCGTTCACCACGCAACTGGTCGGTCTGTTGTTGCTGACGCTGTCGCTGGGTCAGATACGCGGCACCTTGGCCGACGGCGTCGAAGCACGTCTGGTCGAAGAGCTGCGTCGCCTGCCCACCCGTCTCGGCGAAGCACTGGCCATGGACAGCACCGTGGAAAAAATCGCCGAGCTGTTCGCCGAGAAGAACCACACCCTGTTCCTCGGTCGCGGTGCGCAGTTCCCGGTGGCGATGGAAGGTGCGCTGAAACTCAAGGAAATTTCCTATATCCACGCCGAAGCCTACCCGGCCGGCGAACTGAAGCACGGCCCGTTGGCACTTGTGGATAACGACATGCCGGTGGTCACCGTGGCGCCGAACAACGAGCTGCTGGAAAAGCTCAAGTCCAACCTGCAGGAAGTCCGCGCTCGTGGCGGCGAATTGATCGTGTTCGCCGACGAGAAAGCCGGGATGACCAACGGCGAAGGCACCCACGTCGTGCAGATGCCGCACATCCACGACATTCTCTCGCCGATCCTCTACACGATCCCGCTGCAGTTGCTGTCGTACTACGTGGCGGTGCTCAAGGGTACGGATGTGGATCAGCCGCGTAATCTGGCGAAGTCGGTGACGGTGGAATAAGTTACCCACAGCTGACTTACGCACAAAAAAATCGCAGCTTCAGCTGCGATTTTTGTATCCGACTTGAGGGATTTCATGGACCGCTTCCAGGAAATGCACATCTTCACCACCGTCGCCCAAGAGCAAGGCTTCTCTGCGGCCGCGCGGCGCCTGGGTCTCTCTGCGGCGAGCGTGACGCGGGCGGTGGCGGCGCTGGAGTTGCGCATCGGCACGCAGTTGCTGATCCGCACCACGCGCAGTGTGCATTTGAGCGAAGCCGGGCAGCGTTATCTGGAGGATTGTCGGCGGATTCTCGCCGAGGTGCAGGAGGCCGAGGATTCGGCGGCGGGCAGTCATGCCGAGCCGCGTGGGCAACTGACGGTGACGGCGCCGGTGTTGTTCGGTGATTTGTTTGTGACGCCGGTGATGGCGCGTTATCTCGCGCAGTATCCGGATGTCACGATCAATGCGGTACTGGTTGATCGGATCGTCAACATGGTCGAGGAGGGCATCGATGTGGCGGTACGCATTGGTGATCTACCGGACAGCAATCAGCATGCGATTCGGGTCGGTGAGGTGCGTCGGGTCATCTGCGGCTCGCCGAAATACTTTGCCGAGTACGGACGACCGCTTCACCCTCACGCATTGGCGGGCGCGCCCGTGGTGGCGACTTCAGCGATTGGTCAGCAACGCAGTTGGCCTTTTCTCGACGCGGGCGAGCCGCTCAGTGTGCGTCCTGAACCGCGTTTGATCGTCACCGCCAATCAGGCTGCAATTACGGCCGCTTGTCTGGGCTTGGGCTTGACTCGAGTGTTGTCCTATCAAGTCGCGAGACAAGTTGCTGCCGGTGAGTTGGAAATCGTACTCGCGGAATTCGAACTGCCGCCGCTGCCGATCCACGTCGTCTATCAGGGTGGGCGCAAGGCGCCAGCGCGGATTCGTAGTTTTGTCGATTTCACGGCAGAGGCTTTGCGCGAACATCCGGCCTTGAAAAATGCTGCGTTATTGCACTCAGTGAAATAATTGATTGCAGTTGCTGGTGATTCTGTTCTTTTCGCTATAGGTGGATGATTGCCTGCATCGGCGCTCTCACCCTCGCAGCGGCGCCACTGTTCAGCGGAGTCGACCATGCAAGCGATCAAACTCTACAACTTTCCACGTTCCGGCCACGCCCACCGTGTCGAGCTGATGTTGTCCCTGCTGCAATTGCCGACCGAGCTGATCTTCGTCGATCTGGCCAAAGGTGAGCACAAGCAGCCGGCGTATCTGGCAATCAACAGTTTCGGCCAGGTGCCGGCCATCGATGACGACGGCGTGGTGTTGGCCGATTCCAACGCGATTCTGGTGTATCTGGCGCAGAAATACGGCCATGGGCGTTGGCTGCCAACCGACCCGGTCGGTGCGGCACGGGTGCAGCGCTGGTTGTCGGCCGCCGCCGGGCCGATTGCTTTCGGACCCGCCGCTGCGCGATTGGTCACGGTATTTGGTGCCCAACTGAATGCAGAAGAAGCGATTACCCGGGCGCACAATCTGCTCAAGGTGATGGACATCGAGTTGGGCAAAACCGCGTATCTGGCCGGCGACGAACCGAGCATTGCCGATGTTTCGGCCTACAGTTACATCGCCCATGCGCCGGAAGGCAATGTGTCGCTCGATGAATACGGCAACGTTCGCGCCTGGTTGGCGCGCGTTGAAGCCTTGCCGGGCTTCGTCGCCATGCCGCGCACTGTCGCCGGCCTGCAAACCACCGCCTGATTTTTCGCAATCCACACTGTGCCGACGGTGCAGGGGAGAGGTCGTGATGGAACGTTCACCGTGGCACGCTGGCGAGCAACAGTTACAGGTCCATGTCGGCGTCGCCGAGCGCATGGAAGCCTTCGGGCGCAAGGTGATTCGCACCTGGATGCCGGATCAGCACCGTGAGTTCTATCAGCAATTGCCTTTCCTGCTGTACGGGGCTGTCGATGCCGATGGGCGTCCGTGGGCCAGTGTGCTTGAAGGCGCGCCGGGGTTTGCCCATTCGCCGGATCCCGAGCATCTGCATTTCGCCAGCCAGGTTGCTGCCGATGACCCGGCGCAACTGCGCAATGGCGAGCCGATCGGTTTGCTCGGCATCGAGTTGCACACTCGCCGACGCAATCGCCTCAACGGCCATGTCGGCAATCTCAGCGCTCACGGTTTTGATGTGAGCGTGGATCAGGCCTTCGGCAACTGCCCGCAGTACATTCAGTTGCGCCAGTTTCAACGTGTGCCCCTGACGGATCCACAGACCCGCCCGGCCGAACATCTGCACGGTCTCGATGACGCGGCCACCGCGCTGATCACAGGCGCCGATACGTTCTTCGTCGCCAGTTATGTGGATGTCGAGGGCGAACGTGCGGTGGATGTTTCTCACCGTGGTGGCCAGGCCGGTTTCGTGCGGGTGGAAGGCAATCGTCTGACCATCCCCGATTTTGCCGGCAATCTGCACTTCAACACCCTCGGCAATCTGTTGCTGAACCCAAAGGCTGGCTTGCTGTTCATCGACTTTTCCACAGGTGATCTGCTGCAACTGAGCGGGCGTACCGAGATTCTTCTCGAAGACCCGCAGATCGAAGCCTTTCAGGGCGCGGAACGGCTGTGGACATTTGAGGTGGAAAAACTGGTACGGCGCCCGGCAGCTCTGGCGTTGCGCTGGCGCTTCGACGGCATGTCGCCGACCAGTCTGTTGACCGGCAATTGGGCCGAGGCGGACGCGCGGTTGCAGGCACAGGCGCTGGGCAACCAATGGCGGCCGCTGCGCGTAGCGAAGATTGAAGCGGAAAGCCGCAGCATCCGCTCAATCTATCTGGAGCCAACCGATGGCGCCGGGTTGCCGGTGTTTCTGGCAGGTCAGCATTTGCCGCTGCGTTTCACGATTGATGGCGAGGTACATATCCGTACTTACAGCCTTTCGAGTGCGCCGTCGGATGGTTTCTACCGGATCAGCGTCAAGCGTGAAGGGCTGATTTCGTCGCACCTGCATGAGCAAATTCGCGTTGGCGATGTGCTCGAGGCGCGGGCGCCGCAGGGGCATTTCACCGTGGCGCCGCTGGAACAGCGACCGTTGGTGCTGCTGGCCGCCGGGGTCGGCATTACGCCGTTGCTGTCGATGCTGCGCGAGGTGGTGTACCAAGGCTTACGCACGCGGGGGATTCGTCCGACGCTGTTGCTGCAGAGTTCGCGCAGTCTGGCGGATCAGCCGTTTCGCAAGGAGCTTGATCGTCTGCTCGAAACGGCGGGCGACTCTGTGCGAGTCCTGCGTCTGCTCAGCCAGCCGGAAGCGGATCTGCAAGAGGGCGAGGATTTCGATGTGCGTGGGCGTATCGATGGCACCGTGCTGAGGAGCCTGCTGGATGCCGAGGATTTCGATCAGCTCGATTTTGTGCTCTGCGGCCCCGGTGGTTTTACCCAAGGTCTTTACGACACCTTGCGCGAACTGGATGTACGCGATGCGCAGATTCATGCAGAAACCTTTGGCCCGTCGACCCTGAAACGTCAGGCCGATCCGGACGCGATCGTGATCGAGCAACCGCCCGCAGCGACCACTTCGGTGCCGGTGGTGTTCGAGCGCTCGGCCAAGGAAGCACGCTGGCAACCCGATGGCGGCAGTTTGCTGGAGCTGGCGGAAAGCCGCGGATTACGTCCGGAGTTCAGTTGCCGCGGTGGCTCGTGCGGTACGTGCAAGACCCGGCTGGTCAGTGGTGCGGTGAATTATCCACAGGTGCCGGCGGATATTCCGGAAGCGGGGCATGTGCTGATTTGTTGTGCAGTTCCGGCACAGAGTACCCAGCCGCTGGTCTTAGACCTGTAACCCGAACCCGTGTAGGAGCTGCCGAAGGCTGCGATCTTTCGATTTTGATTTTTAAAAACAAGATCAAAAGATCGCAGCCTTCGGCAGCTCCTACAGGGGATCGGTGTTCAACCCACGCTCAGGCGTAGGACAGCGATTTCTCTTCCAGCAATTCCTGATACAGCTCCGTCCACTTGCGGCCCATGTCATCGGCGGTGAATAACTGCCGGTAACGCGCTTCAGCTTTCACCCCCATCGCTGCGGCACGCACCGGGTCTTCCCACAGCGTGCGCATTGCCTCGCGAAATGCCTGTGGATGACTGGGCGGGACCACCAGTCCGGTTTCGTTATGGATATTGATGTAACTGGTGCCAGTGCCGATCTCGCTGGAAATCATCGGCTTGCCATACATGGCACCTTCCAACAGGGAGATGCCGAAAGCTTCGGAGCGCAGGTGCGACGGGAACACAATGGCGTAGCTCAGTTGCAGCAGTGCGACTTTGTCTTCGTCACCCAGGCGTCCGAGGAAATGAATATTGCGCAGGCCCAGCGCTTGCGCTTGAGCGTGCAGCTCCAGTTCGAGCGGCCCGGCGCCGACAATGACCACTGGGTAATCCACATCTTTCAGGGCCTCCAGCAAAATGTGCAGGCCTTTGTAGTAACGCATCACGCCGACGAACAGAAAAAACTTATCCCCAAGCTGCTGGCGCCAGCGATTCATTCGTTCGGTATCCGGCTGTGGATAACCGGCCTTGTTCAAACCGTAAGGAATCACCCGGGTCTTGTCCTGAAACTGCTGCAACACATCGCTGGTGTGCAGGTAATTCGGCGAAGCGGCGACAATGCGGTCGGCGCTGGCGAGGAAGCGGTTCATCAGTGGCCGGTAGAGTTTTAGCAGGTGCTTCTGGCGAATAATGTCCGAGTGGTAGGTCACCACGGTGGGCTTGTTCCTGGCGCTGGCGAAATGCACCAGGTCCATGAATGGCCACGGGAAGTGATAGTTGACCACATCGGCTTCGGCCGCCATCTCGCGAAACTGTTTGAACACGCTCCAGGAAAAACCGGTGGAGGCGAATTGAATATCGAGTTTGGCCCGATGCACTTCGTGCTGACCCAATTGCACCACGGCCGGCGTCGGATCAGCACTGAGCGTCAGTACCTGGCCATCGATGCCGTGCTGGGCGCCGCTTTCGCAGAGTTGAAAGATCACTTGCTCAATGCCGCCGACCGAATCGGGCAGGTACGTCTTGAAAAAATGAAGAACTCGCATTCAACCTCCCATGGCCTGACGGTAGGCACCGGCTGTGGCCTGTGCACAACGCTCCCAGGAAAAAAGCCGTGACTGCTGCAATCCGGCTTCTTGGCATGCCTGCCAATGCGCTTGATCATCGATCAGTCGGCTCAGCGCATCACGCAGGCCTTCTGCATCGTCAGCTTCAATATAGTTGCCCGCCGCGCCGGCGACTTCCGGCATCGCCGAAGAACGCGTGAGCAGCACCGGCGTGCCGCTGGCCATGGCCTCCAGTACCGGCAGACCAAAACCTTCATACAGCGATGGAAAGACCAGCGCCCGGGCGCCGGCCAACAGTTGCGCCACTTGTTCGTCGGGCAGATAACCGAGCAGGCACACATGCCCGCTGGCCAGTGCCTGACGCAACGGTTCACTGAACTGCTCGCGCTCCCAGCCGGCCATGCCGACGATCAGGAGGGGAAAGCGCTGACGCACTGCTTCCGGCAGCAGGGCATGGGCGCGCAGGGCCAGGCCAAGATTCTTGCGTGGCTCCAGCGTGCCCACGCAGATAAAATACTCTCGCGCCTCGACTGCGTGCGCCTTGAGCACTGCGTCAATGGCGCTCGCCTCACGCGGATGAAAGCGCGCGGCAACCCCCAATGGCGCCACCACAAAGCGCTCGGCAGGCAGGCCGAAATACCCTTGAGCTTCGTCGGCAATGGCTTGCGAGTCGGTGAGAATCACCTGCGCCTGTTGCACCCCGACAGCCAATCGACGCTCGATCTCCTTGAGCCGTGCCGCGGGCTGGGTCTCGGGGAAATGCAGGTGGGTCAGATCGTGCAGGGTGATCACGGTCGGGCCGTCGAAGGCCAGCGGCCACAAGCTCGGTTCGTGATAGAGGTCGATGCCTTGCGCGCGGCCCTGATCGAAGCGCTTCTGCTCCAGCCAGCGACGCGCCTGATAGGCCCCGGGAATCTGCCGCAATAGCGGCGTCAGGCGCGAGTAACCGGGCATGGCCGCTTCCGGCAGTGCCGAGCTCCAGCCCCAGCCGTGAAATAAAGTCACATCAACGTCGGGCTCGCTGCGCAAGGCGTTGACCAGCTCCGCAACGTAATGACCGATGCCGGTGCGCGGTGCCTGAAGAATGCGAGCGTTAAGCGCTATGCGCATGCTGCCTCGCTGGCGCCGCCGGCGCTTGCAGAACATTACGCACACTGCGCTCGGCCAGTTGCTGACTGGCTTCACGCCAGCCGATCCATTGCCAGTCCGCGACATCGCGGGCCGCAGGGAACTGGCCTTCGCGCTGGAATTGGTCGATCAGGTCGGCAAGGCTTTGCGGGTCCTGCAAATCAAAGTACGCCATGAACTCGCCGCCAATCTCGCGAAACACCGCAATATCGCTGCCCATCGCCGGCAAGCCACGCTGCATGGCTTCCACCAGAGGCAAGCCAAAGCCTTCGACGAACGAAGGGAACACCAACGCGCTGGCGTGGGCGTAGGCGTGTTCGAGGCTGGTGTCGCTGAGGTCGTTGAACATGAACAGGCGCTGGTGCAGTTGCGGATGATTGCGCACCCGCGCGAGCAGGGCGTCGCACTTCCAGCCGATTCGCCCGGCGATGCACAGTCGTGCCGTCGAGCCTGCGGCCCAGGCGCGATCGAAGGCGTCGAGCAGATACGCGTGATTCTTGCGCGGCTCGATGGTGCTGACCATCAGGTAGACCGGATCGGTTGTCGTGAACAACTGCTTCAGGCGCGGTTCGACCGTTGCCTGACTGTGGTGCAGATCGAGCTCGGAACCCAGGTGAAAGAAATCGAACCAGCGCTTCTCGGTCTGCTCGCGACCTATTCGCCGCTGTAACTCATCACGCACCTGATCGCGCACTGTGGCGGAAATCGCCATGTAACCATCGGCCGTGCGGGTGATCCAGTCGAACCACTCGCTGAAAACTTCGACCAGACGCGTGTCGTAAAACTGTGGATGAGTCAGCGGGATCAAGTCGTAGATCACCGCAATCATGCCGACGCCGTCCTGTTTGAACCGTTCGACGTGGGCGAAAAAATCCGAGTGCCAGGACGAATCCAGCAGCACCAGTTGATCGCCCGCCTGATGTTGCAGGGGTGAACAACGTTTAAGCAACTGCGTGCGATTGATCCGTCGAATCAGGCGGATCGGCAGGCCGAACGCCGCGAAAATGCTCAGCCGATAACCGACATACAAAACCCGGCGCGCCAGTTTCGAGGTGCATTGTGCGTCGCGCTTCTGATGCCATTGCCAGAAGCGATGAGCGAGACGTTCCAGGCGTCCACCGAAGGTTTCCAGCGTGTTGAAAAACGGCGTATCGCACGCTGCCAACTGAAGTACGCGATAGAGTTCGCCATTGAGCACCACCACTGGCACGCATTCGACGCCTGCGGCGCTGGCCGGCAGTTGCTTGATGACATTGCGCACCACGCGCTGAATCCCCGAGTTGATGGTCGGGTGCTTGAACACATGGGTGCACTCCACCAGCAAGCGGGTCATGGTGTGCGCTCGACATGGCTGACTTCGCTGTCACGACTGATCGTGGTCTGCGCGTTGAGCCATGAACAACCGACGAAATCTTCGCGTCGATTGTTGATGACATGAAACACCAGACCGAGATCACGCCATTCGTAATTCCGATCCAGGTGCGAATCCAGCCTCGACAAGCTCAGGGCCACCGAATAGTTGCCTTTGCCCAGCCCCATGACAAACGCAAAGCGATAGCTGATGCGCTCGCCGGCGCGCAGGTTTTCCAGTGCCTGGTTCTGGCGATGGGTGTTGATGCCGTACATGGGCTGGCCGAGGCGATCCTTGATCATGAACCCCAGCACCAGCCGCTCGATGTCCTGACGAACCTCGACATCTACGGCCAGAACCACCGACTGGCCGACTTCGGCGGCTTCGATGGAGCGCTCGGACTGGTCCAGCAGGCGGACGCGCAGAATGCCCGCCTCACCGGTGCCCGATACGGTTTGCACCTGGCCGTCGCTGAGCATTTCCTGGCGTACGGTCTGGCCCTCACGTTCGGCAAGCAAGGCGTTGTAGTAATCCATCACCGCTTCGGGTCTGTCGTGCATGGCCATGCGGCCGCCATCGAGCAGGATCGCCGAATCGCAGATTGATTGAATTGCCGAGCGGTCGTGGGACACGATCAGCAGGGTGGTGCCGGCTGCGCGGAAGCCGCGAATGCGCTCGAAGCTTTTATGCTGGAAATAGGCATCGCCCACGGACAACGCTTCGTCGACGATCAGAATATCGGGGCGGCGTGCGGTGGCGACGCTGAATGCCAGGCGCATCTGCATGCCACTGGAGTAGGTGCGCACCGGATGATCAATGGCCTCGCCGATTTCAGCGAAGCTCTCGATCTGCGGCATCAACGCGTTGATTTCTTCGAGTTGCATACCGAGCAGTTGGCCGGCCATCACGGCGTTCTGCCGGCCGGTGAAATCCGGATGAAAACCCATGCCCAGTTCCAGCAACGCGGCGACCCGACCCGACAACTCAATGGTGCCGCAGGTCTGTCGGCTGGTGCCGGTAATCATCTTCAGCAACGTACTCTTGCCAGCGCCATTGACCCCGACGATGCCCACGGCCTCGCCGGCCGGGATCTCGAAGGTCAGGTCCTTGAGTACCCAATGCTGGCGGTGACGCAGCGGCGAAAAAGGTATCAGCCATTCGGCCAGGCGACTCCAGCGGCTGGGGTATTGCTTATAGGCTTTGCCCAGCCCGGTAACACGGATATGTCCCATCAGAGCTCATCCACCATTTCACCGACCCGTTGGCGGAACAGGCGCAGACCGATTGCGCAAAACACCACACCAATCACGAACGCCGGCAGCAGCGAACTCCAGAGTGGCCATTGACCATAGAGGAATACATTCTGATAGCTGGCGATCAGGCTGGTCAGCGGATTGAATTGCAGCAGGCTCTGTAACCACTCCGGCAATATGCTGATGGGGTAAACGATCGGTGTCAGCCAGAACCAGAATTGCAGACAGATACCGAAGAGCTGGCCGACATCACGGAAGAATACGTTGAGCACGCCCAGGACCATGCCGAGTCCGGCGCAGAGCATCATCTGCAGGGCAATCAATGGCGCCAGTGCCAGCAAGGCCATGCCCGGCCAGCGTCCGGTGACGAGCAGAAAACCGAGGAACAAGCCGATGATGATGGCGAAATTGATCCCGGCATTGATCAGCACGATCACCGGCAGACAGACTCTCGGGAAACTTATCTTCTTCAGCAGGTTGGCGTTGTCCAGAAACATGTTCTGGCTGCGCAGGGTGATTTCCGAAAACAGCCCCCATGCCAGTAGACCGGCGCACAGGTAAATGCTGTAGGCCATGCCGTCATCCACACCGGGCAGGCGGGCGCGCATGATGTGGGAAAAGATCACGGTGTAAACGATGATCATCGACAGTGGATTGAAGATCGGCCACAGAGCACCGAGCAACGAATTGCGGTAACGCGCTTGGAACTCTCGCTGCACGCTGCCGAGAATGAAACCCCGGTAGTCATGCAACGAGCGGTACAGGGAAAGCAGCATTTAGTCCGTCCTGCCGTATTGGTCTTCGAAGCGGACGATGTCGTCCTCTCCCAGGTATTCGCCGCTTTGCACTTCGATGATCACCAGATCGATCACGCCGGGGTTTTCCAGGCGATGCTTGTGACCGGCAGCGATGAAGGTCGATTCGTTCTTCGCCACCAGCGTTGTGCCGCTGCCGTTGTTGGTGACCTTGGCCATACCCTCGACCACCACCCAGTGTTCGTTGCGGTGATGATGCATTTGCAGCGAGAGCTTGCCGCCAGGCTTGACCACGATGCGCTTGATCTTGAAGCGCGGACCTTCTTCGAGCACGGTGTAAGTGCCCCACGGACGACTGACGGTACGATGCAGTCGATAGGCTTCGTGGGATTTGTCCTTGAGTTGCTTGGCCACCCGGCGCACGTCCTGCGCACGGTCGGCATGAGCCACCAGCACCGCGTCGGCGGTGTCGACCACGATCAGGTTATCCACACCCACTGTCGCGACGAGCCGACCCTCGCTCTGGACGAAGTTGTTGTGGCTGTCGATGAAGATCGCTTCGCCGCTGGCGCGGTTGTTGTCGGCATCGGCCGGCACCAGTGCCGCGACGGCACCCCACGAACCAATGTCGCTCCAGTCGAAACCGGCCGGCACGACGACGACTTTTTCCGAACGCTCCATCAGTGCGTAGTCGATGGAGATGTCGGTAATTTCAGCGAACAGCGCCGGTGACAGTTCCTGTTGCAGGCAACCGACGGTTTCTATCGGCGCACTGGCGGCCATGCAGGCGCGGGTCTGTTCCAGCAGTTCGGGCGCGTGCAATTGCAGTTCGGCAATCACGCTGGCGGTGGTGAAGCAGAACATCCCCGAATTCCACAGGAAGTTGCCGCTCTCCAGATAATGCGTAGCGGTTTGCAGGTCGGGTTTCTCGACGAAACGCTGTACTTTCGCCGCGCCTTTGGCGTCCAGCGGCGCTCCGGTTTCGATGTAACCAAAGCCGGTTTCCGGCGCGGTCGGGATCACGCCGAAGGTCACCAGATAACCGTCTCTGGCCAGATTGACCGCGTGCTCTACCGCCGTTTTCAGTGCGTCCTGATTGACGATCAAATGGTCGGCGGGCATCACCACCATGATCGCGTCGTCACCGTGCAACGCTTGCAGCGACAATGCGGCTGCAGCGATGGCCGGCGCCGTGTTACGCCCGGTCGGCTCCAGCAGGAAGTGCCCGCGATGGCGCGACACGTGGGCGGCGCAATAGTGGTCCTTGCTCTGGAAGTAGTACTCGCGGTTGGTCACCGTGACGATGTCGCCCCAGCCATCAAGCAAGGCTGCCGCTCGCTGGTAGGTCTTGCCCAGCAGCGACTGGCCGTCGGGCAGATTCATGAACGGTTTCGGATGGCCCTCGCGGGACACCGGCCACAAACGGGTGCCGGCACCGCCGGACAGAATCACGGGAATCAGCATGGCCTACTCCTTGGCGACGCGTTTCATGTCCGCATCCATCATCATGCGGATCAAGGTATCCAGATCGGTTTTCGGCTTCCAGCCCAGCACACGCTGAGCCTTGGCCGGATTGCCGAGCAGCACTTCAACTTCGGCCGGGCGGAAGAATGCCGGGTCGATCTTCACGTAGTCGCGGTAGTTGAGGCCGACGTGATCGAAGGCGATGCGGCACATTTCCCGCACGGTGGTGGTGACGCCGGTGGCGACCACAAAATCGTCAGGCTTGTCCTGTTGCAGCATCAGCCACATGGCTTCGACGTAGTCGCCGGCAAAACCCCAGTCGCGTTTCGCATCGATGTTGCCCAAGGCCAGCTCCTGCTGTTTGCCTTGCTTGATGCGTGCGGCGGCATCGGTGACCTTGCGGGTCACGAACTCGATGCCGCGCAGCGGTGATTCGTGGTTGAAGAGGATGCCGCTGCTGGCGTGCAGGTTGAAGCTTTCGCGGTAATTGACAGTGATCCAGTGACCATACAGTTTGGCCACGCCATAAGGGCTGCGCGGGTAGAACGGGGTGTTCTCGTCCTGCTGCTCGGCCTGGATCAGACCGAACATTTCGCTGGTCGAGGCTTGATAAAAACGTGTGTGCGGACTGAACTGACGGATCGCTTCGAGCAAGTGAGTAACGCCCAGGCCATCGACGATACCGGTGGTCACCGGTTGATCCCACGAGGCGGCGACGAAGCTTTGCGCGGCGAGGTTATAGACCTCCTCCGGCGCCGACTTGATGACGGCACGCTGCACCGAGCAGGCATCGGCCATATCCCCGTCCAGATAGACGATGTCGGCTTCGACGCCCATCTCGCGCAGGCGCCAGCGCGAATCACTGCTGCGCCGTGCGACGAGGCCGTGAACCTTGTAGCCCTTGTCGAGCAACAGCTTGGCCAGATAGGCGCCGTCCTGGCCGGTGATCCCTGTGATCAGTGCACTTTTAGTCATTCTTGTTTTACTCGCGTCTCCCAGTCGGACAGGATCGCCCGCAGGGATTGTTGTGTTGTGATTTCAGGCGTCCATCCTGTGGTGCGGGTCAGCCTGGCGTGGCTGCCGCAAACACGACGCTGATCGGCGCGCCGCATGCGCGCGGGGTCCTGAACCAGTTGCAGCTCGACTTCGGCCAGATCGCCGAGCTGCTCGATCAGGCTGCGGATGCTTTGCTCCCGGCCCGAGCAGATGTTGTAGACCTGACCCGGGGTACCTTTTTCCAAGAGCGCGAAGTAGGCCGAGATCACATCGCCGACATCGAGGAAGTCCCGCGTCACGTCGATATCGCCGACTTCCAGTTGCGGTGCTTGCAGGCCTTGTTTGATGCGATTGATCTGACGGGCGGCACTGGCAATGACAAAGCTTGGGTTTTGTCCGCTGCCAATGTGATTGAACGGCCGCGCGACCAACACTGGCCAACCTTCGCTCAGGCCCCATTGCAGGCTGAGAAATTCCGCCGAGAGCTTGCTCACCGCGTACGGGTTACGCGGGCAGGGTGGTTGTTGTTCAGTGATCGGCAGGTCGCTTTCGCTGACCTGGCCGTAAACGTCACCGGAACTGACATACAGGAAAGTGCCGCAAAAGCCGCGCGTCTTGAGGGCTTGCAACAGGTTCAGCGTACCGAGCAGATTGATCTCGAGCGTGCGGGCAGGGTCGCGGAACGCTTCGGGGACGAAAGTCTGCCCGGCCAGATGGATGACCGCATCAGGCAGTTGCGGCCACAGGTCGGTGAGGCTGAGCGGGTCGCTGAGGTCATAGGATGCTGCGGCAGGCAGTAGCTCCCACGACGAATCCGGCAACGCCAGACGCGACTGAATATGTTGTCCCACGAAGCCACTGAGACCCGTGACGAACAGACGCTTTTTCAAACAGCGACCCCTTGGTCTTGAACTTGCGCCTCTTTCCCACAGGCTTTAAGGAAAGGTCTGTCGGACCGTAGGAAAAACCGGCTAAAAGACAGGCGAAGTCAGTTGTTGTAGTTGTTTGTTGTCAATCTGTGCCAATTGCGCAGCAATTTCAACAGGGCAAACCGTGACCGGTCAGTTCTCGTCAGCGTAGTCGATTAATTCTCGCCGGGCGGTTCACGAACACTTAGCGGATGTGTTTAGAATGCGCCTTGTCACGATTGGCCGGGTTTGTCGGGATCGTCGTGCGCAAAGGTGAAACTGACCACTAAAACAAGAACAAGACGGGACCAGAGACGAAGAACGGATATCAATCCGGCTCAACGCTTGGCCGTCACAGTGTGAGGCTGCCGGGATGGCAGTGTCATCGTGGAATGCCATGAATTTCATTCTTTATTCGGACATTAACGACAGTTCCATCAGCCAGAATCTGGGGCATCCGGATTCCAGTTACTACTTTGTGCTGAAGGCCTTTCTTCCGCTGCTCGAAACGCTCGGGCGAGTCCATGTGGCAGGTGCCGTCGCCGAAGTCGATCCGCTCTACCGACAACTGCTCGCCGCTGGCCAGGAGAGTGTCTTTCTCTCGTTCACCCGACCACAGAAAACCCTGATTGATCTTCAATGCCCGACCGTTTGTGTTGTGACGTGGGAGTACGATTCCATCCCCAACGAGCAGTGGGGCAACGATCCACGTCAGGACTGGACGCGCATGCTGGCCAGTCATGGCCGCGTGATCACACTGTCCAGCCACACCGCCCGAGCGGTCCAACGCACCATGGGCGAAGACTTCCCGGTGTTGGTCTTGCCAGCGCCGCTGTGGGAGCACTTTGCAGCGATTCGCGAGCAACACGTCAGCGCGCCGGTCAATCCGGGTACGACATTGACGGTCAAAGGTTGCATCTTTGATTCTCGCCAGATGAACCTGCACCCGGATAACCTGCTGCCCAAGCCGCTGACAGCTGCAGAACTGGCCGAAATCGAAGCACAGCTGGAGGCTTCGCGCCCTCCACCGCTGACCCTGAAGCGGCGCTTTGTCATTGCCCGGCATTACTTGCGATTGTGGCTGCTGAATCTGGGCCACGAGCAAGAGCCGCCGGTGCCGCGCGTGAGGTTTCTGCAGAACTGGTACTGGGAAGGGATTCGCGATCTGGTTCCGGAAGCGTTGCACGACTTGCTCGGCAAACGTCTGCCAAACATCGCAGGCCCACAGCCTTTACCGGTCGCGGTCCAACCGCCACCCCGAGATATGCCGGACAGTTCATTAACGGTGCAAACCCGTGTGGACGGTGTGGTCTACGTGACGGTGTTCCGCCCCGATGACGGGCGCAAGAACTGGCTTCAGATCCTGACGGCCTTTTGCGCAGCGTTTCGTGACACCCCCGACGCCACACTGGTGATGAAATTTACCCAGAGTGATCTGGCGGCGGTGTACGCACACTTGATGACACCGCTGGCGCAACTGGCACCATTCTCCTGCCGGGTCGTGATGATTCACGGCTATCTGGACGATGCCGAATACGCACGGCTTTACCAGTCCGCAAGTTTTTACGTCAACGCTTCGCATTGCGAAGGCCTGTGCCTGCCGCTGATGGAGTTCATGGCGAGCGGCAAACCGGTGATCGCTCCCGATCACACGGCAATGCAGGATTACATCGATGAGTCCGTGGCGTTCGTGGTCGGCTCTAGTGCAGAAGTGTGCACCTGGCCCCATGACCCGCGAATGCTCTTTCGCGCGCAGCGCCATCGGCCGGACTGGGGATCGTTGAAAAAGGCTTACGAAAACAGCTATCGGATGGCCAAGACACAGCCACAGGAGTATCAACGCATGTCGCTGGCAGCAGTCGAGCGCATGCACGATTACTGCGCGCAACCGGCGCTGCAAAAGCGTGTCAGCGATTTTTTCGGGCTGGCATCACAGGCCGGCAACGTTGCCCCGGTTACGGATAACGCCTCATGCTGATCATCATCCATTCGGAAACCAACCAGCACACCATCAGCCGCAACCTCGGGCGTTCGGAATACAGCTATTTCTTCGTTCTCAAGGAATATCGCCCGGTGCTGGAGCGCCTTGGACGGGTGATCGAGGTCATGGATCCGAACACTGAAGTCGATGCGTTGTACGCCGACTGCCAGTCCCGTGGCGAGCCGTGTGTGTTTCTCTCGTTCTCGCCACCGCATCGCACCCCGGTGCATCTGGCCTGCCCGACGCTGCCAGTCTTCGCCTGGGAGTTCAGCACCATCCCTAACGAACCGTTTGCCGGTGATCCGATGAACGACTGGCGTACGGTACTCAACGCCTGCGGTGCGGCGATCACCCATTCCACTTACACGGTCGATGCGGTGCGCAAAGCGATGAGCGCCGATTATCCGATTGTCGCTGTACCTGCCCCGGTCTGGGATCGATTCGCCGCGCGTGGCGTCCAGTTGCAGGGGCAACCTGTGACCGATTCGGTACGATTGACGATCAAAGGGCTGGTGGTCGACAGTCGCGACATCGATCTGGAAGCCTTCGGCCCGGTGCATCTGCGCAGTGGCCCGGGCATCGACTTTCTCGCACCGGTCACCGAGCAGACGTTGTTGCTTGAAGGGGTGGTCTACACCTCGGTGTTCAACCCGCGCGACGGTCGCAAAAACTGGGAGGACATGATCAGCGCCTTCTGCGCGACTTTCCGCGAGACCGATGACGCAACACTGGTGCTCAAGCTCACGCACCACGATGCCGAAGAAGCGCTTACCGACATCCTGCATCACCTTTACAAGAACCAGCCATATCGCTGCCGCGTGGTGTTGGTCTACGGCTATCTGGCGGACGCGGATTACGAACGGCTGGTGCAGGCGACCCGCTACGTCGTCAACACGTCCTATGGCGAAGGCCAGTGCCTGCCGCTGATGGAGTTCATGTCTTGCGGCAAACCGGCCGTGGCGCCCTGCACGACGGCGATGATCGACTATCTGAATGCCGATAATGCGTTTCTGATCGAGTCGACCGAGGAGTTTACGGCCTGGCCACACGATCCACGCTCGGCTTACCGGACCCTGCGTTATGCAGCCAATTGGGCCTCGATTTGTGCGGCCTATCGAGCCAGCTACGAGGTGGCTAAATACGACCCACAGCGTTATGCGCAAATGTCGGCGAAGGCTGTGCAGAGTCTGCAAGGGTTTTGCAGTCAAGCCGTGGCCGAGCAGCGCTTGCAGGTATTTTTTGCGCAACTGCTCGAGCGGCGTACTGAATTGACCAAGGAGGTGAGCGGAGCATGATACGTCGATTGCTCCAGCGCTTTTTAGCCGAACCGCAACCGCCGCTCGCCGTTGAACCGGTCACCGAACCGGTGGTTGAGCAGACAGCGGAATCTGAACCTGAACCCTTGTTCACCTGGTCCCCCCGCGATGTCGGTTTGCGTGATGCCGTCCTGGACGGCTGGTTTCTCAATGACAGCGGCGAATTGCTCAAAGGCTTTGCCATAACGCCGGACGACACCTTGCTCGATGTCGGTTGCGGCGAGGGTGCCGCGACCTTGTTTGCGGTACGTCAGGGCGCATCGGTGATCTTCACCGACAGCGAGCACGACAAAGTGAGCGAGCTGGCGCGTCAGGTTGAAGCCAAGAGCTCCAGGCCGAGTCTGGGGCTGGTCAGCAACAGCTTGCCCTTGCCATTGGCCGATGGCTGCGCGAGCCGAGTGGTGTGCATGGAGGTGTTGGAGCACGTCGACGAACCCGAGGCGTTCATGGCCGAGCTGGCGCGTATGGGGCGTCCCGGTGCGTTGTATCTGCTCAGTGTGCCGGCACCGGTTGGCGAGCATTTGCAGAAAGGCATCGCCCCGGCGAGTTATTACCAGTCACCCAACCACGTACAGATTTTCACCCCGGAGCGCTTCGAGGCGATGGTCGAGGATGCCGGGCTGGTCATCGAGCATCGGCAAGCCACCGGGTTCTTCTGGGTGATGGGGATGATTTTCTTCTGGGCCAGCGAAAAGGCGGCCGGCAAGGATCCGGGCGGTGCGGTGCGCGATCGCATTCAGGCACCGTTCCCGCATTTGATGGGCGGGTGGGCTCGCACCTGGGAAGAGATGCTTGATCGGCCGGATGGGCTTGCGATCAAACAGGTACTCGACCAGTTCATGCCCAAGAGTCAGGTGATCATTGCCCGTAAACCGCTGGATGCGGGGAGGCCGGATGAGCAGTAAACGCATCATGGATATCGAGGTGCTGCGCGCCATAGCTGTGCTCGGGGTGTTGTTTCATCACCTGTCCGGCAATCTGTTCCGTGATCCTGTGCCACTGCTCGAATCCATTCATGCCTGGGCGCAGCCGTGGTGGGGCGTGGACCTTTTTTTTGCCATTTCCGGATTCGTCATCGCCCGCAGTCTGATTCCCGCACTACGAGGTTGCAGCAACCGTCAGGAATACTGGGAGCAAACGCGTAACTTCTGGTTGCGTCGAGTCTTTCGCCTGTTGCCATCGGCGTGGTTGTGGCTGGCACTGGTGTTGTTGCTCTGCATGTTTTTCAACCGCTCCGGGGCATTCGGAACGGTACAGGCCAATCTGCAGGCCACGCTCGCAGGGATATTGCAGTACGCCAATTTCCGCTTTGCCGACGCCTTCTTCCGTTACGAGTACGGCAGCAGCTTCGTCTACTGGAGTCTGGCGCTGGAGGAGCAGTTCTACCTGCTGTTTCCGCTGCTGATTCTGCTGTGCCGCAAACACCTGGTGTGGGTGTTGCTGGCGCTGGTGGCCGCGCAACTGTTGCTGGTGCGTACGCCGCTGCTGATGGTCGTGCGAACCGACGCGCTGGCCCTTGGCGTGTTGTTGGCCATGTGGAGTGTTCAACCGAGCTATCAACGCTTTCGACCGACGTTTCTCCGGCGTCCCTGGGTCGGGATTTCAGCACTGATCGTCATCGGGTTACTGATGAGTTACCTGGCCACCGACCCTTTTTCGGCCAGTCACTATCGCATCGGCGCTATCGCCATACTCAGTGCCGTACTGGTGTGGATCGCCTCTTACAACCGCGACTATCTGTTGCCGGCCGGCCGCTTGCAGCGGCTGATGGCGTGGGTGGGCAGTCGTTCCTACGGCATCTACCTGATCCACATTCCGGTGTATTTCCTGGTGCGCGAAGTGATTTTCCGTTTGCAGGGCGCAGGGCTGCCGAGCCCGGCGGGGCACCCGATCATTACCTTGCTGTTGGCATGCGGCGTGATCGTATTGCTCAGCGAGCTGAATTACCGCTTCATCGAAATGCCAATGCGCGACCGTGGCACCGCACTGGTGAAACGCCTTGGAACGTCCCGAGCGAACGTAGCGTCTTCTGAAGTGACGTCCTGACCGACGTGTGGGAGCGAGCCTGCTCGCGAAGAGGCTGTGTCAGACGAGATCGTGGTTGAATGACACAACGCCTTCGCGAGCAGGCTCGCTCCCACAGGGATTTGTGTAACCTTGCAGCCTGGTGGTGTCTGGGATCTGGAAGGTATGCGGTTTATCGTCGGTCTGTTTGCTTTGATGGTGCTGTCTGCTTGCAAGCAGCAGGACGCGCCACCCCTCGACCAACAACTCTACGTCTGGCAACGCCAATGGACGCCGGCCCATGCGGCGTCGCTACGTGACAGCCGCGATGACTTCTCGACGCTGCGCGTGCTGGCGCTGCAGGCCTTTCCGAATGCGGGATGGCGCCGGGCGCGGATCGATGCGCAATTATTGCAAGCTGATGGTCGTCCGTTGATTGCGGTGATTCGTCTCGACGGCCAGCTCAAGTCGCTGGATCAGGATCAGGTCACCGCGCAGATTCTGCAGGTGCTTGCCGATTGGCAAACGCAAGGCCTGACGCTGAGCGGTGTCGAAATCGACCACGACGCGGGTAATGCGCGGTTGCCGGCGTACGCTGAATTTCTCAAACATCTGCGCTCGGCCTTACCGACGTCCCTGCCGTTGAGCATCACGGCACTGCCGGCCTGGCTCGGCAGTGCGCAATTGCCTGAACTCCTGCAAGCCGTCGATAGCAGCGTCCTACAAGTGCATGCCGTCAGCGATCCGCGCCGCGGTTTGTTCGATCCTGATCAGGCGTTGAAATGGGCCAAAGCTTGGGCGCGTATCACCGACAAACCGTTCTATCTGGCGCTGCCGGCTTACGGCGTGGCGCTGTTGCCCGATGACGGCGGGGCGCCGGTGGTGGAAAGCGAGGTGCAACTGGAGCGGGCCGGGCAGCGCCGGGAGCTGTTGGCTGATCCACTGCAACTGAGCCAGCTCGGTCTAGCGTTGCGCGCAGACCCGCCCGTGCATCTGGCCGGTCTGATCTGGTTTCGTCTGCCGCTGGCCAATGATCGTCGCGCCTGGAGTCTGACCACCCTGCGTGCAGTGGCTCGGGGTGATCAACTCGCCAGTCGGCTCGGCGTGACGTTGCGCGAACACGACGGTCTCTACGACATCAAACTCGATAATCCCGGCAACCTCGACAGTGCGTGGCCTGCGCGGATCACCCTCAAAGCGCAAAGTTGTGAAGGCGCCGACGCGCTCGCCGGTTACTCGTTGCAACAAAGCCCGGATCTGCTTACCTTCACCCGCCTGCGCGACGGCCGTTTGCCGGCGGGCGGACAACGCGCTATCGGTTGGGCGCGTTGCGCAAATATTGATCAAGGAGGTTCGCATGTTGACCCGTAACTGGCCCCGCCATCTGCTCTGCCTGAGCCTCTGCCTGCCGCTGGGTTCGGCGTTGGCCTGTGGTCCGGATTTCCCCATGCGCCTGCTCGACAATCGCGGGCAGACCCTCGCGGATCTGCCTGAGGGCAATTTCAACTTCGAACTCAGCCGCCTCGGCAAAACCATCGCCGGGCTGAAAAACGTCACCGCGGCAACGCACAATCCCAACGATATGTACGGCGAGGAAAACGCGGCGGCCGAGGCCCGGGAAAAAGCCGAGCAGGCCGGACTGAGCGCCGAGCAGCAAGCGTTGATCAAACAGCTGCGCGGCCTGACCGATGCCCACCAGGTCGAGGCGCAGGGCGCCAGTCTGCCGGCGGAAATCCGCTTGTACGTGGCCGGTGCGGTGGCGTTTGCCACCGGCGAACAGCAACTCGCCGTCGAGTATTTCAACAAGCTGCTGGCGCTGCCGGCGGATCAGCGTCCGTTGCGCAGCACCTGGGCGGCGTATTCGCTGGGCCGTACCTGGTTTGCCATGAGCAGCGCAGGCGGGGATGCGGTCGAGGCGCTGGAGCGATCACGGGATGCGTTCCGCCAGGCCCGGCAACTGAGCATCGACGGTTTCAGCGACCCGCTGGAGTTGGGTGTTGCCAGCCTCGGTGAAGAGGCGCGAGTGTTGCGCACGGCGGGCGACTGGAGCGGCGCCATCGAATTGTATGAAGCACAGAACCTGCACGGCTCGGCCGTGGGTTACACCTCGCTCAAGCAATTGATGAATGAACTGGCGGAGTTGCCCGAGGCGAAACTGGTCGAGTTGCTGCAGCACAAAGCCGTGCAGCAACTGGTCACGGCATCGCTGGTCAGCCGCCAGGGCTGGTCGTTTGGCGATGAGCCGCCGAACGAGAAAAAACTGGTCAAGCTGCTGCAGAACAGCACCCGTGGCAGCCTCGACAACGCTGATCGTCTGGCGGCGATGAGTTATCAACAGGGCGATTACACCGGCGCCAAAGCCTTCCTCGAAAATGCCGGTGACGGCGGCCTGGCGTGGTGGCTACGGGCGAAACTGGCGGTGCGTGACGGCGATAAAAATGCCGCGGCCGCTGCCTATTCGAAAGCCGCGCAGGCCTTCCCGCAGAGCGAAGACTGGGGTTACCGACGCACACCGGACTGGGCGTATGAGGCCGTTCAGCCGAAGTGCAGGGTCGAGGGCGAAAGCGCGATTCTCGCCTTGCAGCGCGGCGAGTATCTGCAAGCGTTCGTGCAGCTGTACCGCAGCAACAGTGTCTACTGGTTCGATGCCGCGACCGTGGCCGAACGCGTGCTGACGGTCCAAGAGCTGAAAAAATACGTCGACGACAACGTCCCGGCCCCGCCCGTGCTGACCCAGCAGGAGCGCGACAATTACGTGCCGCTGCCGGTCGCCGCCAGCCTGCGCAATCTGCTCGGTCGGCGCTTGCTGCGCGAAGGGCATTACGCCGACGCGGTGGCTTATTTCGACAATCCCGACCTGCAAAACAAAGCCCGACTCTACGGCGAACAACGGCTGAAGGCCGATGCTGCTTGGTGGCCGACCAAACGCGCCAGTGCGCTGTACAACGCCGCGTGGACGGCGCGTGAATGGGGCATGGATATTCTCGGTTACGAGATGGCACCGGACTACGCCACGTTCGGTGGCAACTACAGCCTGGAAAGCACTGAGCTGAAAGTCGGCCCGCTGGTCAGCGAGGCCGAAGTGCAGCGTCAGGTCGCAAGTGAAGCGAAACCGGATCAGCGCTATCACTACCGTTTTGTCGCCACCGAACTGGCCGGGCGCGCTGCCGACAACCTGCCGCACACCAGTCAGGCGTTTGCCGCTGTGCTGTGCAACGCGGCCGGCTGGAACAGCAGCCTGGAAGATCAGAGCGCGCTGTATCAGCGTTACGTCAAGGAAGGTCCGTTCGTCCCGTGGGCCGTGGATTTCGGCAATCAGTGCCCGTACCCGGATTTCGAAAACGCCGACAAGCGTTACGTCACCCAGGTCACTGATGCCGTGCGTTCATCGCTGCGGCCGTATAAGTGGCCGGTGCAGATCGGCGCGGTCGCGTTGGTCGCAGCCGCCGCGTTGCTGTTGATCAGCCGTCGCCAGCGCAAGGCCCGTAAAGGCTAAGCCTGCTGGACGAACGTCAGGCGCACGGCGAAACCGATCAACAGGCTGCCAAACAGCCATTGTTGTACACGTTGGGCCGTTGGACTGTGTTGCAGCCAACGGCCCAGCGCGGCGCCGGTCAGCGCGTAAGTGCTGTCGAACAGCAGACCGACGCCGACCAGCAGCATGCCGAGTACAGCGAATTGGCTCAGCACCGGCGTGCCATCGTTGACGATGAATTGCGGCAGCAGCACCGAACAGAACAGCAGGGCTTTTGGGTTGAGCAGGTTGGTCAGCAAACCGCGTCGGACGGCTTCGCGCAATTGCTCGCGGGAATCGCCAGGCTCGCCAGTATTCAGGTTCGGCAACAGGGTGCTGCGCAGGCATTGAATGCCGATCCACAGCAGATACGCCGCCCCCGCCAATCGCACCACTTCGAACGTCCACGGTGCAGCCTTGAACAGCGCCGCCAGACCCAACGCCGCCAAGGCCACGTGACAACCACGGGCAACGCCGAGGCCGACTGCGGTGGCCAGCGCCGCGCCGCGACCCTGGCGGGCACCGGTTTGCAAAAGCAGGATCATGTCCGGGCCGGGCAACAGGTAGACCACCGCCAATGCCAGGAAAAACAGCCAGAGACTTGCCATGTTGCCACCCTTTCGTTGTCGATTTGGTGAGCCAAGTCTAGGGCCGAAAGGTGAGGCAGGTGCTTGCGTAGTCCGCTTCAAAAGCTTGCTGTTTTGGCATAATCTGCTGCCTTTCACCTTAATGACTATCAGGATCTGCCAAACATGAAACTCGACGCCTTTGATCGCAAGATTCTCGCGGCCCTGCAACGCAATGGGCGGCTGAGCAATGTCGAACTGGCGGACGAAATCGGCCTGTCGGCTTCGCCGTGTCTGCGCCGGGTGCGGATGCTGGAAGAGGCGGGGGTGATTCGCGGTTATCAGGCCAATCTCGATCGCGATGAAGTCGGCTTGGGGCTGACGGTGTTTGTCGGGGTAAAGGTCGAGCGCCACAACGATGAACAGGCTGAGGCGTTTTATGCCGCGGTGACGGCGCTGCCGGAGGTGATTTCAGCGTTTCTGGTATCGGGCGAGTCGGACTTTCTGTTGCAAGTGGTGGTGCCGGATCTGCGCGCGTATGACCGTTTTCTCAGCGGCTGCCTATTGAAACTGCCGGGGGTGAGCGATATTCGCAGCAACTTTGCGATTCACACGGTGAAGACGCCAGGCGCTTTGCCGTTGGGGCATCTCCCGGCCTGAGACCGAGGCGTCCCCAATCGCGAGCAGGCTCACTCCGACATTGATCGCGGTGTTTCTGAAGAACTCGGTCAACTGTAGGAGTGAGCCTGCTCGCGATAGCGGACGTCCAGTCACCTGATGTTTTTCCTGCCTACATCTGCGTGGCCATCCCCTCGACATTCATCGCCGCCTGGCGCAACGCTTCCGATCGGGTCGGATGCGGATGGCAAGTCAGAGCAATGTCCTCAGCCGAAGCGCTGAACTCCATCGCCACACAGAACTCGACAATCATTTCACTCACGCTCGGGCCGACCAGGTGCACGCCGAGGACTTCATCGGTGCGTTCATCGGCGAGGACTTTGGCAAAGCCTTCGGTCTCGTGGTTGATCTTCGCCCGGCTGTTGGCGGTGAACGGAAACTTGCCGACCTTGTAGGCACGGCCCTCGGCCTTGAGTTGTTCCTCGGTCTTGCCGACGCTGGCCAGTTCCGGTTTGGTGTAGATCACGTTGGGGATCAGGTCGTAATTGACCTCGCCCGCCTTGCCGTGGATCTGCTCGACGCAGGCCATCGCTTCGTCTTCAGCCTTGTGCGCAAGCATCGGCCCGGACGTGACGTCGCCGATTACCCAAACGCCAGCGGCTTCGGTGCGATGCTGTTGGTTGGCGAGCATGCCGCGCTTGTCGGTGCTCAGACCGACGTTTTCCAGACCAAGTCCCTGGGTGTACGGACGGCGCCCGATGGCGACCAGCACGTAATCGGCTTCAAGCAACTCGGCAGTGCCGCCAGCGGCCGGCTCAACGCTGAGTTGCACACCGCTTGCGGAAGACGTGGCGCTGGTGACCTTCGAACTCAACTTGAACGTGATGCCTTGTTTGCTCAGCGAGCGTTGCAGGGTTTTGCCGGCCTCGCCATCGACGCCGGGGCAGATGCGGTCGAGGTATTCGACCACGGTGACCTGCGCGCCCAAGCGCCGCCACACCGAGCCCAATTCCAGACCGATCACACCGGCGCCGATCACCACCAGGTGTTTGGGCACCTCACTCAGGGAAAGTGCCCCGGTCGAATCAAGAATGCGCTGGTTGTCGATCTCGACGCCGGGCAGGGGAGTGGGCTCGGAGCCTGTGGCGATAATGATGTCCTTGGCGGTCAGTTCGATTTTGCTGCCCTGAGCGTCGGTCACAGTGATCTTGCCGGGGCCGTCGATGTGGCCCCAACCCTTGATCCAGTCGACCTTGTTTTTGCGAAACAGAAACTCGATGCCTTTGGTCAGGCCAGCCACGCTCTCGTTTTTCTGTTTCATCATTTGCGCGAGGTTCAGCGTCGGTTTGACCTCGATGCCGAGGTTGGCGAATTCCGCGCCCATCGCCGCGTCGTACAACTCCGAGGCATGCAGCAATGCTTTTGACGGCATGCAACCGACGTTCAGGCAGGTGCCGCCCAGCGTTGCCCGGCCTTCCACGCAAGCGGCCTTGAGGCCCAACTGGCCGGCGCGGATTGCTGCGTTATAGCCACCGGGGCCGCCGCCCAGAATCACCACGTCATAGTTGCTCATGCGCTTGCTCCTGTTTGATGGATGCGGATCGCTAAAAGTAGTTCCAGATGAAAATTACGAACGTAATATGTGCGTTTCCCCATATTTCGGTCAAGGCTTCAGGCAAACGACAGGTTGGGCATCTTTGAATAAGCGTGATTGTGTACGAATATTTCACCTATTTCGTTATATCGTAACGATATACAGATGTGAGCCAATGAATTCGGGGTGATATGCAAGTCGATCTGGACGTGGAAGGCACGCAAGTGACCGGACTGCCGCGCTTTCAGCAGGCAGCCGTGCAAAGCCGACGCCTGCGACGCTGGGCGATCGGTCTCGGCGGGTTGGCCGGGGCAGGGTGGGTGCTGGCGTTTTTTGTCGGGCTGTTTGCCCCGCAGTCGTTGTGGCTGCCGCTGCTGGTCAACCAGAGTGCGGCGTTGCTGGTGCTGGTCGCAGGGTTGCAATCGGCGTGGTGGGTGACGCAATGGCGCGCGCAGGTGATCAACCCTGCTGCTGGGTTGGTGCCGCTTGCTGAGGAGGAACCCGGGCCGCAAGGTTGGTACGAGCGGCTATTGGATCGCCTCAGTCAGCGTGGTGTGCATGTGATCGGCCAGATCGGTGCAGCGACGCTGTGGTTGGCTGGCTGTTCTTTGCCGGTGGTGTTGAGCATCGAACAGGTGTGGAACCTTACGTTGCCGGCCGCTGCCGTGGGGTTGTCGGCCACTGTGGGTGCTGCGTTGGCGTTGTTGCTGGCTTTCGGATTGCTGGTACTGGAGCGGCAACTCGCACAGGAAAATCCGGCGCAATGGCCCGAAGCAGGTGTATTGGCGCAACTGACGCGGGTGGCGATCATCAGTCTGGTGCTGGGCGCGTTGTGTTTGTTGTTTGCCGGCGAGAATGCCGTGTGGCCGGTTCGCGTTGCCGTATTGATCGGCATCCTGCCGGGACTGGTCGCGATCGAGCTGCTATTGCGCGCTGTTCTCTCGGTATTCAGCCCTCGCCGTGAGCGGCTTGAACCGACGTTGTTGGCGCGTAGTTTCGTCGCCGATCTGCTGCGTTGGCCCCCTCAGCCGTTACTCGCCTTGCAGGATGAATTGCACAATCGCTTTGGTATCGATCTGCGCCAGATCTGGGCGTTCAGCTACATGCGTCGGGCGTTTCTTCCTGTGCTGACATTGGTCGCTGCGGTGGGCTGGTTACTCACCGGCGTCCATGAAATCCCGTTACAAGGCCGAGGTATTTATGAGCGTTTCGGCAAACCGCTGCAGGTGTTCGGCCCGGGATTGCACACGGGTCTACCGTGGCCGCTCGGGCGGGTGTTGATCGTTGAAAACGGCGTGGTTCATGAATTGGCAACCAGCGTCGGCGAGAACTCTGCGCCGCTGCAAGCGGACCCTGCTGAAGGTCCTGCGCCCATTACCGCCAACCGTTTGTGGGACGCCAGTCATGTCAACGACAAGTCGCAAGTCATCGCCAGCAGCCGTGGTGAGCAGCAGAGCTTTCAGATCGTCAACATGGACGTGCGCTTCGTCTATCGCATTGGCCTGACTGATCAGGCTGCGCTGGCTGCGACCTACAACAGTGCCGATGTGCCAACGCTGATCCGCAGCACCGCCAGCCGGATTCTGGTGCACGACTTTGCCTCACGCACGCTCGACGGTTTGCTCGGTCAAGACCGTGTCGGGCTGGGCGAGGAGATCGGTCGCGCGGTGCAAAGCGATCTGCAAAAACTCGACAGCGGTGTGGAAATTCTCGCCACGGTTGTCGAAGCCATTCATCCGCCAGCCGGTGCCGCCAATGCCTATCACAGCGTGCAAGCGGCACAGATTGGCGCCCAAGCCTTGATCTCCCGTGAGCGTGGCGCGGCGGCGGAAGCGAGCAATCAGGCGCAGTTGCAGGCCAGTCTTGCTCGCGACCAGGCCAGCGCCAATGCCCGGGAAAACAGTGCTACGGCGCAGGCGGCGGACGTGAGATTCCGCGCCGAACAAAAAGCCTTCGCCAGCGCTGGTCAGGCCTTTGTGCTCGAGCAATACCTCGGCCAGCTCAGCCAAGGCCTGAGCAAAGCCAAATTGCTGATACTCGATCATCGTCTGGGTGGCAGCAGCAATGCGCCGACCATCGACCTGCGTACGTTCTCGCTGCCGGCTGACCCGACGCCCGCGCGCACCACCGCTCAACCAGGAGTCGCCCATTGAGCCAGTCGCACACACACGATCATCATGACCACAGCGGCCACGATCACGGTCACGGCGGGCATCACCATCATCATGACCATCACCACCACGGTGCGCCGGAAGAGGCCGGGCCTTTTCCGTGGCGCCGGATGGGCTGGGCAGCCTTGTTGGTGGCGTTTGCCATTGCGGCGGCGAGCCTGGTGCAAGTGCGTTCCGGTGAAGCCACGGTCATTACCCGTTTCGGAAATCCATCGCGGGTGCTGCTTGACCCAGGTTTGAGCTGGCGCTGGCCGGCGCCGTTCGAGGCGGCGATTCCGGTGGATTTGCGTCTGCGGACAACCTCCAGTGGCTTGCAGGATGTCGGCACGCGCGACGGTTTGCGCATCATTGTGCAAGCCTACGTCGCGTGGCAGGTACAGGGTGATCCGGACAATGTGCAGCGCTTTATGCGCGCGGTGCAGAATCAACCGGATGAAGCGGCGCGACAGATTCGCACCTTTATTGGCTCGGCGCTGGAAACCACCGCCAGCAGCTTCGATCTGGCGAATCTGGTCAACACCGACGCCAGTCAGGTACGCATCGCCGATTTCGAAGCGCAGTTGCGTGAGCAGATCGATCAGCAATTGCTCGCGACCTATGGCGTGCGGGTGGTTCAGGTTGGTATCGAGCGTTTGACCTTGCCGTCGGTGACACTTACCGCCACCGTCGATCGCATGCGCGCCGAGCGTGAAACCATCGCCACTGAACGCACGGCCATTGGCAAGCGTGAAGCCGCGCAAATCCGCTCTGCTGCCGAGCGTGATGCACGGATCGTTCAAGCGGATGCCACGGTGAAGGCAGCAGAAATCGAGGCGCAATCTCGGGTCGAAGCGGCGCAGATCTATGGCCGCGCCTACGCCAGTTCACCACAGCTCTACAATTTGCTGCGCTCGCTGGACACTCTCGGCACCATTGTCACACCGGACACCAAATTGATTCTGCGCACCGACGCCGCGCCATTCCGCGTGCTGGTCGATGGCCCACCGACACTCGACAGCAAACCCGGATCACAGCCATGAGTGATGAAGTTCCACGTGGAACACATTCGCTGAACAGTCCGTGGATTCAGGCTGGACGTTTGGCGTTTTTTGCCCTGTATGCGGTGACAATATTGGCCGCGCTGGCGTGGGCATTTTCTAATGTGCGGCAGATCGACCCGCAGAGTCGTGCGGTGGTTTTGCATTTCGGCGCACTTGATCGCATCCAGAATGCCGGTCTGTTATTGGCCTGGCCACAGCCGTTCGAACAGGTGATTTTGCTGCCGGCAGCGGACCGAGTCATTGAGCGTCGAGTGGAAAACCTGTTGCGCAGCGATGAAGCATTGAAGGCCGATCGTGTCGCTTCGTTCGCCGTACCGCTGAGCGATGCGCTGGCTGGATCTGGTTATTTATTGACCGGTGATGCCGGCGTAGTGCAGCTCGATGTGCGGGTGTTTTACAAAGTCAGCGACCCTTACGACTTCGTGTTGCAGGCCGATCATGTGCTGCCAGCCCTGGATCGATTGGTCACCCGCAGCGCCGTGGCGCTGACTGCCGCGCGGGATCTGGACGCCATTCTGGTCGCTCGCCCGGAGTTGATCGGCACTGACAATCAAGCGGCCGAACGCCGTGAAAGACTGCGCGGTGATCTGGTGCAAGGCATCAACAAACGCTTGGCCGAGTTGAAAGCGAGCGGGCAGGGCATCGGCATTGAAGTGGCGCGGGTTGATGTGCAATCGAGTTTGCCCGATCCGGCGGTCAGTGCTTTCAATGCTGTTCTGACGGCCAGCCAACAAGCTGATAAAGCCGTGGCCAATGCGCGCACTGAAGCTGAGAAACTCACCCAGAGCGCCAGCGAACAAGCCGATCGCACGCTACAAGTCGCTCACGCGCAGGCCGGTGAGCGTCTGGCCAAGGCTGCTGCCGACACCGCCACAGTATCGAGTCTGGCCAGCGCCACCGACCCGCAAATGCTCCTGCGCCTTTACCGCGAACGCATGCCGAAAATTCTCGGTGCGGCCGGTTCGGTGACTACGGTCGACCCGAAAGACGATTCCCGCCTGATCATTCAGGGAGCCAGTAAATGACTGCGACGACTGCCGCACCCAGCCTGTTGTCCTCCGCCGAACAACGCCGCGCTGCACGGCAACTGACCTTGGCCATGCTCGCGCTGGGCCTGCTTGGCCTGGGTCTGATCTGGCGCTGGTGGGTGCCGGAGCAAACCGGGGTCAGCCAATTGCTGCTGGGTTTTGCTTCCTTATTGGTGGCCGTGCCGGTGATGCGTTCAGCGTGGTTCAGCCTTCGCTATCCGAGCCTGCATGGCATCACCGATCAACTGATTGCCCTGGCCATGCTCGGCGCGTGGGCGACCGGTGATCTGCTGACGGCGGCACTGCTGCCGATCATCATGATCTTCGGCCATGTGTTGGAAGAGCGCAGTGTCATTGGTTCGCAGCAAGCGATTCACGCCCTCGGGCAACTGACCCGCAGCCATGCGCGCAAGGTTCAGGCTGATGGCATGATCATCGAAGTGGATAACAGTACGCTGAAGTCCGGCGATACCGTGGAGGTCCGTGCGGGTGATCGGGTGCCGGCGGACGGTCGGGTGCTGTCCGGCCAGGCGAGTCTCGATACGGCCTCTATTACTGGTGAATCGGTGCCGGTCGAGGCGAGTGTCGGCATGACGGTGTTCGGTGGTGCGATCAACCTCGACGGTCTGCTGCGGATCGAAGTGACGCGCACCGGCGATGAGTCGACGCTGGGCAAAGTCATCGCCTTGATGCAAAACGCAGAGCGCTCGAAACCGCCGATCACGCGCTTGCTCGAACGTTATGCCGGCAGCTACATGGTGCTGGTGTTGCTGCTGGCGGCGGTGACCTGGTTTATCACCCACGACGCCCAAGCGATGCTCGCCGTATTGGTCGCCGCCTGTCCGTGCGCGTTGGTGCTGTCGGCACCGGCCACGGCGATTGCCGGTGTCGCGGTAGCGGCACGCCACGGCATTCTGATCCGCAGTTCGGCCTTTCTTGAAGAACTGGCCGACCTCACTTCTCTGGTCGTCGATAAGACCGGAACTCTGACTTACGGCACCCTCCGCTTGCAGTCGATCAACAGCCCGCGCGCAGAGTCGTCCATGGTCACGGCGCTCGCCGCCAGTCTCGGCGCGGCGAGCAGTCACCCGGTCAGTCGTGCGCTTGCGGGGTTGGTCGGTCAGGAAGAATGTTTACCGCTGAGCGATATCCACGAACGCCAAGGCCTTGGTGTAGTGGCCATGACGGAGCAGGGCGAAGCGGCGCTCGGCCGACCGGAATTGTTCGCGCAGTTGGGGATCGCAACCACCGCGGTCCCAGAGCACGATGGACCGATCGCCGGACTGGCCCTGAACGGTGAATTCCTCGCTTGGTTGCTGTTGGCCGACACGGTCAAGCCGGAAGCCCGCTCTGCCCTCGGCGAATTGCGTGAACTGGGCCTTGGTCGGCAACTGCTGCTGACCGGGGATCGTCAGAGCGTGGCCCAGACCCTGGCGCGTGATGTCGGTTTGCACGAAGTCCAGGCCCAGGCCTTGCCCGAAGACAAACTCAATCGCGTGCTCAAGGAAATCGACAATGGCTTCCGGCCAATGGTGGTGGGTGACGGCATCAACGACTCGCTAGCGCTCAAGGCAGGTGTGGTCGGTGTGGCAATGGGCGCAGGCGGAGCGGATATCGCGCTGGCCTCGGCTGACATCGTCTTGATTGGCAGCGATCTGCGTCGTCTTGGCACCTGCGTACGACTCAGTCGTCAGTGCCGCAGGACGTTGCAGGTCAATGTGATCATCGGGCTGGGCTGGACGCTGGCCATCGTCGTGTTCGCCGCCTTCGGTTGGCTCGGCGCTGCCGGGGCCATGATCGCCGCGTTGTTGCACAATCTCAGCACGTTACTGGTTCTGGGTAATGCCGGTCGTTTATTGCGTTTTCAGGAGCCTCTGCTAAAGATAAAAGAGCAGAATTGATCGTTTTTTGAACTGCGCGCCGGGCTGCTTGTCCTCAGATCAGGCGCGCTGAAAACGGATCAAACAGCCTTCCGGGTTCATAGTCGGCGGCTATCAAATCGATAGCCTGCTATTTTTCAAGGATGGTCTACCCTCAGATCAGACGTCTGAAACAAGGGGGGATTTTCCATGCTCGCGCAACTTCCACCGGCCTTACAGAATCTGCAGCTCCCGCTTCGACTGCGGCTCTGGGATGGCCATGAGTTTAATCTGGGGCCAGCGCCCAGCGTTACCATCGTGGTCAAGGACCCGCAGATGGTCACTCAGTTCACCCATCCAAGCCTCGATGCGCTTGGCGCGGCATTCGTTGAAGGCAAGCTCGAACTGGAGGGTTCGATCAGCGAAGTCATCCGGGTCTGTGACGAATTGAGCAATGCTTTGCTCGGTGAAGATGAAGACAGTAATCCAGTGCGTTCGGTGCACGACAAGGAAACCGACGCCAAAGCCATTTCCTACCATTACGACCTGTCCAATGCGTTCTACCAGCTCTGGCTGGACAGCGACATGGCGTATTCCTGCGCGTATTTCGAAACGGGCAGCGAAACGCTTGAGCAAGCGCAACAAGCCAAATTCCGTCATTTGTGCCGCAAGTTGCGTTTGCAGCCGGGTGACTATCTGCTGGATGTCGGTTGCGGCTGGGGTGGATTGGCACGTTATGCCGCTCGAGAATTCGGTGCCAAGGTCTTCGGCATCACCCTGAGCAAGGAACAGTTGGAGCTGGCCCGCGAGCGGGTCAAAGCCGAAGGTCTGGAAGACCAGGTCGAACTGCAACTGCTCGACTACCGTGATCTGCCCCAGGACGGGCGTTTCGACAAGGTCGTCAGTGTCGGCATGTTCGAACACGTCGGCCACGCCAATCTCGCCGAGTACTGCAAAACCCTGTTCGGCGCGGTGAAGGAGGGCGGTCTGGTGATGAACCATGGCATCACCGCCAAACACACCGATGGCCGTCCGGTGGGACGCGGTGCTGGGGAATTCATCGAGAAATACGTATTCCCCAACGGTGAGTTACCGCACCTGGCGATGATCTCGGCCGAGATCAGCGAAGCGGGCCTTGAGATTGTCGACGTCGAAAGTCTGCGCCTGCACTACGCACGTACGCTGGATCACTGGAGCGAGCGGCTGGAGGACAATCTCGACGCCGCGGGCAAACTGGTCCCCGAGCAAGCGCTGCGCATCTGGCGTTTGTACCTGGCCGGTTGCGCCTACGCGTTCGCGCGTGGCTGGATCAATCTGCACCAGATCCTCGCGGTGAAGGCGCACCCGGACGGCAGCCATGAACTGCCGTGGACTCGCGACGACATCTATAACCCTTAACACTGAATAATCCGCTTTCCCCGGGAGAGGGTTTTTTACAGAATCGGCGAAATCAGCCGGGCGATCCGCATGCCGACCTGTTGCAGGCGATGGATCTCCCGGCTTTCTTCTTTGGCGATTTCGTAGGCTTGTTCGAAATCCGCTTTGAGCATGTTTTCCACACTGGCGGCGAAGGTACTGTCGACGGTCAGCAACATTACCTCGAAATTCAGCCGAAATGAACGGTTGTCCAGATTGGCGCTGCCGATGGCGCTGATCTCGCTGTCGATCAACACCACTTTCTGATGCAGGAAACCCGGTTCGTAGCGGAATACCCGCACGCCGGCGCGCACGGCTTCAAATGCGTAAAGGCTGGAAGCGGCGTAAACGATGCGGTGATCGGGACGCGACGGCAGCAGCAACCGCACGTCGACGCCGCGCAACACGGCCAACCTGAGTGCGGCAAATACAGCCTCGTCGGGTATGAAATACGGGCTAGTGATCCACACCCGTTCGGTCGCCGCGTGAATCGCTTCGACAAAAAAAAGCGAGCAGGTTTCATAGGCATCCGCCGGGCCGCTGGCGAGCAGTTGGCAGAGCACGCCGTCATCCGGGTACTCATCGGGCAGGATCAGCGGCGGCAGGGTGCGCGCGGCCCAGAACCAGTCTTCGGCGAAGGATTCCTGCATACAGGCGACGACCGGGCCCCGTACCTTCACATGGGTATCGCGCCAAGGTGCCAGCGGTGGTTTTTCACCCATGTATTCATCGCCAACGTTGTGCCCGCCGACAAAACCGACGACGCCGTCGACTACGACAATCTTGCGGTGGTTACGGAAGTTGACCTGAAAGCGATTGAGCCAGCCGCTGCGTGTGGCGAATGCTTTGACCTCGACGCCGCCATCGCGCAATGCCTGCACATAACTGTGGGGCAGGGCGTGGCTGCCGATGCCGTCGTAGAGCAGGTGAACAGACACGCCTTCAGCAGCCTTCTTCAGTAGCAAATCACGCAAGCGCTGGCCGAGCCGATCATCGTGAATGATGAAAAACTGGATCAGCACCGCTTCTTTGGCTTGATCGATGGCCTGGAAGATCGCGTCGAAGGTGGCCGCTCCATTTATCAACAATTGCACTTGATTGTTCGCCAGGCACGGCATGCGCCCCAGCTTGGGCATTGCGCGTAACGAGGCGTAAGCATTCGAGGCGCGCGCAGTCAGTGCCTCTTCCACCCACGGACGCCAGTTCAACTCGGAGATGGCCTGACGCATCTGTTCATTCGCCTGTCGCCGCGCCTTGATGTATCCATCAAAGGTGCTGCGGCCGAACACCAGGTACGGAATAAGCGTGAGGTAGGGAATGAAGATCAGCGACAATGCCCAGGCGATCGAGCCTTGGGCTGTGCGCACGGTGAGCACCGCATGGATGGCGGCGATGAAACCGAGGGTGTGTATCAGGGCGATCAGATAACCGAAAATGTGCGGTCCAAAATAATCCATGGGGCAGCCTTGCTCCGGAAGATTCAATGCTTAACAGACCATGTTCTGTCGCGATTGTCGCTATTTAATTGGTGCATGAACCGAAGCAATCGGCCGACGTCTAACGGCCACTACTGATCAGGAGTTTTTCGATGAACGTTCGTCTGCTGGGTTTGGCGCTGGGCCTGGGTTTGGCATTGCCGGTGGTTGCGCAGGCGCAGATGCTGCAGCCGGGGCTGTGGGAAATGACATCGAGCAACGTCAAGGTCGATGATCAGCCAATGGATGTGCAATCGATCCTCGGTCAGCTGCAAGGGCAGATGACCCCGCAACAACGTGCGGCGCTGGAGAAGAACGGGATCAATATTGGCGGCAAAGGCATCCGCGCCTGCCTGACACCAGAGCAGGTGGCGACCAACGATATTCCATTGGCCGATCCGCAATCGGGCTGCAAACAGCAGATCACCGAGCGCAGCGGCAACCAATGGAAATTCCGTTTCAGTTGCCCGAAAGCGCAGGGTACCGGGGTGGCGACATTCCTCAGTGATCGCGAGTTCACGACGGTGGCCAACGGCACGTTCAATGCGATCGGGATCAACCAAAAGGGAAGCCTTGAGACGCGCGCTGTTTGGCTCGGCCAGGATTGCGGCGCCGTGAAACCCCGCGCCTAAAAACATCCCCTGTAGGAGCTGCGGCACGCTGCGATCTTTTGATCTTGATTGTCAAAAACAAGATCAAAAGATCGCAGCCTCGTTTCACTCGTCAGCTCCTACAAAGGTTTTTGAATCAACGCATAAATCGTAGCGCCAACCCCCGACACCCCTCGTTCACCCGTCCCTCCCGCCAGGCAATCTGCCCCGAAACAATCGTCGTACTCACCCGATGCCGAAAGCTGCGTCCGGCAAACGGCGTCCATCCACACTGCGACAGAATCGGCTGCTGACTCACCTCTATCGTTTGCGGTTCTATCAACACCAGATCCGCCCAATACCCTTCCCGTAAATAACCCCGATCCGGAATCGCAAACAGATCCGCGACTCTGTGGCTGGTCTTCGCTACCAACGTGGTGATTGGCAGTACATCGTCCGCAACCAACTCCATCAGTGCCGGCAATGCATGCTGCACCAGTGGCAATCCCGAAGGTGCCTGAGCGTAGGGCCGCTGCTTTTCCTCCCAGGTATGCGGCGCGTGATCGCTGCCGATCACGTCCAGGCGATTGCTGTTCAGCGCTTCGCGTAAGGCATCGCGATCGGCCTGAGTCTTGATCGCCGGGTTGCACTTGATCAAGTTTCCAAGGCTTGAGTAATCGCGATCATCGAACAGCAAATGGTGCAGGCAGACTTCGGCAGTGATGCGTTTTTGCGCCAGCGGTTTGTCCTCGAATAACGCCAGTTCTCGCGCGGTGGTCAGGTGCAAAACGTGCAAGCGCGTGCCGTGACGTTTCGCCAGTTCCACTGCCAGTGAAGAGGAGCGATAACAGGCCTCGGCACTACGGATAAGCGGGTGCGCGCCGGGCGGTATACGCTCACCGAACAACTCTCGCAGATTGGCCGCGTTGGCGTCGATACTCGGCGTGTGTTCGCAGTGGGCCAACAGGATCGTCGGTACCTCGGCAAACAGTCGCTCAAGGATCTGCGGATCATCCACCAGCATGTTGCCGGTCGAAGCACCCATGAACACTTTTACGCCGGCCACTTCACTCGGATTGAGTGCGGCAACCGTGTCGAGGTTGTCCCGGCTCACACCAAAGTGAAAGCCGTAATTGGCTACCGAGTTGATCGCTGCCCGACGCTTTTTATCCGCCAGTGCTTCAAAGGTCAGGGTGGCCGGGTTGGTGTTGGGCATGTCCATGAAACTGGTGATGCCACCCGCGACCGCTGCTCGCGACTCGGTGTAAATACTGCCCTTGGCCGGCGCACCGGGTTCACGAAAATGCACTTGGTCATCAATCATTCCGGGAAGCAGCCATTGACCCTTCGCGTCGATTTCCACCTTGGCGTTTTCGCCTTCGATGCTGCGCGCAATCTTGACGATGCGCCCGTTGCTGACCAACAGATCACTGTCGAATTCGCACCCTTCGTTGACCAGTCTTGCATTGCGAATCAGCACGCTGCCCATGGTTCAGAACTCGTTCTGCAAGGCTTTGTAGCCGCGCACCAGATCGACGTTGGTGCGCGCCACGTCTTCGGAAAACTCCGAGGCGCTGACGCTCACCGGCGGAAATTGCGAGAGGTCGGTGTTCGGTCCGATGCGGGTGGTGGAGGGCACGTAGAACGCCTCGGGTAAATCGCGGCCGTCGACCACCGAGTTGTGCCGCACCACGCAGCCGTTACCGACGACACAGTTGAACAGCACGCTGTTGAAACCGATAAACACCCGATCGCCAACCACGCAGGGGCCATGCACGATCGAACGGTGGGCGATGGAACTGAACTCGCCGATGGTGACTGCCGCGCCGGATTTGGAGTGGATCACCACGCCATCCTGAATATTTGAATTGGCGCCGATGGTGATCGGTTCCATCTCGCCCGAGGCGTCCACTTCGTCGGCGCGGATCACCGCATAGGGGCCGACGAAGACGTTCTCGCCGATCACCACCTTGCCGCAGATGATTGCGGTTTTATCGACGTAGGCCGACCCGGCGATTTGCGGCAAATCGCCTGAAGGATTCTTGCGGATCATGGTCGGCTCAGTGCGTCGTAAAGTGTGTTGAGGTTGTATTCGAACAGGCCGGTGAAGGTGCTGGCCGGACCAATCGCGGCGAGGGCGTCGGAGTACAAGGTGCCGCCGATGTGTGCGCCGCTTTCAGCAGCGATCTGCTTGAGCAGACGCGCATCTTTGATGTTTTCCATGAACACCGCTTTGACTTTGGCCTGACGAATCTGAGTGATCAGCGCCGCGACTTCAGCGGCTGATGGCTCGCGTTCCGTGGACAAACCCTGCGGCGCCATGAAGTCGATGCCGTACGCCTGACCGAGATACCCGAAGGCGTCGTGGCTGGTGACGATCTTGCGATTGCCCGGCGGCAGCGAACCCAGCTTGACCTTGGCTTCAGCCAGCAGCGCGTAGATCTGCTTCAGGTAGATTTTACTGTTGCGTTCGTAGTCAGCTTCGTTCGCCGGATCCGCAGCGATCAGTGCCTTGGTGATATTGGCGACGTACAACTCGGCGTTGGCCAGGTTGTGCCAGGCATGTGGATCGGGAACGGTCTCGCCGTCTTCATCCAGTGAGCGTGGAATCACACCGTGACTGGCACTGATGACCGTGGCTTTGGTGTCGGTGCTGGTGACCAGACGATCCAGCCATGGCTCGAAACCCAGGCCATTCTTGATGATCAGTCTGGCCTTGAGCAGGGCTTTGGCATCGTCCGGCGTCGGCTCATAAGTGTGTGCGTCGGCGTCCGGGCCGACCATGTTGGTGATCTGGATATGCTCGCCGCCGACCTGATGGACCATGTCAGCGAGAATGCTGAAGCTGGTGACCACCGGCAATTTTTCTGCCGCCGACAAGGACATCGACAGCATCAGGCTGAACAACACGACTAGAGCACGCATCGGGAAACACCTCATTGGGATGTGAGCAAGGGCGGGCGGCGCAGCAGACCGTGTACCGGTCCGAACACCACGGACAGCAGATAACCGAGACCGGCGACCAGCACGATGGCCGGACCGCTGGGCAACGAGTAATAGAACGACAGCAGCAGGCCAAACCAGACCGAGAGGCAACCGATGACGGCCGCGATGGCGATCAGGATCGGCAGACGTCGGCTCCAGAAGCGCGACGCCGCGGCGGGGAGCATCATCAGCCCGACGACCATCAGCGCGCCGATGGCCTGGAAGCCGATCACCAGATTGAGCACGACCAGCGTCAGGAAGACGCCGTGGGCGAGGGGGCCGAGGCGGCTGACGGTTCTCAGGAACAGCGGGTCGAGAGTGTCCAGCAACAGCGGTTTGTAGATCAGCGTCATGGCGATCAGGCTGAATGCCGAAACCCATAACATGCCGTTGAGGGTCGGGCCGTCGACGGCCAATGCCGAGCCGAACAGCAGGTGCAACAGATCGAGGCGTTTGCCGGCGATGCCGAGAATCAGTACGCCGCTGGCGAGGGAGATTGGGTAAATCGCGGCGAGGCTGGCGTCTTCGCGTAGACCGGTGCGGCGGGTAATCCAGGCAGCGAGGCCGGCCATGCTCAGTCCGGCCCCAAGACCACCGAGCGTCAGTGCAGGCAGACTCAGACCGGCGAACCAGAAACCTAATGCCGCGCCGGGCAGGATGCCGTGGGCAACAGCGTCACCGATCAGGCTCATCCGTCGCAGGATCAAAAACACGCCGAGTGGCGCCGTGCTGCACGCCAATACCAAACCGCCAAGCAGGGCGCGGCGCATGAAGATGAACTCGTTGAACGGTTGCCAGAGGTGGGCGACGGCGAGCATCAGGCCACCTGCGTGTGAGGTGTTTGTTGAATGAGTTGCGCACTCGCGCCGAATACGCAGTCGCGGTTTTTGATCAGCAATGTCTTGGGGATGTGCTGGCGCACGGCGGCGAGGTCGTGGCACACCACAACCAGTGTTCGACCTTCACCATGCCAAGCGTGGATGTGTTGCCAGAGCAACTGTTGGCCGAGTTCATCCAGCGCGGCGTGGGGTTCGTCGAGGAGCAGCACCGCAGCATCGGTCAGACTCAGGCGAGCGAGCAGGGCGCGTTGCAGTTCACCGCCGGACAGGGCCATAAGGGGACGGTGCTCAAGCCCGCTCAGGTGCCAGTTTTCCAGTGCGTCTTTCAAGCGTTGTGCGCGCAGTTGTGTTGAGAGTCGACGTCCCCAGAAACCCGCCGCGATCAGCTCTTCGAGGCTGATGGGGAATTGGCGATCGAGATGTTGCTGTTGAGGGAGGAAGGACAATCCGCTTTGACGAGGAACACTCAGGGCGACGTTACCCGCCAACGGCTTTTGTAGTCCGGCGATGACTTTCAGCAGGCTGCTTTTGCCGCAGCCGTTTGCACCGATGATGGCCGTCAGGCTACCGCCGTCGAGTTCAAGAGTCAGAGGAGCAGTCAGTGGGTGGCCGGGTGCGCCCCAGCTCAGGGATTGGCAGCGGATCATGCTTGCTCACGCTGCCAGCTACTCTCGGCGACGGCGTCGTGAGCATGCAGGCTTTCTGCGTGGATCACTCGGAGGTGGAACTGGTTGACGCCGGGGGGTCGACGAAGCGCGAGATTCAGTCGGCGCGCAGCGTCTTCACAGAACATCAGGTTCTGCCCGTTGGCGAGGGCGAAAGCTTGTTCGTCTGCGCGCTTTACGGCGGTCTGTACAGCCGTCCCGAGCGCAGCCTCGGCGTCGTTGATGATTGTGCTCAACGGCAACTCATCAATGAATTCGTCGAGGTGAAGGTGCAGTTGTGCAGTGCTGCGTTGGCTGTGGGGTGTGGCGACGATGCCTTGGGTCGAGCCGAGCCAAGCCAGAATGTCAGCGTGTTGAAGCGGCTTGTTGGCGAAGTCGTCGATGAATTGCTGCTGAATCAACTGCCTCGCCAGCGCAGCTGAACATGGGCAAGTTGAGGAGTAGGGCACTTCGATTTTGAGTTCCACGTGGAACATTTGGTTTTTCAGGCTCGCGGAAATAGTCACTGGATAGGATTTCCAGCCCGCTAACGGACTGACCAGTGCCGGTCTCTTCAGCAACAAATCAGTGTGAATATTCAGGAAGCCACAGTTGGATAAACCAGCGTGACTGTGCAAAAACTCCTCGAGAATCTGCCGTAACAAGGCAGGAGAAAGGTTCTCCCGCTCAAGCACTTCTAGGGCCAGATACAGGCGCGACATGTGAATGCCACGCGCCTCGCCATCATCCAGGCTGACGCCAGCGTCGGCTTTTGCGCTCAGTCGTTTTCCTTCCAGCAAGACAGGCAATGCTATGCCGTGCATGCCCACCCATTCGAGTGGCAAAGCTTGTCGATTGGCCTGCGCGGCGATATCCGGGAGTGTCAGCGAATTCATGTTCGGGACCATCGTGTTGATTGAAATCGATGTTACATTATAACAATTCAAATCACGAAGTCTTTTTCATGAACGGGTTTTCATATGCGTCGACGTCACGTGCTCAATCTGATTCTGGCCTGCGCGGCTTTCGCTTTGCCCTTCAGTGCGTCGGCTACGCAAATTCGCAATGCGCGGCTTTGGCGTTCGGATGAAAAGCTGCGATTGGTCTTCGATTTGAGCGGGCCCGTACGCTACAAAACCTTCACGCTCAGCGCTCCGGAACGGCTGATTGTCGATGTAGCCGGTGCGAATCTGAGCAGTGACTTCAGTCAGTTGGCGCTCAGTGGCACGGTGATTCGTTCGATTCGATCTGGGCCTTTTGGTCAGGGAAACACGCGGATTGTTCTCGATTTGAGCAGTCCAGTGCTGCTGAACAGCTTTCTTTTGGCGCCGCAGGATGGCCAGAGTCATCGGCTTGTTCTGGATTTAGTCAGCGCAAAAGCGGCGCCAACAACACCAATGGTTCCACGTGAAACACCCAGGATTGGCGCTCATCCGAAGCGCGACATCATCGTTGTCGTCGACCCAGGACACGGCGGGAAAGATCCCGGTGCGGTCGGCGCCAAGGGTGAAAGAGAAAAGGATGTGGTGCTTTCCATCGCACAATTGCTCGCCAAGCGTTTGAAAAAAGAGAAAGGCTTCGACGTAAAACTGGTGCGCAATGACGACTTCTTCGTACCTTTGCGCAAGCGCGTGGAGATCGCCCGACGGCACAAGGCAGACATGTTTATCTCGGTGCACGCCGATGCTGCGCCGCGTCTGACGGCTTCAGGCGCGTCGGTCTATTGTCTGTCGGAAGGTGGTGCAACGTCGGCGACGGCACGTTTCATGGCGCAGCGGGAGAACGGCGCGGATCTGCTCGGCGCCTCCAGTCTGCTCAATCTGAAGGATAAGGACCCGATGCTCGCCGGGGTGATTCTCGACATGTCGATGAACGCAACGATTGCCGCCAGCCTGCAACTGGGCAGCACGGTTCTGAGTAGTCTGGCCGGCATCACCACCCTGCATCAGAAGCGCGTGGAACAGGCCGGATTCGCCGTGCTGAAGTCGCCCGATGTGCCGTCAATTCTGGTGGAAACCGGCTTCATTTCCAATGCGCGTGACAGTCAGCGTCTGGTCACGGCGCGGCATCAGCGGGCCGTGGCGGATGGTTTGTTTGAGGGATTGCAGCTTTACTTCGAGAAAAATCCACCGATCGACAGCTATCTCGCCTGGCAGCAAGAGCAACGCAAAGCGCAGGCCTAGCAGCCAGCAATCCGGCTACAAGTGAATTTCGCGCTGCTACCGCCCGAGCTGGAGAAGCGATTGATGGTCGTCCAGCCGACGCGGCGGGTGTAGCCGACCCAGGCTTCCCCGTCGGAGGCGATACCAGTGAAGAACGTCAGTTGACCAAAACGGCTGTTGGTTTGTGCCCAATAACGCTGGCCAGTCTTTTCGAATCCGCGCAGATAAAGCGTATTGCCGACGGTGTTGACGCTATACGCGTTGCCCTCGGCATCGACGCACGCAAGCAAGTTAGCGCTGCGTGTGCAGCTTGCGAGCGCCGGTGGCTGCGCCCACGCGCTATCAGCAACCAGCAATCCAAGGCTCAAAAACCAGCATTTCAATACAGTTTTCATTACGAATACCGGGTTAAGACTGGCTCAGCTTCCTGCTGTTTATCGCTAAGAACAAGAGCGGGGCTGGTTTATTTGTGTTGTTATACTATAACATAAATATCAACTGAGCCTGAGCGGGCCGATTTCAAGCGTTTACTTCGTATGAGGTACCAAAACGCCAAGCGCTAGCAAAAGCGCCAGTCGGCTGCCTTCCTATGAGGATTATCCAATGTCAGCTGAATTGCCCGTTACCGTACTTTCAGGATTTCTTGGCGCCGGAAAAAGTACACTTTTGAATTACGTACTACGTAATCGCAAGGGCCTTCGCGTCGCTGTAATCGTTAACGATATGAGCGAAATCAACATCGATGGCAGCGAAGTTCAACGCGATGTCAGCCTTAATCGCGCAGAAGAAAAAATCGTCGAGATGAGCAATGGTTGTATCTGCTGTACGTTACGCGAAGATCTTCTGGAGGAAGTCAGCAGACTGGCCCGTGACGGTCGCTTCGATTATTTGCTGATTGAATCGACCGGCATTTCCGAACCATTGCCCGTGGCAGAAACTTTTACCTTTCGCGATGAGCAGGGCCAAAGCCTCTCCGACATTGCGCGTCTCGACACCATGGTCACTGTAGTCGACGGTGTGAACTTCCTGCCGGACTACCAAGCGGCCGAAAGCCTTGCTTCCCGTGGCGAAATTCTCGGTGAGGAAGACGAGCGCTCCATTACCGACCTGTTGATCGAGCAAATCGAGTTCGCCGACGTCTTGGTGATCAGTAAGATCGACCTGATCAGCCAGCGCGAGCGCGAAGAGTTGATCGCTATCCTCAAACGCCTCAACGCCCAAGCTGAAATCATTCCAATGGTGATGGGCGAAGTACCATTGGAGAAGATCCTCAACACGGGTCGATTTGACTTCGACAAAGCCGCCCAGGCACCGGGCTGGCTGCAAGAGTTGCGCGGTGAGCACGTGCCAGAAACCGACGAGTACGGCATTGCCTCCACGGCTTACCGCGCACGCCGCCCGTTTCACCCGGAGCGCTTCTACCACTTCATCGACCGCCCGTGGCTGAACGGAAAATTGCTGCGTTCCAAAGGATTCTTCTGGCTGGCGAGCAAACCCACAGACGCTGGCAGCTGGTCGCAGGCCGGCGGGCTGATGCGTCATGGCTTTGCAGGGCGCTGGTGGCGTTTTGTGCCGAAAAACCAGTGGCCACAGGATCAGGAAAGCACCGCCGCGATCATGGAAAACTGGACGGCGAGCGTAGGAGACTGCCGTCAGGAGCTGGTGTTCATCGGTCAGAACATCGATTTCCTACAGCTCTGCGCCGAACTGGATGAATGCCTGCTGACCGATGATGAGATGGCTCTTGGCGTGGAGGGTTGGCGATCACTGCCGGATCCGTTCGGCCCTTGGCATGAAGAGGCCGCCTGATGCTTGCCCTCAAACAAATGCAAATCCGCACGCGTCATCAGCACCAAGGCCCGACCCCAAAAACGCTGACGCGCATTCTGGACGACGACACCAATCTCGCCGTCTGGAAGCGCCAACTGCCGTTGCACATCAGTGATTTCGCTCAGTTATTGCTGTCGCTCAACGAACCATTGGCGGAATCGTTGTGTCTGGAGCTGGCGAGCGAGGACGCCGAGGCTGATCTCACCGGGCTGGCATCAGGCTTTCGTGATCTGGAAGGCTATGAAGGCTTTATCGCCGATCTGAAATGGCTGGTCAGCGCTTTCGCCTGTTTGCTGGGAGCCAAGCGCATTGGCCTGCGCCTGCGGGTACTCGATAAAGCCATGTGCCCGCGTTTCCACGTCGATCACGTGCCAGTACGGCTGATCACCACCTACGCCGGCGTCGGCAGCCAGTGGCTCAAGGAAGGCGCGATGGATCGCGGTCAGCTGGGGCAGGCCAACGCGGAACCTCGAGCGCCAATCGAGCAACTGAGCAGCGGCGACGTCGCGCTATTGAAAGGCGAGAAATGGCACGGCAATGAAGGCTTCGGTTTGATTCACCGCTCACCGCAACCGGCCGCCGGAGAGCGTCGATTGATACTGACTCTCGACTGGCTCGGCTAATGCCTCGAAACGCCTCAAGGCTTGAGCCACGCCCCTTGGCTCTGGCCTTCGCAATACGGTTTCAAATACGCCGCATCGGTGGCCACGCCGTAATAGTGGATGTCCTGACGATAAGGCATATTGGCGACTTGCGCGTTGCTGCACACGCCAAACGCACCGCTCGGGCACTGATCGACGTATTGCACTTCGACTTTCTGCCCGGCCAGCGTTGGCTGGCAGAAACCGTCGTTGAACAGTTTCTCCGGGATATTGCGGTTCTGCTGACAGACTTTGACGTCGAGCCGCTCACCCTGACTGTGCACCACACAGGCCTGGGCCCACGCTTCACTCGACAATAGCGCCAACAGCAACGACCATCCCATCCAACGCATCTTTGAATCTCCCAAGAAAGCTCCCGGCCATGTTGCAGAACATTCCTACCCATGTCATTGCTGGCCCTTTGGGCGCCGGCAAGACCAGCCTGATTCGCCAGCTCATGGCCCAGCGGCCGGAAAGCGAGCGCTGGGCGGTGCTGATCAACGAGTTCGGCCAGATCGGCCTCGATGTCGCGCTGCTGACCAACGACGCCGATGGTATCGCACTGGGCGAAGTGGCCGGTGGCTGCCTGTGTTGTGTCAATGGCGCGCCGTTTCAGATTGGCCTGGGGCGGTTACTGCGCAAGGCGAAGCCTGATCGGCTGTTCATCGAGCCATCGGGGCTCGGTCACCCGGCGCAATTGCTCAAGCAATTGAACGAGGCACCCTGGTTGGGCGTGCTGGCGGTTCAGCCGTGTGTGCTGGTGCTGGATGCTCAGTCGCTTGAAGCGGGGCGAGCATTGCCGGCAGCGCAACAGGCAGCTTTGGCCAGTGCTGGCTTGTTGTTGCTGAATAAAGCAGAGAACCTTGATGAAACTGCCCGAGCGCAAATCACTAGCCAGTTGCCGCCAGTCAGGCTGATCTGGACGCAACAGGCGCGATTACCGCTTAGCGAACTGCCGGGTGTGGCTGCGAAAGCGATCAGTGGAGTGGATCACCTGGCCGTGCCCAAGGGAATGGGACAAATGCCGGCAGTCTGGACTGATCCGACGCTGCCGATGTGTCTGAGTCAGGCACAGGAGGGAGGCTGGAGCATTGGCTGGCGTTGGCATCCGAGTCAGACGTTCGACAAGCAACGCATTGCTGAATGGCTCACCAGCCTCAATTGCAAGAGAGCAAAACTGGTTATCCACAGCTCGGATGGCTGGGTGTCTGCGAATGCCCTGGATAATGCCGACCTGAGCTGGCAGGCCAGTGAATGGCGGAAAGATTCGCGCATCGAGCTGATCTTCAGTGATGCGCAGGATGTTGAGGTGCTGCAGAGAGGGTTGTCGGGGTGCCGGGAGGGTTAAGATCAAAAGATCGCAGCCTTCGGCAGCTCCTACATGGCCGTCAGGGCTTCCATTTGGTGTGTTCCTGGCGCCACTGACTTAGCTCGATGACTTCGGCACGCGGCTTGTGCACCTCAACCACCGGCGGCGTGTCATCGAACGGTGCCGGGTAGGGCGCGAGTTCGATCTGCGCACTGTGCGCACCAAACTGGGTGATTGTGCCGTTATGCCGGGTTTCGCCGGTCACGGTGAACTCGAAGTTGTACACCCGCGCCAGTCGTCGGCGACCGTTGGCGTCCTTGATGAAGCCGATCTTCTTCAGGGCGACGTTGCCGTCGAGCAACTCGACCCGCACGTTCAGGCAATGCTGTTTGACCCGCTCCAGCGCACGTTCACGCAAGCCGTGGTTGTGCCATAGCCAGGCGCCAGCAGCGGCGAACAGTATCAGCACAAAGATGTTTTCCAGGGTCAGCATCAACATCGAACTCCAAAAGATAGCGTCAGCTTAACTGCGTCGCCGGTCTGTCGTACAGGCTGCGTTTCGTCGCATACTGCGCGGCTTGAATTTCAATCGTTTTACGGAATGACCCGAATGAAACGTACGCCTCATCTGCTCGCCATTCAGTCCCACGTGGTGTTCGGCCACGCCGGCAACAGCGCCGCGGTTTTTCCGATGCAGCGGGTCGGGGTCAATGTCTGGCCGCTCAACACCGTGCAGTTCTCCAACCATACCCAATACGGTCAGTGGGCCGGCGAAGTGCTGGCGCCGCAGCAGATTCCCGAGCTGGTCGAGGGCATCGCGGCGATTGGCGAGCTGGGCAACTGCGACGCAGTTCTGTCCGGTTACCTCGGCAGCGCGGCGCAGGGCCGGGCGATTCTCAGTGGCGTCGAGCGCATCAAGTCGGTCAATCCGAAAGCGCTGTATCTGTGTGATCCGGTGATGGGCCATCCGGAGAAGGGCTGCAGCGTGCCGACCGAAGTCAGTGACTTCTTGCTGGAAGAAGCAGCGGCCGTGGCGGACATCATGTGCCCGAACCAGTTGGAGCTGGACAGCTTTTCCGGGCGCAAGCCGCAGTCGCTGTTCGACTGCCTGGCGATGGCGCGGGCATTGTTGGCGCGCGGGCCGAAAGCGGTGCTGGTCAAGCATCTGGATTATCCGGGCAAACCGGCGGATGGCTTTGAAATGCTTCTGGTAACGGCCGAAGGCAGCTGGCATCTGCGTCGTCCGCTGCTGGCGTTTCCGCGGCAGCCGGTGGGTGTGGGCGATCTGACGTCCGGCCTGTTTCTGGCGCGGGTGCTGCTGGGTGACAGTCTGGTGGCGGCGTTCGAATTCACCGCGGCGGCGGTGCATGAGGTGTTGCTGGAGACCCAGGCGTGCGCCAGTTATGAGCTGCAACTGGTGCGGGCGCAGGATCGAATTGCGCATCCGCGGGTGAAGTTCGAGGCTACTGCAATCAGCCTGTAAGGCAGCGTTGTAGCCATTCGCGAGCAAGCTCGCTCCCACATTTAGTTTTGTGTACGCCGTAGAACCAATGTGGGAGCGAGCTTGCTCGCGAAAGCGGTCATCTGATCGCTATAAATCTCAGGAGTCGCCTTTTATTTCCTGATAGCGCTTCTCCAGCTCCTGACGAATCTGCCGACGCTGCTGCGCCTGCATATAACGACGCTTGTCTTCGCTGTTCTGCGGTTGCAGCGGCGGCACGGGTGCCGGTTTACGCTGATCATCCACCGCCACCATGGTGAAGAAGCAGCTGTTGGTGTGGCGCACCGAGCGCTCGCGGATGTTTTCGGTCACGACTTTGATGCCGACTTCCATCGAGGTGTTGCCGGTGTAGTTGACCGACGCAAGGAAGGTCACCAGTTCGCCGACATGGATCGGCTCGCGGAAAATCACCTGATCCACCGACAGCGTC
>Ga0213823_1000271_pt1 | contig 50793 bp, 47 predicted proteins | sample MC6MC0907MG_FD_179887 | JGI IMG/M metagenome (GOLD analysis project Ga0213823, IMG submission 179887) | Enriched soil aggregate microbial communities from Iowa State University, Ames, United States - MC6-MC0907-MG | ecosystem: Environmental > Terrestrial > Soil > Unclassified | place: USA: Iowa...
ATGACAGCACGATTCTATTATTACAAAATTTAGTAAATTTAAGTATTTTAAATTATTTCACGAACCGTTCACAAAATAAATAGGTAAAAAGAATTATATTGTATGTCAGATACTTGACTGATACAATAGGATGTTGAAAGGAAGATTATTGCATGAATACTATTTTAACTACTTTGAATGCAAAGTATATTCACACAAATTTAGCATTGCGCTATTTAAAAGGCGCAGCTTTACCGGAGTTTAATCCAATTATAGCAGAGTATACTATTAAAGACCCTGCTTTTAATATTGTATCAGATTTATTCCAAAAAAAACCTGATATCGTTGGATTTAGTTGCTATATCTGGAACATCGAAGAAACAATTCACGTTATCAAGATGTTAAAAACTGTCTGTCCAAATGTTAAAATTCTGCTCGGGGGACCTGAAGTTTCTTATGATTGTCACCATTGGTTACGTCGAATACCTGAGGTAGACTTCATTGTGATGGGTGAAGGAGAAACTTCATTTAAACAATTACTGCGCTATTTCCACGGTGAAATATTGTTAGAAGATGTTCCTGGTATTTGTTATTTAGAGGACGAGAAAGTCAAGATTCACGCTATGCCACCTAAAATTGATTTGCGCGAATTACCAAGTCCTTTTCGTTTTGAGGAGGATCTTCCCTATCTAGGTAAGCGAATTCAATATATCGAAACAAGCCGAGGCTGCCCATTTAGCTGCCAATTTTGTTTATCTTCTATTGAAGTTGGCGTCCGATACTTTAACCGTGAAAAAATAAAAGAGGATATTCGTTTCTTAATGGATAACGGAGCTCGAACAATTAAATTTGTGGATCGCACCTTCAACATCAGTCGTAGCTACGCAATGGAAATGTTCCAATTTTTAATTGATGAACACAAACCAGGTGTTGTATTCCAGTTTGAAATCACGGCTGATATAATGCGCCCTGAAGTCATTCAATTCTTAAATGATAATGCACCAAAAGGTTTGTTCCGATTCGAAATAGGTGTTCAATCTACGAACGATTTAACAAATACTCTTGTAAAACGTCGTCAAAACTTTGAAAAACTAAAGCGAACAGTTACTATGGTGAAAGATGGCGGAAAAATAGATCAACATTTAGATTTAATTGCTGGTTTACCAGAGGAAGATTACGCTAGTTTTCGTCAAACCTTTAATGATGTCTTTGCAATGCGGCCAGAGGAATTACAGCTTGGATTTTTGAAACTTTTACGCGGCACAGGACTTCGATTAGAAGCCGAGAAGTTTGGCTATACCTATGTGGATCTATCTCCTTACGAAATCTTTTCAAATAATGTTCTAACATTTGATGATATCGTCCGTATTAAGCATGCAGAGGATGTTCTTGAAAAGTATTGGAATGATCACCGTATGGATCATACGATTGAATACTTGGTTACAGAGGTCTTTGATACACCATTTGATTTCTTCCAAAACTTCGGAACATATTGGGAAACAAAAGGTTGGTCTCGTATTGGCCATCAGCTAGAGGATTTATTCCGTCGTTTATTAATGTTTTTAGAAACGATTGATGATGTGAATTTAAACATTGTCCAGAGTTTAATGCAGCTTGATTACTTAATGGCTCAGCAGTTCCAACCACGGAAGCTATGGTGGAATGAGCGTCCTACAGAAGAGCAACAAAAAGCCCTTTATCACGCTTTACGAGAAAATCCAGCTATCGCAGGCGAGGAATTTGCTAACTTTAAGTTAACTGAAAAAGAGTTGTTTAAGCATACTTTGATTATCCCTCATGCTCTTGATTACCAAGAGTTTGCAAATGGCAAAATTGTACAAAAAAATGGCTATCTGTTAACCTATTTCCGACATGGTCAAGCACCTTACTTTGCAACAATCTACTCTAACTAATAAGAAACGCTAGTCCTGTCATAACTATCAGGACTAGCTTTTTTTATTACTTAAACGATTCTTAAATCCTCATAGTAACAATAAAGACTGCTAAATTTATTCCTTCTGCCCTTCATTGTTCGGTTAGTTAAGTACTCATAGCCAGCCTTACCAATATAGGTCAAATTCCTTAAACAAAGATTGATAAAACTTTGTAAAAAATGCCCAAAAAACAATCTATCTAATCAGGAAATAAAAGTTTAAATTTTTTGAATATTTTATGACAAGATAATAATTTTTACTTTTATATGAGGTTTACGATGGAATTTCTCCTTACTTAATGCCTCACATACTTTAAAAATTTAACCAATAATTACGCGTTCCTTCGGATAGTGGAAGCCTGATTTCTTTCCTCTTCCGCCACCCCCAAGAGTATAAAGGAATGATATTAATCCAACTCGACCAATAAACATTAAAATAATGATAATGATTTTACCAACCACTGATAAATCAGATGTTATGCCTAACGACATACCACATGTACCGAACGCTGAAGTAATTTCAAAAATAATTTGAATAAGAGATGCTTGTGGCTCTGTTATAAGCAAGATAAGGGTTGCAACTAATACCATGAAAAATGCTAATAAAATTACAACAAATGATCGGAAGACATCAATCAAATGAATTTCTCGTCCAAATACTTGGATATCCTCTCTTCCTCTAGCAAAGGTAATTAAGAATAAAATGGCCAAGGCAAAAGTTGTGGTGCGAATACCTCCACCAACTGAGCTTGGGGAAGAGCCAATGAACATCAGGAAGCTCATGAATATATCTGTAGCTTCACTAAAAGTCGTGACATCGTAAGTAGTCAATCCAGCTGATCTCGTTGATACAGAATGGAACATTGCTGAAAATAATGCCTCATGCCAAGACATTTCCTTAAAAGAATGGAATGATTCAAGGAGTAAAATGACAAGCGCACCAACTATAAATAAAATAGCGTATGTTGAAGTAGTGATTTTAGTAAATAAACTAAAACGGAAATTCTCGCGTCGATTAAGCAAAAAAGTCTTCAATTCAATTAATACCGGAAATCCGATAGCACCTAATACAATCAGTACCATGGTAACCATCTGTACAAAATAATCATCATGGAATGGGAGTAAGCTCATTCCCGTTATATCGAATCCTCCATTTGTCGTAGCAGAAATAGAGGCAAAAATTCCATGTAAAAAGGCTTCTTCTAACGTATCAAAATAATTGGTAAAATGTAGCGTTAAAATAATGGTACCCGTTAATTCAATGCCAAATAAAATTTTTAAAATTTCGCGGATTAATTTAACAACACCAGAGACACTGTACTGGTTATGATCAATCATGATTAACTGACGCTCACGCATGCCTATTTTTTTCCCAACAAGCAGCCACACAAAGGTACCAAGTGACATAATACCAATGGCGCCTAACTGTAAAATAACAAGAATCATTACAAGCCCAAAGGTAGTATAGGTTTCCGAAATATTAATGGTTGTTAACCCAGTAACACTTACTGCACTTACTGCTGTAAACAAGCTATCTAAAAAAGAGACTTTTACACCTTCTTGATGAACGCCTGGAAGCCGTAATAACAGGAAGGAAATCGCTATCGCTATAAAATAATAAGAAACAAGTACCTGAAATGGTGTGACTAGTTTATTTGATGATTTTTTCCAAGGCACTTTAACAACTCCTCCCACATATGATGCCCAACTAGATAGATTATAGTATAGAAAAAATACATAAAAAAAGAAAGAGGAATAGTGATAACTATTCCTCCAACGTTCATCTACTTATTTTTTCTTTCTTACACCGACTAAATAGCCGACAAAAGCAATACCTATTAGGACAATCCAGAATGTTAACTCCCATGCCGTGGAATGTGGAAATTCTTTAGGCAATATTCCCACCTTCTCATGAGCCAATGTTAAGACAACTAACTTCACACCTACCCAGCCAACGATTAGAAATGCCGCTGTTTCAAGTGAAGGGTAATCATTTAATATTTTTACAAACCATTGGGCAGCAAACCGCATCATAATGACACCAATAAATCCACCAAGGAGCATCACAATGAACTGACCGCCATTGATGCCACCAATATCAAATTCACCTAAGTGTGGCAAAGTTACAGCAATTGCAACGGCTGCTAGCATCGAATCAATAGCAAATGCTATATCGGCAGCCTCTACTTTTAGTACTGTTAACCAGAAACCCGAACCCTTTTTTCCACCATTTTCGGTTGCTGCTTCTTCTTCATCTTTATGTTTTCGTAAATCATATATATTTTTCGCAGACATAAATAATAGATAAGCTGCACCGACCGCTTGTATTTGCCAATAATTCACTAAAACTGTAATAACAAATAATGCGGAGAATCGGAATATCAATGCTCCAAATAGTCCATAAAATAATGCCTTTTTTTGCTGCTCTTGTGGTAAATGCTTCACCATAACAGCCATTACTACCGCATTATCAGCTGCTAGTAATCCCTCTAATACAACAAGGACAATTAACACCCAGCCATATTGTAATAAAATCGCTTCCATTCTAGTGCCTCCTCTAAGCTCTCTATACCCTCAATGACCCTGTCATTCAAGTATAAAAGAAAAAAACCCCTGCCCTAATTCAGGCAAAGGTCTCGCTAAGTAAATTCGTACCCTTTCTATTTATGGTACTTCAATCTACACGTCATACGTATAGAGCCATTCACTATCACACCCGATGGTTGTACCATGTCTTGACGAATGTGAAACCAGGGAAAGTTAATTACCTGTTAGCTACTCCCCTTTGACAAATTGTCGAAGGTATCTTCTTTCAAATATTATAGCACTATCATTTACAACTGACAAAAATATCTATATGTTTTTTTCGTTACTTAATCTGAATTTGATAGCTCTTCTCTTCCTTATGTGCTAAATAAAACTCAATCATTTTTGGCATCGTCTGTATAAAATCAGGACATGTAATACCACCTTTTTGTAAGATATGATGTGCTTCAGTCGTATCAAATGAAGCATTCCATGTTAAATAATCTAATGTTTCTTGTTCGACACCTAATTTTTTCCGAATAAATGGAATCTGCAACGAAAGCTTAGCCAATGTAAATGGTAAACGTCCTTTTGGATAAGAATTTGTAACTAGTTTCACCATTGTACGGTATACCTCCTGTACAGGGTGAGGATTAGGATCAGTTAAATGAAGTGTCTTCCCTTCTGCACTCTGTTCACTAACCAGAAAAGTAGAAGCATTTATAATATAATCAACTGGCACTACATTAATTGTCGATGAAGTTTGACCAATGTACGGAATAAAAGGTAAACCCTTTAAACGTTCAACTAAGTTTAAGAAGAAATAAGGACCATCAAATTTAATGGTTTCACCAGTTTGGGAATGACCACGAACAATTCCAGGTCTAATTATTGTCAATGGTATTTCCGATTTTAAATCTTCTACTCGGTGCTCAGCCTCATATTTTGTTTCCTCATAGTGGTTTTTAAATGCTCTTGGTCGAATTAATTCATTTTCACGCAGTATGCCCTCACGTGTACCAGCCACATAGGCAGTGCTGAAATACATATAGCGCTCTATATTTGGTAAGGTGCGAACAAAATCATTAACCATTGTTGTACCATGAACATTTACCTTCCAGGCAATATCACGTGGTACAGCTAAATCATAGATAGCAGCTAAATGCCAAAGCACTTCAATTTGCGGTACAATTTCTTTGATGATTTGATTTTCTAATCCAAGGTTTGGTAGTGTAATATCGCCTTCCACAATTCGAATCGAACAGTCAGGAAAATCCTCTAATATTTTGTTTTTTTCTTTATGTGCCTTTATGGTTTCACCAGCCAATACGATGGTAATTACTTGTTGTGCTTGTTTCTTTTGAAATAATGCTCGAATTAGTTGACTCGAAATGAAACCAGGAAAACCTGTAAAAAAATGAACCTTCATCTCCCATTCCCCCTTGAACCTAGTGCATCTTTCTTGTTTCTTTATCCATTAAACTGTAAATGATCGGTACAATATACAGCGTCAGTAAAGTTGAGGTCATAAGCCCTCCGATAACAGCAATCCCCATTGGCTGATTCATCTCGGTCCCTTCTCCAATGCCCAGTGCGAGTGGTAATAGCCCTAAAATAGTTGTTAAGGCTGTCATTAAAATTGGACGAAGCCGATCTTGGGTAGCAAGTAAAATTGCCTCATAAGCTGGCATGCCCATTGCCTTTTGCTGATTAATATAATCTACCAGCACAATACCGTTATTTACGACTATTCCTACTAGTACTAGGATACCGATAACTGAGGTTACACCAATTAAAGTATTTGTTAGGAACATAGCTATCGCCACACCAATGATCATTAATGGGACAGTAAACATGATAACAAACGGATATTTAAATGACTCAAATTGAGCTGCCATCACAATATATACAAGCACGATGGCTAGCATCACAGCTAGTAACATATCATCAATTGCACTATCATAGAGCTCTCTGTCCCCACTGAACACAACTTGAGTAGTAGATGGTAAATTAACTTGTTCTAATGCTTTATCTACTTTTGCAGAGATTCCTCCCAACGATTCCTTTGTTTCATAATCTACAAAAAAGGCCACTGCTGCTGCTTGATCAGAACGACGAATGGATACCGGCCCCTCTTGTATAGAAACGGTAGCCACTTCCTCTAACTTTACAAATAATCCTGCTGGCGAACGCAGCTGCATGGCTTTTAAAGCATCTATACTCGTATTAAATGACTGCCCAAAACCTGTATAAACGGGTAATACTGCGCCGTCATCAGTAATCAATTGGGACGTTAATTGACCTTTTGTCATTTGATTTACAGTTTGAGCGATTTGTGCTGGAGCAAAACCATAGTCTTTTGCTTTTTCACGATTAACCTCAATTTGAATCTCTTGAACAGTATTATCTAAATCCGTAGAGACATTTGTCACTTGCTGAATCGCTAGTAGTTCCTGCTGCACTTTCTTAACAGTTTGCTGTAGCCTCTGTTCATCGGAATCTGTTAAACGGAATGTTAAGGTGTGTGGTGACGATCCTGTAGCTGTCGATACATTAAATGTAATTTCAGCTTGCTCTTCAAGCTCTCCCTGTATATCTTGTTCTAGCTCTTCTACAAATTTAAAAATGGAACGTTGCCTTTCTGCTAATGGGACAAGCTTTACATATATCTCAGCTTGGTTGGCGCTAGTTTGTCCACGTGCTTGGGATTGTTGTGTACCGCCAATTAAACTAACATACACATCTACATCCTTTTCCTGCTTTAAACGTTCCTCAATTTGCTTAACAATCTTTTCTGTTTCTGATACAGTGACACCTTTTTCAAGATTGACACTTATAGAGGTGAATCCCTCATCTGTAGGCGGTAAAAATTCAGTACCTATTCTAGTCAGTCCAAACAAAGAAAGACTAAAGCAAACCACTGTAAAAAGCAGTATAAGCATTCGATGCTTTAGTACCCATACAATTGATGCCTTGTAATGCCTATAAAAACGTGATTTACTGCGTTGTACATAAAAATTATTGTTTTTCATTTTTAAAAGTCGACTTGCTAGCATCGGAACGACTGTAAGCGCAACTACTAAAGATGCAATTAAGCTGAATGAGATTGTTAAGGCAAACTCTGTAAATATTTGACCAATCAATCCTTCGATGAACATAACAGGAATGAATACTGCTATTGTGGTTAAAGTGGAAGCTGTAATGGCAAGGGCTACTTCCTTTGTTCCTTCCTTTGCTGCAGTTATCGGGTCCTTTTCTAGTCCTAGATGTCTTTCTATATTCTCAATAACGACTATGGCATTATCCACAAGCATACCAATTCCAAGTGCCAGAGCACCTAATGTCATAATATTGAGGGAAAAATTCGCAAAAAACATCAAAACAAATGTGACAATAACGGAGTAAGGAATCGCAATACCAATAATGATCGGACTCTTTACACTACGTAAAAAAACAAATAGGATGAACATCGCAAATAATCCACCTAAGAGTAGGGAAGAGCCAATATTACTAATCGCTAAATCCACATAATTACCTTGATCAATTAAAATATCTGCTGTGATACCTTTATACTGATCTTTCTTTAGTAATGTCTCTAAGGCCTTCTGGAAATCCTTAGAAACCTCTGCCGTATTTGCACCAGATTCCTGTAATACAGACATAAGAACTGCTGGATGCTCATTTGCTCGTGTTGTGGTAATAGATTGTTGTTCTGTCCTCTCAACGGTTGCAAGATCACCAATGGTTAATGATTTGCCCGTTAAAGGGTCCACCGAAACAATTAAATTGGCAATGCTTTCCGGAGAAGATAATGTGCTAACTATACGTGTTGTTAGCATTTTGCCATCATCTGTTGAAACAGGCTCACCAGGAAGAGACACATTATTCGCTTGAACTATTTGCATCACGTCTGTCTGAGTCAAGCCTTTTTCAACTAGCTTTGCTTCATCCAATACTATTTGGATTTCATCAATCAATTTGCCAGAAACATTCACACTGGCAACACCCTCTGTCCGTAGCAGTTCCTTCTCTAAGTGCTCTGCTAATACACGTACATCTACTTGATTATTTTCCGCACGTAAAGACAGCTGAATAATAGGAAATTGAGACGGATCAAATTTTAGGAAACTAGGCTTGCCAGCATCATTAGGCAATGGGGTCATATCAATTCGCTGTAAAATATCAAGTTGGACAACATCCATATTTGTGGACCAGTTGAACTCAAGCACAATTAAATTGGAGCCTTCCTGGGAGGTTGACTGGATTTTTTTGATACCAGGTAAGGTGGCAAGTGTAGCCTCTAATGGCTTCGTTATCTTTTCATTTACCTCCGTCGGGCTTGCCCCAGGATAAGAGGTGACAACCACTCCAATAGGAGGATTTAACTCTGGAATTAACGTAATCGGTATTTTTAATAAAGATACACCGCCTAGTATGATGACAAAAAGCATAGTAACAATCGTAAAGACAGGTCTTTTAATAGAAAAATGACTAATATTCATATAAACAAACTCCTTTTCTACCTCTTCCTTTCTATGATAGCCGAAAAGGAGATTATTTTATAAATAAGCTCCCGTTATTGAGATACTATCTCTAAGGAAACTTATATTTCCTAATAATGTATATATTCTACAAACAGTGTCATTTTTCCTTGCAAAAAAACACGAATCGCAAAATTGTCGATTCGTGTTTTATAATTATAAAAGGCTATAAAGTTTAATGTTTTCGTTTTTATCTGCAAACCAACGCATAGCGAACTCATTTTCAAATAGGAAAACAAGATTGTCAAAACGGTCTTTTACAAGCATTGATCGACCTGATGACATTGATTCTTTGACATCCTCTTCATTTTCAATCCAGCGTGCGATTTTCGAACCAATTGGCTCCATTTTTACTTCCACATTGTATTCATTTTTCATACGATGTTCAAATACTTCAAATTGTAATTGACCAACTGCTCCAAGTATAACTTCCTCTGTATGCAGCGTTTTATAGTATTGAATAGCACCCTCTTGCACTAATTGTAAAATCCCTTTATGGAATTGCTTTGATTTCATAACGTTCTTCGCCGTTACGCGGACGAATAATTCTGGTGTAAACTGTGGTAATTTTTCAAATTGGAATGTTTTCTTGCCACCTACAACAGTGTCTCCAATTTGGTATGTTCCTGTATCGTACAAACCAATTATATCACCAGCAACTGCTTCATCTACTGTCTCACGATCGTCTGCAAGGAACTGTGTAGATTGTGTGACTTTAAATGACTTCCCTGTACGAGATAACGTCATATTCATTCCACGTTCAAATTTACCAGAAACAATACGTACAAAGGCAATACGATCACGGTGTGCTGGATTCATATTGGCCTGAATCTTGAAAATAAAACCTGAAAACTCATCATGCTCCACAGGATCAATAAACTGCTCATCTTCAGTAATTCTTGGCTGCGGCGTCGGTGCGAATTGTAAATAGGTTTCCAGGAAAGTTTGAACACCAAAGTTCGTTAATGCTGAACCAAAGAATACAGGTGTTAATTCCCCACGACGAATTTTTTCCTCAGAATATGCATTTCCCGCTTCATCTAAAAGTAAAATATCGTCCATTGCTTGTGAATAATAAGAAGTCACCTTCATTGGATGCTCCACAGCAAGCTCCCCATTGTCGTCAATTGGTAAGAAACGTTCCGCTTCATCTGTACGGAATTGCTCAATGCGTTTATTGTAACGATCATAAATACCAAGGAACTCTTTACCCATACCTATTGGCCAGTTCATAGGATATGCATTGATACCTAATACCTCTTCAAGCTCTTCGATCAATTCAAGCGGCTCTTTCCCTTGACGGTCTAACTTATTAATAAATGTAAAAATAGGAATACCACGCATTTTACAAACCTTAAATAGCTTTAAAGTCTGTGCCTCGATCCCTTTGGCAGCATCCACTACCATGACGGCACTATCTACAGCCATCAATGTACGATATGTGTCTTCCGAGAAATCTTGGTGACCAGGGGTATCCAAAATATTCACACGAGAGCCGTTATAATCGAATTGCATGACAGATGAAGTAACCGAAATCCCACGTTGTTTTTCGATCTCCATCCAGTCCGATGTTGCAAATTTACCTGTTTTTTTACCTTTTACTGTACCTGCATCACGAATGGCACCACCAAAAAGTAAAAGCTTTTCTGTAATCGTCGTTTTCCCAGCATCAGGGTGACTGATAATGGCAAAAGTACGACGCGATAGTATATCTTGTTCTAAATTTGAATTCATCTCGTCATTCTCCTTTTTTCATACTTAATAATAATAAAAGAAGACTTGCCTTTCGTACAACCTTTTTACATGAAATCTCAAAAAAGAAAACCCTTTAGTTACAACTAAAAGGGTTTCCTAAGAATTCAGCTTTCATCACACGAATTTTAATCGGCCTGCTTCTATCGCAATTTCTGCATCACTATGTGGAAATTTGGTATTTTCGATAATTTGATAATCCTCATGGCCTTTACCAGCAAAAATAATCATGTCACCTGGTTCAGCAATTTCAATCGCATGGCGCACTGCCTCTGCACGATCTCCAATACAAGCATAATTATCATGAAGCATACCTTTAGCAAGATCGCCTGTAATACTATCGTAGTCTTCATAGCGTGGATCATCTGTCGTTAAAATAACATATTCCGCAGCAGACGCTTTTTCAGCCATGGCAGGACGCTTTGATTTATCACGATTGCCACCTGTTCCAACTAAGAAAATCAACTTGCCCTTTTTATAAGGTTGCGCTGCTTGAATTGCCTTTTCAATTGCATCTGGAGTATGGGCATAATCAATAAAAATTTGCACAGGTAGATCTGAACATACTTTCTCCATACGACCCTTGACTGGCGGTAGTTGCTCGATTTGTTCAATAATGGACTCCATTGAATAGCCCCTACCATAAAACGCAATCATGGCTGCCAATACATTATAAATATTAAATTCCCCAAGCAAATTCATTTTTACACGATAAATTCCTTCAGGCATTTCCACGTCAAATGATGTCATATAGTCGTGATATTCACAGTTAATGGCGCGGAAATCAGCATTTTCATTTTTTAAACCATATGTCCACACTGGAAATGGTGTCATTGCAGCATATCTCTCTGACCAAGCATCGTCTGCATTCAACACAACAAATTTATTTTTTTCTAAATCTTGTCCAAGTTGGGAAAATAATAAGCCTTTTGCATGGCCATATTCCTCCATCGTACCATGGAAATCAAGATGATCGTGCGTTAGATTCGTAAAAATAGCGATATCATAATCAACACCTGCTAAACGTCCAAGTGCTAACCCGTGTGATGAAACTTCCATTGTCATTAATCGACAGCCTTCCATTTTTGCACGGAAAATCATTTGTTGTGTCGATAACGCATCACTCGTTGTATTAGCTGATTCATATAAAATTCCATTTAAATTAAAGCCAATTGTGCCTGATAAAGCCGATTTCTCGCCCATACCATGCATTATATTTTGAATAATTCCTGTTACGGATGTTTTACCATTCGTTCCCGTTACACCAATCATCGTTATGTCCTTTGAAGGATAATCAAAGAACTTTGCAGCTAGTAAACCTACTGCACGATCTGTATCTTTCACAATCACTTGTGCGATTGTCTCTCCTAACGGTAATTCTCGCTCCGTCACAACAATTGTTGCGCCACCATCTACAGCCTTTTGCGCATAATCATGCCCATCTACTGTATACCCTTTGATACAAACAAACATGCTATTTGGTTGCACACTTCTTGAATCTACTACGATATCGCTAACCTGATCTGGCAGCACGCCAATTATTTTTTTCAAAGGTAATGCGCTTAACAATTCCTCTGCATACATTTCATAATCCTCCAATCAATCTCTACACTCATGTCATCATTCTTAATAATCGACAAAAAACGACAATATGAAATCCCCCACGTTCTATTGAACTTATTTTACTACTTATTTCATGATAAATAAAATGCCTCTCTAGTGTTTTTTCAACGAAACCGCTTTCATTTGAGGAAAAAATCATGTTTTCTTCAAATTTTCATTTATAATCACCAATCGGCATTTTTCGACATAACGAGAAAAGGTTATTTAGAGAACACTTGTCTATGCATGGTAAGCTTATAGTTACAATGGAGGCATCAAGAAGATACCTCCATTGTTAAACTATTTCATAATTGAGCGCACAATTTTCACTTTCTGTTTATATGGCGGGAACAACACATTTGTCTCCAGCTTGGAAGATTTCTTCAAGATAGATTTCGGGTGAGTAAAGTTTTCAAAGCTCGCTTTGCCATGGTATGCTTTCACACCTGATGGACCTACACCACCAAATGGTAAATGTAAATTTCCAACATGTGTGATGGTGTCGTTAATACATCCCCCACCAAATGGTAATTCTTCTAAAAAGTATTGCATGGCTTTTTCATGTTCTGAGAAGAAGTATGCCGCTAAGGGCTTTGGTAATTGCCGGATTTGATGAATGGCAAGTGGCAAATCATTATACATCATAACAGGTAAGATAGGACCAAATAGTTCTTCCTGCATGGATGGACTTGTCCATTTTACATATTCAACTATTGTAGGTTCAATATATAAATCATCCCGATCTATTCGTCCACCATATGTAATGGCATCACGTTCGTCCACAATTATTTGCTGTAAACGATCAAATTGTTTTAAATTAACGATACGTCCATAATCAGGGCTTTTTAAAGGATTTTTGCCATAAAACGAACGGATTGTTTCTTTTAATATTTTCATAAAACGGTCATAAACGTCTTTGTGTACAAGCAGATAATCAGGGGCCACACATGTCTGTCCAGTATTAGTAAATTTACCCCACACAATCCGCTTTGCTGCTACCTCTAGATTTGCTGTTTGATCGACAATTGCTGGACTTTTGCCACCAAGCTCTAACGCAACTGGTGTCAAACGTTCTGCAGCAGCTTTTGCTACTACTTTACCAACGGCTACACTACCTGTAAAAAAGATATAATCGAAGGAAGCATGAATAAGAGCCGTAACCTCTTCCTTTTCGCCTTCCACGACACGTACATATGAAGACGGGAATGTTTCCTCAATGATTTTTTTCACAATGACTGCTGTGTGTACAGAGGTTTCTGATGGTTTGACGATTGCTGTGTTTCCTCCAACTATGGCGCCAATCAGTGGCTCCATTACAAGTTGGAATGGATAATTAAATGGCCCAATAATTAACGTTACGCCATAGGGCTCACGAACAATAAAGCTCTTGCCCATTTGATATTGTATTGGTGTTTTGACTGCTTCTGGTTCCATCCATTCTTCTACATGTTTTACCATATATGAAATACTATCTAATACAATGCCAATTTCTGTTGCATACGCTTCAAATTCACTTTTACGAAGGTCTAAGTAAAGCGCATTTAATATTTCCTTCTCATATTTCAAAATTGAAGTTTTTAATTTCTTTAATTGCTCTTTTCTAAATTTCACACTTTTTGTAGCACGTGAAAAATAAAATTGACGTTGCTCTGTAATCATATTTTCCACATCTTTTGACGTAAAATTCATCAATAAAGCACCCCTTTTTTTAAAATGGCATACATAGTTTTTTCATTTTGAAACAAACTATCTTTGTCTATACGATACAACATCGAGAGGCAAAAATCCTCTTTCTACATCGAGGGGGTGAAATAGCAATATGTGAAATGAAATGTTTTAGTTTTTTCATCTCGGGAAATATACAACTACATATTAAAACCGAAACGGGGGCGTAGATGAATGACAACAACAACAGGAACATGGTGGGAGTCCATTTTTTCTGGACCATTATCGCATGGAATTTGTGAAGAAAAAATATTGCTATTGCAAGATGAGGCTTTCTTATATCTCTCTACAATACCTGTGGAGAATGAAGAAAATCCAGAAGGAAATTAAAAAATAACGCATTATAGGATGCCCCTATAATGCGTTTTTATTTATTCTAATTAACAATGAATGCTTGCTGCAACTGATTTAATTGTGCTTCAAGTCTACTGATAGCCTCTTCTTCTATCGCAAAGCCGCCCTCTTCCAAACGTATAATTTGTTTATCTACAATGTAAACAGAATTGGTAATGGAAGTGGCTCCTAGTACAGCTAATACTGGCTTTAATGCATATTCCAATGCCAACAAATGACTAATCGAACCTCCTACAGCAATGGGGAGTATAGCCTTATCGAGCAAGGCTTTTTGCGGTAGTAGATCCAAGTAAGTCTTCAAAATACCTGTATAGGATGCTTTATAAATTGGTGTAAGGATGACAATAAAATCTGCTTCCTTAACATGCTCATTTTCAGACTGTATTTGCTTACTAGAAAAATTCGCTGTTAATAAATCTGTAGCTGGGAACTCATGTATATAATTTGAGTGAACCTCTACTCCTTGTGCAATAAAATGATTCTCCACCTTTTCATGAATGGCGGTAACTCTAGAATTTTTCGAATTACTTCCATTAATAATGACTGCTTTTGTCATCTTGCCCACTCCTTTTAGCAATGTTATAAAAAAGGCCCCTATTCTACAAATCGATGAAACACCGTTTTGTAAAATAGAAGCCTCTAGATGTCTAGTTAACTTAAATTCCTAGTATTCTTATAAAATTAATTTAACATAAATTTCTAGAATGTCAACAGCTTTTTATTGGTGTATTGCTTTCCCAAACACAGCTTTAGCCACATCTCCAATATGCTCCGATACAGTAGGATGTGGAAAAATCATATGTGCAAGTGTTCGAGCTGTACCACCAGCATTTTTTGTTGCTAATAGTGCATTAAGTATTTCTGTTGCACCATCAGCTACTACACAAGCCCCTAAAATTTGCCCATTATCCTTAGATGAAATTAGCTTGACAAAGCCTTCAGTATTCCCCTCCATTAATGCCTTTGGGTTTGTTTGTAGTGGCATTTTCGTTACAATGTACGGTGCCTTGACTTGCTCTTCTAGTAAACCAAATGTAGCAATTTCAGGGTTTGTATAAACACAACGTGGAATGCTTGTTTGATCAATTGGTATTGGTTGATTTCCTACAATATAATCGACAACGTAAATTCCTTCAGCACTGGCAGAATGTGCAAGTTGATAACCACCCACTAAGTCACCTATCGCATAAATATTCGGCAGGCTTGTTTCAAAATGCTCATTAACAGCGATTAATCGACCATCAAAAGCTAATCCTAGTTGCTCAGCAATTTCTATATTGGGACGACGTCCAGTAGCAAATAAAAGGTTTTCATATGTATAAGATCCTTTAGATGTATGAATGATATTACCTTCAAATTTTTCAAAATGAAAATCTGTCACAAGTTCAATACCAAATTTCTTCATCTTTTCTCGAATCAGCGGTCTTGCTTCCGCCTCTTCCGTTTGTAAAATATCCTCGCTATGATTAAGCACTGTTACCTTTGTACCAAGTGGTGCTAAACTAAACGCCATTTCAATGGCAATTACGCCCCCGCCAATGATTGTTAGCTGTGCTGGAAGCTTGTCTATCTCAAAAAATGTGTCCGTCGTATGGTAGGTGGATGTCTCTAACCCTTCGAATCGTGGAACAAAGGGTTTACTACCTGTCGCTAAAATTATATCTGATGCCATTATCGTCTCATTCCCGATAGTTATCGTTAAGTCCTTTACGACTGAAGCTTCACCACGATATAAAGTTATATGATTATTGATAATATAGTGCTCAATGTTTGTTAGTAGTTCATGAATAATTGTATCTTTCCGTTGCATTAGTCGAGGAAAATTAATTTCCACTTTAGGCACTTCTATTCCCCAGCTATTCCCTCTTTTTATTTCCTGCACAAGTTTACTATGCTCCAATAAAATCTTTGATGGAATGCAGCCAACATTATAGCAGGCTCCTCCCAATTTATCTCGTTCGATGAGTGCTACTTTTTTGCCATTCTTGGCTGCATGTATGGCAGCCACATAGCCACCTGGTCCCGCTCCAATAATAGCAATATCAAAATTTTCCATAATTTTCACCTCATGTACCACCATATCATTTGCAAATTTTGAATGCAATGACAGACATAGTAAAAGCCTTTCATTACAATGAAAGGCCTTTTGACTTATTTGTATACGTTTATGAGCATTCGTTTCTCTTTCGCAGGTATAAGGCTTTCTCTCCGCGGGTATTTGCTTCTCTTTCATGAGTATTCGACGCTCATTGATCTTTTTAATAAATATTTCGTTGCCAAAATCGTTGCTGGGCAATGGCAGCTACAAACTTTTTCGGAAAATCTTTATTACCTGTAGCTAAAACGATTCCTGGCCCTACATTGGCATTCGACATATTGAAGAAGGTTGTGCCAGTTGCAGCAAATCCTATAGGCTTAAAGTGACGATATGCTTCATTTATATAATTGACGATATAAGTATTGAATTTCGCCTGATTACTTGCCTTTACTCCAACAACATATAATGAGTCAAATAATACAGCATCGGTTGTAATAAATGTGTCAGTAGCCGTTAATTGCACACCATTATTCCCTATTACCACACTTAGTCGATCAGAGATTATGCTATAGCGCACACCTTGTCTTGTTAAATATTTCAATACTTCCCCTACTTCATTTGCATCAAAGCCATCACCAATTAAGACGCCTACTTTCAACGTATAAGGTAATTTAACGGTATTGGCTTGACTCAGTGCAGGTGAAGAGGCCGTTACTTTAGACTGCTCGCCATTAGGTCGATTAACACCAACGTTGTCTGCCACTGTGGTAGCCATTACTTTATCCACATGAACAAACATATCCACTACTTGCTGTCGAACAGATTTATTTTTCACTTTTCCTACTTCAAAGCTAAAGGCATCGATAATGTGTTGTTTTTCAGGTGGAGACATGCTGTTCCAAAATAGCCTTGCTTGTGAAAAGTGATCGTCAAAGGATTTACTACGCGCTCTCGTGATTCTTCCTTCAACCTTTTCTTCATAATGAACATATCCGACTTCTCTTGCAGTAGAGGTAGCTGGTGTATTATTTGCTAATGAATTTTTATGATAGCTTACCCTGCCTAAATTAATGGTCTGTCGACTAAAGCCATTACGTTGATTGTTATGCACTGGGCAAATCGGGCGATTAATAGGGATTTCTGCAAAATTTGGTCCACCTAATCGAATCAATTGTGTATCTAAATAGGAAAACAATCGACCTTGTAGTAGAGGATCATTCGTAAAATCTATTCCAGGTACAACATTACCTGGATGAAAGGCAACTTGCTCTGTTTCAGCAAAGACATTATCCACATTGCGATTTAAGGTCATCTTTCCAATTTTCTTCACAGGTACTAATTCCTCTGGCCAAAGCTTTGTCGCATCTAAAATATCAAAATCAAATTTAAATTCATCCTCAGGTTCTAGTATCTGTATGCCTAACTCAAACTCTGGATAATCTCCAATTTCGATGGCTTCCCATAAATCTCTCCGTTGAAAATCTGGATCCTTCCCTGCAATTATTTGTGCTTCATCCCAAACAAGAGAATGCACTCCAAGCACAGGCTTCCAGTGGAATTTCACAAATCTTGATCTTCCCTTGTCATTGACGAAACGGAATGTATGCACACCGAAACCTTCCATCATACGAAAGCTTCGCGGAATGGCACGGTCAGACATTACCCACATTACCATATGTGCAATTTCCTGATTACTGGCTACAAAATCCCAAAAAGTATCGTGTGCGGAGGCTGCTTGTGGCATTTCATTATGAGGCTCAGGCTTTACGGCATGAATTAAATCGGGAAACTTAATGGCATCCTGAATAAAAAATACAGGGATGTTATTACCAACTAAATCATAATTCCCCTCATCCGTATAAAATTTTGTTGCAAACCCACGTACATCACGAGCTGTGTCCATTGAACCTAAGCTCCCTACCACTGTCGAAAATCTGACAAACACAGGTGTCTTCTTTTTCGGATCCTGCAAAAATTTTGCCTTCGTATATTCCGACATGGATTCATATAATTCAAACTCGCCATGTGCTGCAAAACCTCTGGCATGTACAACACGCTCTGGAATACGTTCATGATCAAAATGGGTAATTTTTTCTCTAAGATGAAAATCCTCCATAATTGTCGGACCACGAACACCTGCCTTTAACGAATCCTCATCATTGGACACCCTTAGTCCCTGATTCGTTGTCATTTTCGTACCCTCATTCTCGACACGAAACGGCTCTAATTGATGATCCTTTGGGTTTCCTTCTCCATTTTTGGATTGATTCGACTTTGAGTTATCCACACAATCCCCTTTCATACATGTACTAATTTCGCTCCATATACACTATATGTTTCGGAAAAAGAAACATACCTTCATTCCGACAAAGCATTATGTAAAGATAAAAAACAGGCTTCTATTTGTTAATAGAAAACCTGCTCAATCTTAAAATATGTATCGTATCATTTCATGTATGTTACAGTATGGGTTGTCACGGCTCTCTGTCTCTCGAAGTGCCATCATATCTGTGCAATTTTTAATCGCTAACTCATGTCGTAATGCAATGGGGGCTATGAGGGATTCATCAGCCTTATGCCGGAAATAACGACTCACACCAAGGTGCTGTTCCATTTTGTCATTAAGGACAGCACGAGGGTACTTTTCTGTACTATCAACTTCCTCAAAATGCAAGAGTAACCACAATTCAAATGCTTCATTTGTATAGGCAATATGAATATTTTTTTCCTCACAAAATTGATTTACTTCCTCTAGTTGCTTTTCGGTTAGATCATCCTTATCAAAAACAATCCAAACTTCATCAAAGTATTGGTAGCTGGAATCTCGATAAGCATGTTGGGCAAGCTTAATCGCTGAACGTTTAACGTTTTTTATCTTGACGCTAACCATCTTAGAGCGCTTTAAAATACGCATTTGTTCAAAATAGATGCGTTCTGTTTCACCTTCACAATAAATTAAAATAGTTTTACGCAGTGTTCGGCTCCCTTGTTGACGTACTCTCACTGCTCAGATACCTCCGCTTCTTCTAAGTATTGTTCAGATAAATACTCATTAATGACAGGCGTTGCACCAAATTCCCCTTTCATATAGCGTTTCGCATAAGAAAGATCTCCACGTTTCCTTTGTAAATCTGCAAAATCAAATAAGGAGTATAGTTCCGATTCATTTTTAAAGCTTTTATTAACAAACCAAATTTGATCGGCGCGTAGTGGCTGATCAAGTAATTCTATTTCATGACTTGTCACGACAAATTGATTACTGCTATTGCGTTTGCTATTCATAATAGCCATTAAAAACTCACAAATCGATACATGGAAGGCTGTGTCGAATTCGTCTATAAAAATGGTTTTTCCTTTATTATAAGCATCCACCATCACACAGGCTAAATGTAGCATTCGCACTGTGCCCTTAGAATCCATTGTCCAATTAATTGTTTTTGTCCCTATCGGTGCACCTGCTTCATCAAATGATAAATAATGTAGATCAATATCTACTTCTTGTATCACCTCAGGCGAATCAAACTCATAGCCAATTGTATTTTTCTCTCTGCGTTCCACACGTCTAGCCGTGACATCTTGAATGGAGAGGTCTGCAATTTTTAGCAGTTTGATCACTTCCTTTTTAAAGGGCTCCTCTTCAAGTTTACGAATAAGAGGATGACTTGATAACCGATTTGCTTCATCTAGGAAAAGAATTTTATGTAAAAACCAATCGAATATCTTTAAAGCGTCTGGATCATTAAAAACATGTAATACGGATAGAAAGGCTGTATTATTACGTGTATATTTTGTCAATTCCTGTGAAGCTGTTTGAAATGTCTCATAAGAATATTCTGTACCATCCCATTGTCTGACAAATAATTCTTCCTTCAGTGACTTGTTCGTTTTCACAAGACGTTCATAGAGAACTTGAGAAGCATTATACTGAATTTCATAATCATATAAAGCTCCGTCCAAAAAAAGCGATATCATAAACTCTGTTGGTTTGTCTTGCTGACTTCCTAACTTAAACGGTTGATAGGGTAGACGTAATTGCTTTACATTATTTAAGTTTTCAAAATTAAAAAGCAAGGAACGTAATACTTTAATAGCCGTAAACAGATTAGATTTTCCGCTTCCATTTGGACCAAAAATAAATGCGCTTTTTACAAGACGAAGTGTATCAAACTGAATTGTATGGGTATCCTTCCATTTTCGTAGGCGACTTCCAGCTACCATTGAAAACAACGTATCATCTTTATAACTTAAACAATTCTTTACTCTAAAATCTACAAGCATATGTAAGCCTCCGTCCACAACCATTTCTTTAATGAATTATTATACTATAGACATAGAAAAAGACATATTACTCAATGTAATATGTCTTTTTACTTTATCCACTTTTTTGTTGAATTTCTGCTAATGATTCATTTTGTAGCGCATGCAATGTACGTTCAATGCCTTCTGCAAAAGAAATTTTAGGCTTCCAACCAATTGCATTGGCTAATTTATCATTATTTAAAAATGAATGCTCAATATCTCCTTCTCGTGCTGGGGCATATTGAATTTCAAGTGGATGGTTTAAGTGTTGAAGCAGTAAGATGACCTGGTGAATTGACCAAGCCTCATTAGTGGATACATTATACGTGCCTTGTAAACGTGCAGATACACCTGCGTAAATAGCATCAGCAATATCGTCTACATAAATAAAATCACGTGTTTGTTCACCATCACCATAAATTGTAAATGGTTTACCTGCCATACTGCTTTTTAACATACTTGGAATCACAGCTGCTTCACCTTGCATTTGCTGTCTTGGCCCGAAAACATTGGCAAATCTATAGATAAGAACGGGCAAACGATAATCTTTTTGCCATTTCTCACAGTAGGTTTCGCCAATGCTCTTGTTTAATCCGTACATAGATATTGGTTCACAGACATCTGATTCCTCTAATGGAGGATAGTGACTATCCCCGTAAACAGCTGCTGAGGAGGCAAAGACAAAGTGCTGTACCTTATACTTGGATGATAAAAAAAGCATTTGGCTAAGCCCAACTATATTTGTCAAAATATCCTTTACTGGCTCCTGGATAGATTGCTGCACGCTCGTTTGCGCTGCACAATGGACGACCACATCAAAGTTTATTTCCTTAAAGAGATGCTCGCAAACCTCATCCTCAACATTTAAAAGATAGGATTTATGCTCAAAGTCAACATTCCGTAAATGCCCCGTACTTAAATTATCAATAATATAAACCGTTGCACCTTCTTCAAAAAAACGCCTACCTACTGCACTGCCAATAAAACCATAGCCACCTGTCACTAATACATTCATCCTATCGCCCCCAAAAACAATATGATGATTTATATGCAGTAATTACTAAAAATATGCAAGAAACTTATTTACTGTAAATTTTTCTCAAATTCTTTTTACTAGATTTCTTCATTCACAAGTATCTATTTTGAGCTATATAAAAAGCATGTTTGAAAATACTTCAAACATGCCCTAGCTATCTATTTTTAAGCTGGATTAATTTCTAATTCAACCGTTACTTTAATATCTTTCCCAACAAGGACTCCACCAGTTTCTAATGCCGCATTCCAAGTTAGACCAAAGTCTTCACGATTAATTGTTGTTTCAGCTTCAAAGCCGTATACTTCTTGACCCCATGGATTTGTGCCTTTTCCATTAAATTCTGTATCAAATGTTACTGATTTTGTAACGTCTTTGATTGTTAAATCACCAGTTACTGCATATTCATCGCCTGCTTTTTTAGCAATATTTGTAGATTTAAACGTAATCGTTGGATATTTTTCGGCATCAAAGAAATCTGCTGCTTTTAAATGATTATCGCGATCTTCGCTACGTGTATTAATACTTGCTGGATCGATTGTAAAACTAATGTTAGCAGTTGTTAAATCTGCAAGATCAGCTGCCTCAATATCAGCTGAGTAACTGTCAAATACACCCTTAACTTTTGATACCATCATGTGTTTTACTTGAAAGTTAATTGCTGAGTGTCCTAAATCAATGTTCCATTTTGCCATTATAAATTCCTCCAATTGGTTGATTTTATCTCGATTTCGAGATATATTTTAAAATATGAAGTAACTACATCTTTTATGTTACCCAAAATTGGATAGGATAAACATTTGTAGTTACTTATTTGTTTACATCTTAGCTTATGAAAAGTTTTTAATTACTTTCTGTAACCTACTATATATTAATAATTTAGTTACGTCAAGTAATTAAAAATAAATTTTTAAAACATAAAAAAAGTCGAGTCATCGGTACATCCCTCTCTATGTAATAAAAAGAATATCACCAATATTTGGTGATATTTAGCCGCAGCAATATATTATTTTGCAAAAACCTCAAAAATACCAATCATGATAAGTAGCCATCCTGAGATTGCTGTAGAATGCTTGCCAATAAACGTTTTTGCTAGCAAAGAGCCACATCTACTTCCTACTCCAACTGTGATAAAGGAAAATACGCCGATGGAAATGACTGTCCAAAGGGCTGAGATGCCATTTGCGCCTATTGCAATCCCCCCTGCTAAACAGTTTGCTGACAAGACAAAGCCAAGTGCCATTGCTTCTCTTGTTGAGATTACTAGATTTTTATCTTCATCAAATAATTCGGGATTTCCTGCTATCCGCTGATTAGAAAAATTATTGGACATCAAAGTCCATATACCAATCACACACAGTAGTAAACTCCCTAGTAAATTGGCAGTATGCGGTGAAATATACTCAACAACTGTGCTACCAGCTGTTACTGCGACATATGTGACAATCATCGACATAACAGCAATCACAGCATTTGATAAAATTGGAATTTTAACTTGTTTAACTCCATAGGCTAGACCAATCCCCAAGTTATCTAAATTCGCAGCGATTCCTATTAGAATAATTGTAATCCAATGCATACTAAGCCTCCTCAAATCTCCGTCTCCATTTTCACCTATCGTATGACAACAATAAAAAAATTAATGGGCTCAAATAAGTTAGTTGATTATGTTTCATCTTTTTACCACGGTGTGACTAAACCATCAATTTGACAAAAGTAACAACTTGTTTATAAAATTAAGTTGTTACTTGTTAATATTTTTATTTTTATGTAATAAATAATAGAAAGGAGATGTAATATGAAACTCATCAAGTTATTGAAAATAGGAATAGCATTTATATGCCTTATTGTGTTAACTGCATGTGGTTCAGAAAATGGAGACACAAAGAATACTGATAAAAGTGAAATCAATTTAGCATATGTTGAATGGGATACTGAGGTTGCATCTACACATGTAGTAGGACAAGTACTAGAAGATTTAGGATATAAGGTAACACTGACACCTTTAGACAATGGGATCATGTGGGAAGCACTTGCAAACGGAGAGGTCGATGGTATGGTATCTGCTTGGTTGCCACAAACACATGCTCCACAAGTAGAAAAATACAACAATAAGATAGAGAACTTAGGAGAAAACCTAACTGGTGCTAAGATTGGTTTGGTTGTACCAAGTTATATGGATGTCGATTCTATTGAAGATTTAACAAACCAAGCTAATCAAACCATTACAGGCATTGAACCAGGAGCTAATATGATGGCTACGACAGAAAATGCCTATAAGGAATATAAGAATCTGGAAGGTTGGAATGTATTGACCTCGTCTGCTGGTGCAATGACCGCAGCCCTCAGTCAAGCTATCTCTAATAATGAAGAAATCATCATCACAGGATGGTCACCACACTGGATCTTTAATGCCTATGATTTAAAGTACTTAGATGACCCCAAAGGTTTATATGGAGACGAAGAATATATTGGCACTTTTGCGCGCAATGGTTTAAAAGAGGATGCCCCTGAAGCCTATAGCGTCCTTGACCGTTTCAACTGGAGTGCTGAAGATATAGAAAGTGTAATGTTTGATATAATGGAAGGCATGAGTGCCACAGATGCTGCGAAAAAATGGATTGCCAATAATCAAGAGAAAGTAGCCGAATGGACGAAAGATGTACAAGCATAAAAAGAGAACCCATTTACTACTCATTAGTAAATAGATTCAGACTGTAGACGGCTCATTCTATTATAGAATGAGCCGTCTACAATTTTTAACGTTCCCAAAAATGAGGGGGGTTTCAGGAGCGTAATCATGAACTAGCAAACTTCTGGAGAAAAGTAGCTAAAGTTCATCCTCTCTACACTGTATTGTAGAACAAGGAATATTCTTTATATGATAATGATAATCATTATCATATTGATTGTCAACATTAATAAAAATGATTTTTTCATTTATCAGTAGCCGTCTTCCACTGTTAGGAAAACAAAACGTTGCTGGCATCTTGCTTTCCTTTGTGCAATCGCTTTCCGCTACCGTGTGCTGAACCTCTACAGTAGATTTTTACGACCAATATCATGAGTGCATTATATACAGAGAGACGACCCTAGAAAAGGGAATCACCCTCTCATGCCAAAAGCTTCTGCAAAGGGAATTTAAAATAGGAAGCTGCTACCAGTAAGATACTGGAAGCAGCTTCCTAGCTAAAATTAAACTTAAAAGCGTATAGTAATGGATTTATAGATTATTGAACTACTTCTGGGTGAAAACCATCTTTTTGGAAGTAATCCTCATGTGACCAAATATTTAATTTTGCATCCTGAGCTTTTTGTTGAATAGCTCTAAATGCATCTTCAAATGTATTGTTTGGTTTATGAATATAACGTACAACTGCAAGCCCTTCGTTTAATAAAGATTCCTGCAATAAGACATTATCTACAAACACGTAGGCTAGAAGGCGATCATAATTGTCTGTTTCTGGTCCAACATCATAGACCGCTTCAATTTTCTTAGCCTTTTCCAATAAATTGATCGTATACTCTTTTGCTTCTTCCGCATATGGCTGAGCGCCACCTTTATTGTAATTCATTTCAGGAGTATCCACCATTAATAGACGAATTTTTCGTTTCTCATCATTAATTGTCGCCTGAATCGTATCCCCATCATATGCTTTAATATAGTCTATCTCAAAGCGTTTATTACCTGTTTTTCCTTCCACTTGTTCAATGGTAATAGTACCTTGCTGATCTGTAACTGATTTAGTACTTTGATCTTCCGCAGGTGATCTGCCAAATATCATGTACAATGCTACAGCCAAAATAATCGTACCACTTGTTATTAATGTTTTTATATCTTGCATTTTCATGTAGTAGGCCCCTCACAACTAATCATCATTGCTTATACTTACGATTCGTATAAGTTGTGCACCTCATCATCAGAAAGACAACAAGTTTCACGATGTTTCTATTGTAAAATATCAAGCTACTACATTCAAGCTATCATATTGTCACTGCTACCCAGTGATTTGGTAAAACCTCTACTAACTGACTATTTTCTACCTCATAACGTTTTTTCACGTCTTCTGCATGATCAGCATCAGTATATTTCTGCTTCTCAATTGCAGGATCTGGAATAGGAATAGAACGTAGTAATGCACGTGTATATGGATGTTGTGGGTTAGCGTATAGCTCTTCACTTTCTGCCAGTTCTACAATCTTTCCACCATACATCACGGCTACACGATCACTGATGTGCTTCACCATGGATAAATCATGGGCAATAAATAAATACGTCAGCCCAAGCTTTTGTTGTAATTCTTTTAATAAATCAACAATCTGCCTTTGAATGGAAACATCAAGTGCCGATAAGGGTTCATCACAAACAATAAAGTTTGGCTCAACCGCTAATGCTCTCGCAATACCTATTCGTTGACGCTGACCTCCCGAAAATTCATGAGGATAACGCATGGCATGCTCTTTTTTCAAACCAACAAGTTCAAGCAATTCCTCTACCCGTTGTCGCCTCTCCTCATGTGTCTTCACCAGACCATGAATATCAAGAGCCTCGCCAATAATATCTAAGATTTTTCTGCGAGGATTTAACGATGAATAGGGGTCTTGGAAAATAATTTGCATATGGCGACGCATTGCCTTTAGCTGTTTTTTCGATAGCCTCGTTACAGGTATTCCTTGATACAGAACCTCTCCATTTGTAGGCTGATGAAGTTGAAGAATCGTCCTACCTGTAGTCGATTTACCTGAACCAGATTCACCAACCAAGCCCAATGTTTCACCAGGATATATATAGAACGATAAATCATTCACTGCTTTCAACGTTTGACCACGACCTAATGGAAATTCTTTGGATAGATGGGTCACTTCGATTAACGGCTTATGTCGATCGATACCTGGCTGAATAGTAGCAATCTCTTTTGGCTGCTTTTTCTCATGCAGTTTTGGTAAGGCATTCAATAATTTCTGGGTATACGGATGCTGGGCATTTGCAAAAATTTCTTCTGTTGTGCCCTGTTCAACTATTTCTCCTTCTTTCATCACTATGATGCGATCACACATACCTGCAACAACGCCTAAATCGTGTGTAATTAAAATAATAGACGTTCCCATTTTCTTTTGCATATCGCGCATCAATTTTAGGATTTGAGCCTGAATAGTAACGTCCAGTGCTGTTGTTGGCTCATCTGCAATAAGCAGTGAGGGATTACAAGCAAGCGCCATAGCAATCATTACCCGTTGACGCATACCACCTGAAAATTCATGAGGGTATTGTCGATACCGTTCTTCTGCGTCTCTAATACCAACCAGTTTTAATAATTCTATTGTTTGTTGATAGGCTTCGTTTTTTGACATTGACTGATGCTTGATTAAACTTTCAGCCACTTGATCACCTATTCGAATAGTAGGGTTTGTGGATGTCATCGGATCTTGGAAAATCATACTAATATCTTGTCCACGTATCCCTTCCATTTGTTTTTCACTAAATTCAGTGAGTTCTTGCCCTTTAAACACAATTGAGCCAGATTTCAAAAATGAAGGTGGCGATGGTAATAAACGCATAATGGAGCGAGCCGTTACACTTTTCCCGCTCCCAGACTCTCCCACAATTCCTAGTGTTTCACCTTTATTTAGATGGAAGTTAACGTCCTTAACGGCTTCAAATTCTGTCTCCCCTGTGATAAAGGATACGCGAAGATTATTGATTTCTAAAAGCTTTTCACTCATTCGACCCATCCTTTTTAAAATTTGTGATTGACTTATTTTCAAGTATAATCCATACTTTACAATACTGATAGGAATTATACAATATAATGCTGAATATTTTATTTACGTTTGGAGGAAATGCATGGTTACTTCAAAAAATCATTTAAAACCAGAGAAATTTATTTTCTTTTCTACGGTTTATCAAAAACTAATGCATCAAAAGCCTTATCATCTACTTCTTTTTCTTTTTAGTATTTTAGTTCACCCTTTTACATACTTTATCTATCGGAAAAGGAAACTTTCAAACACTTACGATCAGGCTTTTGCATTGCGTAGTCAGTACTATATAGAGCATGGATTGGTTGCCCAGTGGCAAAAGGAATTTGAGCAACAAGAAATAGCAAAAGCTACATTTTTTAAAGAGGCTGTATTGGAGTCACAAATTCAGTTCACAGCCAAGCACTTAGCTCAAAGGAAGCTTCAACAGCAAGTGGATCAGGATTTACAAAAAGAGGACATACAACAACTATCCTATGTCCAATTTTTTAATCAGCAACTAACTAACAAACGTTTTGTGGCTCTTACCTTTCTACCAGCTGTTTTATTTTATGTAGTACTTATCTTATTTGCGAATCCATTTCTGCAATTTATCATTGAACGTATTTTACAAAGCTTCATTGTGATTGTTGGAGTGGCTACATTAGTGTTTACCATTTTATATTTATCACCTTTTGATCCAGCAAGAAACCTACTCGGAGTTGAAGCAACACCTGTGCAAATAGAAAACTTTAATCGCATTCATGGTTTGGATCAACCTTATTTATCACAGCTATGGAACGCATTATCTGGTCTATTTACATTTGATTTAGGTACATCCTTTGCAGGTAAAGAAGATATCACACATAGCATTGCTACAAAATTTCCTGTCACTCTTGAAATTGCCGTATTGTCGTTGCTAATGGCTATTGCTATTGCCATACCAGTTGGAATTATTTCAGCTGTTCGTCCAAATTCATATTTGGATTATACATTTATGTTCATTGCTTTAATTGGTCTATCCATCCCAAGCTTTTGGCAAGGTTTAATTTTTATTTTGACATTTGCTCTAAAGCTACAATGGTTTCCAGCTACCTATAACCCTCATAATTGGCTATCGCTTATCATGCCAATTGTCGTCTTAGGAACATCCATTACGGCTTCTATTGCTAGGATGACAAGGTCAAGTATGCTTGAGGTGATTCATGAGGATTACATTATTACAGCAAAAGCTAAGGGCTTAAATGAATTCAAAGTGATTTCAAAACATGCCATTCGCAATGCTATGATTCCGATTATTACGGTGATTGGACTTCTTTTTGGAGGTATGTTGGGAGGCGCATCTGTAACAGAAAAGGTATTCAACATTAGTGGTATAGGTAGCTATATCGTCGATAAACAATTTATCCCTGATATTCCGGCCATTCTTGGGGGCGTTGTTTATATTGCCATCACCATTTCTATTGTCAATTTATTCATTGATATCATGTATGCCTTTTTTGATCCACGCATTCGCTCGAAAATGAAGAAGTCTTAAAGGAGGATCACCTGTGAAAAACATCTTACATGTCAAACTACTCTTGAAGATTACACAGGAATATGTCAATTCTCATTTTACTTTTGTCTTTTCCTTACTGTTTTCTTTACTATTTCTAGCCTATAGCTATAATTTTTCCAGCAATAGCTGGCGACCAGTGGTTCTGCTTCTTTTTGTTATTTATGTCATCACTACGGTATATGTTGCCTTCGTCAATTTACGAATTAAAAAGGATTTAGCAACGTATGGTGACATTCAAAAAAATACTCGACTGTTTGGCTATCCTCTTTTAATAACGATACTGTCAGGCAATATTTTTTCGACATCCTTTGCATTTATGCTTGTGTCAAAAAGAAAGACTGCTGAATATACTTTTGCTGCCTATGCCTTTATAACACAGCTATTCATTTTAGGTATTGCAGCATTGAATTTATTTAAGCCATATGTCACAGATACCTTTGTACTGGCAATGGGCGTTTTCTTAGTACTCTCGCTTCTCTATATCGTGATGGCCATTTTATGTACGAAATATGTCACAGCAACTGAGGCACCTAAATGGATGCTCATTCCAGGTATTGTCCTATTATTGGCGACTTTCACTGGTAATCTATTTGCGACTTTACTAGGATATAGCCTTATCCAAAAGGCTCGAAGGGCAAATCCATCTTCTATTGAGAAATGGCAAAAAATATGGGAAAAGATTTTACGCAATACAATGGCTGTATTCGGCTTATTCTTCATTATTTTCATGTTCTCGTTATCCGTTACAAGTTCTTGGACTTTCGACTATGATTTCGCTACTGAAAATAATTATGGAGCATTGCTACAAACACCGACATTAGAATACCCACTAGGTACAGATAACTATGGCCGAGATTTATTTTCTCGTATTGTGTTTGGGGCACAAATATCATTAATCGTCGGATTTTTCTCCACGATTATCCCCGCAGTTATTGGTGGCGCATTAGGAGCATTTTCAGGCTATTATGGTAAATCCACTGATAATATCATCATGCGAAGTCTCGATATTTTATATGCCATTCCTGGGATATTGTTAGCCATTGCTATTATCGCCGCATTTGGTGCTAATACTGTGAATCTTATTATTGCACTTAGTGTTGGAGCAATTCCAACCTATGCCCGTACAATGCGGGCAAATGTTATGCAGCTTGCTAATTATGAGTTTGTAGAATCGGCTAGAGCTTTAGGTGCATCTGATGCAGCTATTATTTTCAAGCACATTGTCCCCAATTCTTTAGCACCAATGATAGTGAAAGCAACATTAACGATTGGCGGAGCTGTTATTTCCACAAGTAGTTTAAGTTTTTTAGGGCTAGGTATTGAGCCACACATTCCTGAATGGGGCAATATTTTAAAAGTTGGTAGTACGTACCTGGAAACACATTCATATGTCGCGATTTTCCCAGGTCTTTGTATTATGCTTCTTGTCCTCTCCTTTAACTTCTTAGGAGATGGTTTACGAGATGCTTTAGATCCAAAAACAAATTAATCGGAGGTAACTATGAAGAAATTACTTGTATTTTTATTCGTTGCAGTACTAGCTTTGGCTGGCTGTGTACAAACAAAAACTGACGTAGAAGGCAGTAAAGATTCAAAAGATAGTGACAAGAGCAATGGCAAGGTTGCCATTGAAGTATTAGGAATGGCAGCTTCTGAAGAAGACATGAACATTGTGCGTGACCAATTAGTGAAAAATGGCTTTGATGTAAAGCTAAATATTCAACCAGATTACGGTTCTTTCTCTGCTCAAAAAGAAGCAGGTAACTATGATCTTGCTCTTTCAAGCTGGACGACAGTTACAGGAAACCCCGACTATGCTGTTCGTGGTTTATTTAAAACTGGCGGTGACTACAGTGTGGTGGCAGATTCAAAACTAGATGCGTTGATTGATGAAGCGAGTACATTGACTGGTGAAGAAGCAGCAGCTAAATATAAAGATTTAGAACAATTATTAGTATTCGATCAAGCTTATATTGCGCCTTTATATATTTCCAATAAGTATCAAGGTATCTACTCTGAACTTGTAAACCCTAAAACAGTACTTTTACCAAAATCTCGTGCACAAGTTTGGGAAAAAATAGAATTTAATGATACATCTAAAAATGCAACAGAACCTTTAATTTTACACCAAACAATCAATTCTCTTACTTCACTAGACCCAATCAAAGGGAATGATGGTTCAATCAACACATTAAACACGAATATGTATGTTCGTCTTGTTAACTTAACAGACACAGATGAAGTTGTGTCAGATGGTTCATTATCTTACAACCATGTAATGGCTGAAGGGAATCAAGAATATTACTTCATTTTACGAGATGATATCAATTTTGCAGCAGTGAAAGATGGTGCAGCTGTTGATACAGGTGAAATAGTGTCAGCTGAAGATGTAGTCTTCTCATTAAACCGTGCGAAAGACGCTAATTCAGTACCAGATCATCGTACTTACAGCATTCATGAAAACATTGAAACAGTCGAAATCGTTTCAGATTTAACTGAATTACAAAATAAAAAAGTAGCAGGCTCTGAGCAATCCGTTTTAGAAGCATTATCACAAAACCTACCTGCTTCTGTAGCGCAATTAGCAAAAGATAAAGGTGCTGTTAATAATGAAGCAGGTGCATACCAAGTTGTTAAAATTACAACACCTACACCTTTCCCACAAGTATTAAACTATTTAGCACACCAATCTGGTGGTATCGTATCTGAAAAACAAGTAACGAGTATTAATACGTATGATGTGGCTAACTACAACCCTGACAAGGACATTGCCTATGGTGATCAAGCTACTGTAACGGAAGGTTCAGCTACATTCAATAACCAGTTATATGCAAGTGGTCCTTACATTTTAGTGAAGAAAAATGATTATGAAGCACAGTTTGTGAAAAATCCTGCTTATCGAGCTGGTAGCGAATATGAGCCAAAAATTGCTAAAATCAATGTCCGTTTTATCTCTGATGTTGATAGTGCCCTATCTGCATTACGTAATGGTGAAATTCATGTTCTACAAACAGTACCAGAAACGAAACTGGATATTGTCAAATCAGATGCTAAATTAACATTAAATACGGCAGATAGTAATGCTGTGTCGTACCTACAAATGAATACATCTGGCCGTGCGGTTTCTGATTCAGCAGATTTACGTAAAGCAATTCTATACTCTATTAACCAAGATGAATTCATTAGCTATTATCAAGGCAATAAAAAACCAGCTGTATCCACAGTCTCTCCATTAATTGATACTGGTTTAAAACTTGAAGCAGATAGCGAAAAAGTAAAAGAATTGGTAAAAGCATATAACGATAAAAAGTAATACAAATTAGAGCCTTCTCAAAATTTGAGAAGGCTCATTTTTAATAGAAGAAACTCATTTTAAATTTCATTATGTGATTTTGGTTTTGGTCCTAGCTCTTCAGGTTCGATATCAGCGAATGTTTCGCCTTCTTCTTCTAGGTCACGCATACGATGTGCAATACGTGATGCCGCTGACGCTGCTATACTACCAACCAAATCATCTAAGAACGTGTTGACATGATGTCCGGGTTCTGTATCCAGTTTTTTAATAATCCCTATTTTCTGCTTGTCTAAGTGACCAAAAGTAGTAACGGCAATGCTGCCATATGTAAATACAGATCCTAGTGCGATTGTTTCGTCTACACCAAATAGACCTTCATCTGATTCGATAATTTGTTGTAGTGGTGAAGATAATAATTTTTTCTCTGCTAATTCATCTAATTCAATCCCTACTAATAAAGCATGTTGCACTTCTCGCTTACGTAATACACGTTCAACAGAATGAACACAATGCTCTAGTGTTAAACCTTCATTATAGGTTTTTTGCATTTCGTAAACAATTTGCGCGATATCCTCTATCGCTACACCTCTACGAATTAACGCGGCTTGAGCTGCCTTTGCTACTTCGTCAGAGTGCACACGAATACTTTTATTATGCATAATTAACCCTCATTTCGATTTTTATTGCTAGTATAATGCTAGCCCAACCTATTATACCTTTACTTACGTAATATGGTACAATTTTGTTACAAACACAAGAAGGAGTGTCATCATTGGATAAGGGAACAGTACAGGATTTAACATTTTACAGTGAGTCATTACAGGAAGAATTACAGCTTTATATTTATGTTCCTGCAAATTATTCTCCACTATATAAATACAACATTTTAATCGCATCAGATGGTAAAGATTATTTCCAACTTGGCGGTATTACAAAGCTAGCTGATGAACTGATTGATGATTATGAAATCGAAAATTTAATTATTGCATTTGTTCCTTACAAAGACATAAAAGATCGACGTCATAAATATATTCCGAGCGGTGAGCAACATGAAGCCTATCTTCGCTTTTTAGCACATGAACTAGTGCCTTATTTAGATCAGGAGTATGCCACTTACCAAATGGGTATGAGTCGTGGGGTAATTGGTGACTCTATGGCTGCCACAGCTTCCTTAATGGCTGCTTTAAAGTACCCAAGCATCTTTGGCAAAGTCATTCTACAATCACCTTATGTAGATGCTGATGTATTAAAGGCCGTGGAAAATTTTAAAGATCCAGGATCTATTTCTATTTACCATATCGTAGGCAAAGGCGAGGATCAGGTTGTGACAATGGATAAAACCATCAAAGATTTTTTAACACCTAATCGTCAATTGCATGATCTCATGATAAATAAAGGGTTTACTACATTTTATGACGAGTTCGATGGCAATCATACATGGAAATATTGGAAACCAGACCTTCGACGTGCATTAATTGAAAATTTCAATTAATATGAAGCGATTCAAATTACGAAAACTGAAATTTCTGTTATACTTAATTAGAAAAATTGTTTATTTTCGGGAGGTAATGGACTATGAAGTACGGTATTGTGGCATTTCCATCAAAAAAATTGCAAGATTTAGCGAATACTTATCGCAAACGATACGATCCTCATTATGCAAAGATTACACCGCATATGACATTAAAGGACAGCTTCGATGCGTCTGAAGAAGAGATTCAAACCATCGTCAAGCAATTAGATGAACTTGCTGCTAAATATGCACCTTTAAACATTCATGCATCTCGCATTAGTTCGTTTTTCCCTACAACAAATGCGATTTACTTCCGCATTGAACCAACAGAACAATTAGCAGCATTCCAACATGAACTTCAAGAAAAAATCCCTTATGGGGAAATGAAGCATGTATTTGTACCACACATTACAATCGCTCAAAAAATGTCAGATTCAGAGCATGATGACATTTTTGGTCAATTACGCATGACAGGCGTTGATGAAAAAGATACAATTGATCGCATTCATCTTTTATATCAATTAGAAGATGGTTCATGGACAACATACGAAACATTCCGTTTGTCTGGAGCTGAGTGATTGTTGTATACCGTTAAAATTGTTGAAACAAAGCAAGAACACGATGATGCCTTTGCTATTCGCAAAAAAGTATTTGTTGAAGAGCAAGGTGTTCCGCTTCATCTAGAATGTGATGCTGAGGATGCAACTGCAACACATTTCATTATGTATGATAACGATGAGCCTGTAGGAGCAGCACGTTTACGCAGTATTGACAACAATACAGCTAAAATTGAGCGTGTTTGTATTTTACAATCCCAACGCGGCAAAAAATTAGGCGCTTTAATTATGAAGGAAATGGAGAAGCATGCCATTTCTATCAATAAAAAAACCTTAAAACTTCATGCACAAAGCTATGCAATTCCCTTTTACGAAAAGCTAGGCTTTACAGTTACCTCACCCGAGTTTATGGATGCAGGTATTCCACACCGTGCTATGGAGAAGAACATTTAATGAAAGGGTGTTACGATATTTATAATGTCGTAACACCCCTTTTTTATGAGACGAATTCGCTTGCCACCATTTATCTACTCTATCGTAACAAGCTGCATTGCCAAGTAGATATGCCATGCGCTACTTCATCATTCTAGTGATTTTATCGAAATCTAGTGATGCGCCATCTTGAATAATAGATTGTACTAATTTATCTTCTAACTCTTGCGTAATTGATCTGTTAGATATTTTAGCAACACGTCGTACAATTTTTCTTACTTGTTTTTCACTGGTAAAATCCGCATGTTGAATGGCATTGGCTAATGCGAAGATTTCATCCATCGATACACCTGTTTTTTGCTCAATCGAATTAAAAAACGAGCGATGCATGTTTTCCCTCCTATCATTAAAACTCAATATGACCTTGCTTCTTGCACGAAACATTTCGCAAATGGTGGAGGCCTTAACTTTATTTAGAATTTCCTAAATAAAAGCTAAAGCCTTTATTATGTTCATCAAATTAGATGTAAGTAGCGCCAACAATAATTAATAGAATGAATAGTACAACAATTAGAACAAATGTAGAACCATAACCATAGTTGTTGCCTCCAGAGTATCCTCCGCAGTAGCTATTGTTCCACCCACCAACGTTATTTCCGTACGGTTGTGAGCCCCAGCCTTGGTATCCCATAAAAGCACCCCTCCCTTCTACAACCTATAATATGTTTAGGTCGTAAAAATGGGAGGGGTATTCGTCTAGTCAATATTTCCTTTTGGTCTAAATATTAATGCACCAATAAAGCCGAACACAATAGCAGCACTGATTCCTGAGCTTGTTACCTCGAACATGCCTGTTAATACGCCTACAAGTCCATGTTTTTCTGCCTCTGCCAGAGCACCATGTGTTAATGAATTCCCAAAGGATGTAATGGGTACTGTCGCACCTGCTCCAGCAAAATTAATTAATGGCTCATATAAGCCCATACCATCCAATATAGCGCCTACAACCACTAACGTACTTAATGTATGTGCTGGTGTTAAATTGCCAACGTCCATTAATAATTGGCCTATGACGCAAATAATGCCTCCAACAATAAATGCAAATATAAAAGTCATAACCATGTTTTTTGCCTCATTTCATCGTAATTTCTATCGCATGTGCCGTACATGGAATCGTCTCGCCTTGCTGATAGGATAGCGGGGATAATAGCGCCCCCGTTGCTACTAGTAATACTCGCTTATAGCTCCCTGCACGCATTTGTTGAATAACATAACTAAAAAAAACAGCTGCCGAACAGCCTGCTCCACTTGCACCAGATTGGAATGCTTCATCCTGTCCATAAAATTCAGCACCTGCATCACGTAATAACGTGAGCTCTTCATTTTTCACGCCATTTTCCACAAGCATTCCTTTTAATAGCTTTAAGCCAAGCTGGCCCAAATCGCCTGTTAAAATTAAATCATAATGATAAATTTTTTGGTTTCTCTGTTGTAAATGTGATTGAATCGTCTGAAAAGCTGCAGGTGCCATTGCAGCACCCATATGGAAAGGATCATCCATACCATAGTCAACGGACTTGCCAATTGTTGCTGCTTCTATAGATGGATACTCCTCGCGATGTTTCCCAATTAGCGCATAACCAGCAGCAGTTACAGTCCATTGAGCTGTTTGTGGTTTTTGTGCTCCATAATTGATGGGGTAACGAAACTGGCGTTCAATTGCATTATGTTGACTAGAGGCACCTGCTAATGAAAAATTAGCAGCACCTAACTCTGTTAATAGGCATGCAATAATTACTGAAGAAACGGAAGTGGCACATGCAGAAAATAGTCCAATAAAAGGAATTTCTAAATCTCTAGCAGCAAAATTAGTCGGTGTCATTTGATTGACTAAATCTCCGCCCATCAAATAATCGATATCACCTTTTTGTACACCCATTTTTTTCATAGCATATTCACAGGCCTCTTCGATCATTTTACGATGACCCTGTTCATTTGTTTTCATTTGCCAACGTTCATCATCATAAACGGAGTCAAAATACTGACTAAAAACACTCCGATTCTCTAAAGGACCCGCTACCACTCCACCAGCTAAAAGGGAGGGCTTCGTTTGAAATAAAATTACCATGAAACCACTCCTATCGTTACGAGGATATACTTAATGAGTGCTACAAAAAACGCAGACACTACACCAAATAATACAACCGATCCTGCTAATTTAAATAAATTTCCGCCGACTCCCAATACTAACCCTTCAGAACGATGCTCAATAGCTGCCGAAACAACAGCATTACCAAAGCCTGTTACTGGTACTGCCGATCCAGCCCCCGCAAATTGACCAATTCTTTTATAAAGGCCAAGACCTGTTAAAATCATGGAAAAAAACACCACTGTTGCAACAGTTGGATTTCCTGCTGTCGCCTCTGTAAAATTGAAGAAAATAATATAAAAAAGAGACACAGCTTGACCAATTGCACAAATAAAACCGCCAACGAAAAAGGCCTTTGCTACATTCTTTAAATAAGGGGGCTTTGGTGTAACATTTTGCTCTAACTGTTGATATTGCTCTTTTTCCATTTATGTCTCCTCCTTTGCAAGCTCTTTTAGTTCTGTAATTTTATCGCTTAATTTAGTATCTTCCATCTGATCCTTTTTTATTTTATTGGCTTCATAAAAAATTTTGTAATCAGCGGAGACAAACACATCCTTGTTTGGATATTTCTTTTCAAATTTCTTTTGCAACTTTTTCTCTAACTTAGTTTTTTTCCACTTCTCCCATGGTTTAATTTGTACTGCAACAAGCATACTATCGTCATATTGGATAACCGTTGAACGATCAACATAGTCTTCTTCTTTTATAAGGGCTTCGACTTCACTTTCATTTTGTGTAGACCCATAGACGATAAATTTTTCCTTTTCAGCACAACCATTTAACAGCGATAAAACAACTAAGAGAGGTAACGTCATTCCTAGTAGCCTCAAGTTTTACCCTCCTTTTCTTTACAGTTTCTCCACACATAAAAAAACTATTCATTCAAAGAAATACACAAAAGCCCGAGTCCAGTTTTCAAAAGTACATATTGTAGAAGTAGTAACAAGGAAAGGGGGTGACAATATGGGTTGTGGTAAGCCAACAAATCCTATTGGACCAATCCATTCAGCAGGCTGCGTTTGTGACGTAGTTCGCGCTATTTTAGATATTCAAAATCAAGCGGTGCGAGATGAGTGTTCTCCATGTACAGCAAACTGTTTCTTAGAGCCACTAGGCGGGATTGTTAGTCCTGCACGCTCACAAGCAGATACACGTGTTTTCATGTTAATTACAAAAGATGGTACTCCTTTCAAAGCATTCTTTAACTCTCCAACAGCAGATCCTTGTATTTGTACATCCGTATTCTTCCGCGTAGAAGATATGTTTGATGAATGCTGTGCTACTTTACGTGTTTTAGAGCCATTATGTACATTTGACTCTAGTGAAAGTACAGTAGACTTACTAAGCAAAGATGGTTGTTGTATCAACATGAAGAAAATCTGTAAAGTAGATGACTGGAGCTCAACAGATAGCTGTATTACTGTGGATTTATCTTGCTTCTGCGCTGTACAATGTATCGCTGATGTTGACTTAGGGATTTGTGACTAATTCTTTCACCTTTGACACACACACATAAAAAAAGTGTACAGCATCCTCTGCTGTACACTTTTTTTATAAAGTTGGCAATTTTCTTCCTCGCCAAAGTATTTGCTGTATATCTTCAAAATGAATAATTTCCTGTATTTTTAATTCTAATGATGTGAGCATTAAAGAATCATTCTGTACATCTGAAGCTGTCCCAGTTAATTTTCTACCATCCTTTAAACAAACTAATAATGGCTGATAGGCTCTCTGACGAAATGGTTTTTCTAAAAACTGGAGCTGTTTCAGTAAATAAGGATCTATTTGTACTTCATCCACTGCCTCATTTTTTTCTTCAACTATTTGCTCATCGAACATAGTGTCCTTTACATAGACAGATGTACTCTCATCCAAATCAAGTTCATGTAACACCTTAGAAATATTTAAAAAATATGATGGTGATTTTATAAACAAGCGTGGTTCTTGATCCACTTTACTCACTTCCCTTTTTTCCATACAATATGCGAAAGTAAGCAAATTGGTTCTTAGCCTATTTGGCTTAAGAAAACTGTCGCTAAGCCCAAATAAATTAAAATACTTGTAATATCATTTAATGTAGTAATAAAGGGTCCAGATGCAACAGCAGGGTCAATTTTTAGTCGATGCATTAACAATGGAATAAATGAACCAGCTAATGTTGCCACTAAAATAGAACCACAAAGCGCTGCCCCTACTAACATACCTAGGACAAGTTCATGTTTCCAAAAATAAACGATCCCAATAACAATTAATCCACAAACAATGCCTGACATTAAGCCAGTACCTGCTTCACGTAATAGTAACTTCAATTTACTATGTTCTTCTACATCACCTGTTGCAATCCCTCGAATGGCCACGGCCAATGCCTGTGTTCCGCTATTACCTGAAGTTCCTGAAATTAATGGAATAAAGACCGCTAGTAAGGCAACCTTATCTAAAGTATCCTCAAATTGCCCCATTAGGTTAGCTGTTAACATACCTAGAAACAGTAGAACTACTAGCCATGGCAAACGTTTTTTAGCTGCTTGGAATGGTGTTACATCAAATTTATCCATATCCGAAATACCAGCTAATTTAGAGTAATCCTCAGAAGCCTCTTCATCAATAACATCAATAATATCGTCAACCGTGATAATACCAAGTAATTCTCCTTTATCATCAATAACAGGTGTCGCTAAAAAATTATAATCCTTCATAATTTGCGCAACTTCTTCTTGGTCATCGCCTACATGTACCATTACGACACGTTCATTCATAATTGACCGAATAAGTGTATCCTCGTCAGCAATGATTAAGTCACGTAACGATATAACACCCGTTAGACGATGTTCTTCATCCACAACAAAAATATAATAAACGGTCTCTGCATCTGGTGCCTCTTTACGCAAAATAGCCATAGCTGAACGAACTGTTGAATTTTCTGGTATAGCGACATATTCAGTGGTCATGATAGAGCCAGCAGTATATTCATCGTAGCTTAGTAGCTCATTAATATCTTCTGCCGCTTCTTCATCCATCATTTCTAAATAGCTTTCGCGCTGTGCTGTATCCAGTTCATTTAAGACATCTGCCGCATCATCCGCATACATATGAGATAGCATTTCTGCACCGTAGGATGGATCCATTTCAGCAAGATATGCTTTATACTCATCATCTTCAATATCGATTGCCTCAAAAATATCAGCCATTTCTGTCGGAGACAAGAACGAATAGATGATTTTCCTTATATCAGGTTCCACCTTTTCATAAAACGTTGCCTGATCATATGGATGAAGTTCTAAAAACTCATCACGGAATGCGTCAATATTATGTGCTTCCAGCATTTCTCGTAGATGTGCCTCATCAAATTGCACATCATCCTTTTCATTTCTTTCCTCTATCATGCTTGTCCCCTCCTTCCGAGCTTTCAATCATTTTACGGGCAATGCTGCCGTAAATCTACCTTCTATATAATAGAGTGTAATGTACCTTTTCTGCAAACTCTTTTTTAAGTTATATTTATGAGCAATTGGGCAGATTTTTATAAAATTCAATATTACGCCTAAAATCATGACGATTCTATTTTACTATACCTTACCTTTGTCACTTTGTTATGAATAAGGTGTAAAAAATAATCTACTTCTCTAGCCAAACTCCAAGATAGTTGTTGTTGACGCGCAGATAAACAATACATCCAATTTTCACCTACCATACAACCTGTGATATTAAGAATCTCCCTCGTGAAAAAATACGCAGTTTAACCTAATTCAAAAAATGATAAGGAGATGCTCGTTTACGCGAACACCTCCTTTTATCAAAAATTTATGCTGAAGATTCCTTCAGTAATCTTTGCATGTCTTCATTTAGCATACTTGTAAAGTGTAATGGCACACTTGTTAAAGGATGTTCCATACTTAAAGATACACAATGTAATGCTTGTCGATCAATCTGAAGACGACTACCACCATAAAGGTCATCCCCCACAAGTGGGTGTCCAAGATGTGACATGTGCACGCGAATTTGATGTGTACGCCCTGTATGCAATTGAAGTCGTACATGTGTCATTGGTTCAGCACCCAGTGAAAAACGCTTCAGAACCTTTACATCCGTATGTGCATATTGTCCATCTTCTCGTACTTCTCTTTCAATAATACTAGCTTCTTTACGACCAATAGGAGCTATAATCGATTGAAAGTTTTGTTCGACATGTCCATGTACAATGGCTTCATATTGTCTTGAAATCTCTCTCTTACGCTGAGCAAGCCCTGTTAAATGATGAATATGAGCATGCTTAGCTATGCATAGTAAACCTGATGTATCTCGGTCTAGCCTTGTAACAATATGAGCCGTAGAGGCCAATCCTTGTTGCTGAAAATAGCCACAAACTAAATTTGCAATGCTGTTGGTTGGATGCTCTCGTGAGGGTATCGTACTTTGATGAGCTGGTTTGTTGAGCACTAAGATGGCATCATCTTCGTATACAATGGACAAATCTCCATGCTCGATAGCAAGCCCTTCACTTTTTTCTTCAGGAGGAAACGTTACTTTCACACAATCTCCAACTTGCAGGATATGTCTCACATTACGTTCGACATCATTCACAGTCAACATGCCACCATCAAACTTAATAGCTGTTAGAGCTCGCTTAGAAATACGCCACTCTTGAAGAGCCTCTCGTAATAATTGGCCATTTTTCTTTGCCTCAAATTGTAATGTAAATCTTGTATCCACGTTATTCATTTGCAACAAATGATTCATGCACTCGCTCCCAAAATGGGAATGGTCGGAAACGGGCAAAACGTACTCTTTCATTTGCTACATTAAATGCTATGGCTTTGACATCACCTTGAGTAATTTGCAAGTGATCAACAGTCATATTAAAATTTTGTTCATTTACAGGACGCAATACACAATGATGGTGTGCTGGTAAGATTAATGGCGATCCTACTGTCCTGAAAACGCGGTTATTAATTGAGGCAATTTCAGTGACTTGGAGTGCCGCTAGTGTAGGATGTATGATGGCTCCACCTAGAGCTTTATTATAAGCCGTACTACCCGAGGGAGTGGATACACAAAGACCATCACCACGGAAACGCTCAAATTGATTGCCATTTAACTCTACATCCATCACAAGTGTAACATCTGGCGATTTGACGGTTGCTTCGTTTAAAGCAAGATACGTATTTGATTCGGCATTATGATGCTCTACCCTTACTTCCAGCAGTGGATATTCCACAACATTAAAATCCTTCTTAGCAATGGACAAAACTAATTTTTCTAATTCAGATGGTTTCCAATCCGCATAAAATCCTAAATGCCCTGTATGAATACCAACGAAGGCTACCTGATCTAATAAATGGGAGTATCGATGAAAGGCATGCAATAGTGTGCCATCTCCTCCAATCGAAACAACAATTTCTGGCGTCTCTTCATCATAGGTCAAGCCAAAATCCTGTAAATAGGTTTTAGCAAGTTCCATCAGCTCGTTGGATTGTGCATCTCTACGTGATTGAATCGAAAATTTCATTGTGCGTCACGCTCCTTCTCCGTTAGTAAATTAGGATTCGATGCTTCTTTATATTCGCTAAAGTAGGCCTGTGCCTCTTGAATTTCACTACGAATGGATGACATTTCCTCATCCAACCGAAATGCTGCCTCGGCAGCACTTTGCAAGCGATTCTTAATCTCTTCTGGGAACATGCCCTTATATTTATAATTTAAAGAATGCTCTATTGAAGCCCAGAAATTCATGGCTAGTGTACGGATTTGTATTTCCGCTAATACTACTTTTTTTCCTTGAATTGTTTCAACAGGATACTCCACTATCATATGGTAGGAGCGATAACCACTAGGCTTATTATGTGTAATATAATCGCGTTCTTCCACTACACGCATATCTTTTCGCTGACGAATTAGCTCAGTTACCGTTGAAATATCATCAACAAATTGACACATAATCCGAAGGCCAGCAATATCACCAAGTTCATCACCAAGTTGTTTAGAAGGCTCAAAAGCTAGTCCTTTTTCTAACGTTTTGTCATATATACTTGCTAAAGGCTTGACACGTCCTGTAACAAATTCAATTGGCGAATTGGCATTAACAATACCAAATTGCGAACGCATGCCCTTTAATTTTACTTTTAATTCGTCTACTGCTTGTTTATAAGGACTTAAAAAAATTTCCCATTGTCCCATTGTAAAAACCTCCCGACAATCGGTATCGAACACCACCGTCTGTTCGTTTTGTCTTTCTATTCAGCAAGAATAGCCTTGAAGTGTTGTTCCACTGCCTGGACAAATTCTGCCCCATAATTGTAATTTCCTTCAATATTATACACGAGCATTTCCAATTCCTCGTAGAAATTTGTCAGCTCAATCACTTCTTCACCTATTCGTAGCAATGGATTTTTCCCTTTTTGTAAAATATGTACAAGATTCTCCCAACTACTCAGTGGAAAACGCAAGTAATGATAGTCTTCACCTGCATCAAGTAAATAAATGAATGCAAAATCATCTGAATCTGCAATGAGTTGTCCAGCAGGTTTTAACTGTAAATTTACTTCATTGTCGTTTAAACTAAAATGAAGTTGATCTTGTTCAAAATTCGATGTATCTATTGTATAAATTTTACGCACATGCGGTTCCCCTTTTCGTTGTACTCTTCCTCTTATTTTAGCACACAGGGTAAATAGTTGCAGTGTGTAAATATTAATTCGAGCGAAACAACGGATGAAAAATAAAAAATAAATAGGTGACTATAAATGACACAAGAAATTGAAATTGAATTTAAAAATCTATTAACAAAACAACAATACGAGCAATTATTACAAGAGTTCCACATTAGCCAAAATGCTATTCATCGTCAAACAAATCATTATTTTGACACACCTAATCAAGCAATTCGCAACCTACAAAGTGGTCTTCGTATTAGACAAATTGGTGATTATTTCGAATGTACGCTCAAAGAAAAAAACGCCGAGCATGCTCACCTTGAAACGACGGATGAAATAACAGCAATAGAAGCGCAACAAATGTTAGATGGCAAAGGATTTTATGCTCAAGAGGTAGCTAAAAGATTAGCTCTTCATCACATTCCTTTAGAACAATTGCATGTATTTGGTTCTCTCACTACAGATCGTGTCGAAATTCCCTACAAAGAGGGACTTCTCGTTTTTGATCATTCTTTCTATTTGCAGCGTGACGATTATGAGGTAGAATATGAAGCAAAAGATGCAATAAAAGGAAATATAATTTTCGACGAATTTTTACAACAATATGGTATTGATAAGCAACCAACTGATAAAAAAATTGCTCGTTTTATGAAGGCACTAAAAGCACAAAATTTATAAAAGTAGAAAAAAGGAAGGTGTCTGACTCCTTGGATATTCAATCATTCAAATCTTTACTAGAAATTCGGGCTTTGCAAACACTTGGATCAAGCGAAAGTTCACCCACAGACAATGAGTCTATTTTTTCTGATATGATTAACGAATTATTAGGAGAAACTTCGACAGCAAGTAATGCTAAATTATCAAGCTTGCTTGCTACAGGAACAGCAAATAATTCAAATTTCGTCAAAGAATTAGCTACTTTGGAGCAAAGTCCATTAGAATCATTACTTTACAAAGGGTCTAATGCTGTGTTTATACCTGAATCAGTCAAACAAGCTTTAGCAAACACATATGCTAATAACAAACTTGATTCCTATGTTTCAGACGATGTAATAGGCTCTACAGCATATGCTAATTCACTAGCAGGATCAAATGAGTATACTGCCATTATTGAAAAAGCAGCCGCTACTTATCAGATACCCGCGAAGCTTATTGCAGCGGTTATTAAACAAGAATCTAATTTTAATCCAACTGTAGTAAGCCATGCGGGGGCGCAAGGTTTAATGCAACTCATGCCCAAAACAGCTCAATATTTGGGTGTGACTAACGCTTTTGATCCAGAGCAGAATATTATGGCTGGTGCAAAATATTTGCGTCAAATGCTAGATAAGTTTAATAATGACCCTTCACTAGCATTAGCAGCTTATAATGCTGGAGCATCTCGTGTAACGAAATATGGAGGAATCCCTCCTTTCAAAGAAACACAGAATTATGTCAAAAAAGTGATGAATTACTTTACAGTGTAATCGCATCTTTCCTGTTATCTATGTCATTTCCAACAAATTTCACCCAAAGTGGTGAAATTTGTGCTTTTGTAGCGAACAGCAATTCGAAAGAGCTCTTTGTTTGTGTTAACGAAAAGACGTTGATAGAATGAAGGTAGTCACAAGAATTTCACAATTTGATGAGGATGAAGTATACAATATGGTACTTTACGATATAAAGAATTAAAGGAGCATATAACTTATGAGTCGAAAATACACTGTTCCTTATGAGGAGCTGGGAGCTGAAAAACTGTCAGAACTCATTCATGCGTTCTATAAAAGAGTTGCTCAGCATCCTGATCTTATTCCAATCTTTCCAAAGGATTTAACAGAAACAGCCCGTAAACAAATTCAATTTCAAACACAGTATTTAGGAGGGCCAAATCTTTTTACTGAGGAGCATGGTCATCCGATGATGCGTGCACGTCACATGAATTTTCCTATTACACCTGACCGCGCTCAAGCTTGGCTAGAGTGTATGTCAGAAGCAATGGATGAGGTAGGTTTGGAAGGGAAGTTCCGTGAAACTTATTATCAACGTTTAGTATTAACAGCTCATCACATGGTTAATACGCCAAATGACGATGAGGGGGAATTGTTACGTGAATAATATTCAAATGTTGCAAGAGCCAACGCCAACGATTTCTACTGCAAACAAGCCAATTGAATTGTATATTTTCGTAGATCCACTTTGCCCTGAAGCTTTCAGTATGCAAGCAACTCTTCGTAAATTACAGCTTGAATACAACCATTACTTCACATGGCGCTTTGTTTTAAGTACAGAACTTACTTCTTTAAATTGCTTAAGTAAACGTGTCAAAGGCTGTATTTCAGGAATCGAACTTGATATTAATCACCCTGTTTTACCTTCTATCGCTATTAAAGCGGCTGAATTACAGGGGAAACGTGCAGGTGCGCGTTATTTGTCGAAACTACAAGAATACGTATTATTAAGTCATCAAGATGTAAACTCCTACGCAACGCTTTTAAAAATAGCTGAGGATGTTCAACTCGATATGAATGAGTTTACTATTGACTTTGGTTCAAAAGAGGCAGCACGTGCTTTCCAATGCGATTTATATATTAAACGCGAAATGGAAGTAGATGAAGTACCAAGTATCGTATTTTTCAATGAATGTATTGAAGATGAGGGACTAAAAGTTAGTGGTAGCTATTCCTATGAAGTTTATGAACATATTTTACAAGAAATGCTGAACGAACAGCTTGTCCGTCAGCCTTTACCATCAATAGAGGACTTATTTTCTAAATTCCATACTCTTTCTACAAATGAAATAGCTTTTATCTATTCATTAACAGAGCAAGCAGCAGAGCGTGAACTAAAGAAACGCATGCTGCAACAAAAGATCGAACGAATCCAGACTACTCACGCTACGTTATGGCGTCTTAAATAATAAAATAAACAAAAGGGACTCCAATCATCATGATGGAGTCCCTTTTTCAAGATAACGCAAAATACAAAGAAGCGCCTCTATCCTCGACCGATAGAGACGCTTCTTTTTCACAAAGGGGATGGGAGAAATGTTCACGTTCAAACAAAGGGGTGTATGTTTGTTTTGTGATTTATTTCACAAGAATTACTCTATCATGGAATAATATATTTAGCAATGAAACCAATACTAGATTCACAAATTTGTCAAATAGAAAGCGATTACAAACAGTATTTTTCCAAGATGCACACTTTTAAACTATTTAGAAATCAAAAAAAAACATTATTCTTTCCTTTTAATTTATGCTGTTAATAAAAATAATTGGGCTATAGGAACACTCCTATAGCCCAATTAATTAGTTATTTAACAATAATTTTTCTAATTCATTTAAACGTTCTTCAAATACTTTACATGCATCTTCAATTGGCTTAGCTACGTTCATATCAACGCCTGCTGCCTTTAATACCTCAATAGGGAAATCAGAGCATCCCGCTTTTAAGAAGTTATTAATATAACGTTCTACAGCTGGTGCACCCTCCTCTAAAATTTGTTTACTCAATGCTGTAGCGGCTGATTTACCAGTCGCATACTGATAAACATAGTAATTATAGTAGAAGTGTGGAATACGAGCCCATTCTAAGCCTATTTCCTCATCAACCACCATATCATCACCGAAGTACTTTTTGTTTAATTCATAGTAAACTTCTGTTAAACGATCTGCTGTCAAGGATTCACCGTTCTTATCCATCTGATGAATAAGGTGTTCGAACTCTGCAAACATTGTTTGTCTGAATACCGTACTTCTGAAGCCATCTAGCCAATGGTTTAATAAGTATATTTTTTGTTGTGGATCATCAATTGTTTTCAGTAAATAGTCATTTAATAACTCTTCATTGCAAGTAGAAGCGACCTCTGCCACAAAAATAGAGTAGTCTCCATAAACAAAAGGCTGGTTGTTACGTGAATAATAACTATGAACACTATGGCCAAATTCATGTGCTAATGTAAATAGATTGTTCACATTATCCTGCCAATTCATTAAAATATACGGATTCGTACCATAGGCGCCTGAAGAATAGGCTCCACTACGCTTCCCTTTATTCTCTAAAACATCGACCCAGCGGTTATCCAGTCCATTTTGAACGATGCTTTGATATTCCTCCCCTAATGGAGCTAAAGCCTTTACTAAAATATCTTTCGCTTCATCATAAGAGACCTTCATTTCCACCTCTTTAACTAGTGGCGCAAATAAATCCCACATATGCAATTCGTCTACACCCAATAATTTCTTACGCAACGAAATATAACGTTGCATAGCTGGTAAATGCTTATGAATTGTTTCCACCAGCTGATCATAGACATTTTCAGGAATGAAGTTATTAGACATGGCAGCGTGGCGTGCAGATTCATAATGACGAATTCGAGCACTTACATTATGCTTCTTTACATTACCAGTTAGCGTAGCCGAGAACGTATTTTTAAACTTGCCGTATGTTTCGTACATAGCCTTAAATGCGCCTTCACGTACAGAGCGATCCTTGCTCTCTAAAAACTTGATATAATTACCATGCGTAAGTTGTACTTCTTCTCCCTCTTCATTTTTCACATGAGGGAATACCATATCGGCATTGTTTAACATGCTGAATGTATTCGAAGCTGTACCTGTCACCTCAGACATTTGCGCTAGCAATGCCTCCTGTTCGGCTGGTAATACATGTGGACGTGCCATTGTAATTTCTTTTAAAGATTGCTTATATAGTTCTAGGTCTTGATTTTCTGTTAAGTAGCGTTCAATCGTTTCTTCACTTAATGACAGAATTTCTGGCGTTAAATAGGAAAGGCCAGCTGAGATACTCGTTGCCAATGTTTGAATACGGCTGTTCATATCTTGATAAAAGCTATTTGTAGTATCTTGATCATAGCGCATATGAGCATATGTGTAGAGCTTCATTGCACGTTCATATATATGATCATGATACTGTAAAGCTGCTAATAATGCCTCTGCCCCATTATTTAAAGTACCTGCATAGTTAGGTGCTTGTTTAGCAAGCTCTGCAACCTCCTTCAATTCCTCTTCCCAAGCTGCATCTGTTGCAAAGATGTCTTCTAAGCGCCATGTTAATTCTTCTGGTACTTCTTTTCGAACCAAAACCTGATTACTGTTACTAGCCATATATGCCAGCCCCCTTTATATGTGCTTTTTTCCTTTTACTCTCATATTTTCTCAGTATATTGTGGCAATTGCAAATAAATGTACATAGACTTGCTCACAATTATCTAGTAAACCATCCTCATGATGCATACGCTTAAGAAGATACCCATAATTTTGAATAGCCCTGAGTGCTTGTTCGGTTACTTCCAGCTGATGCTTACATAAAAAGTTTTCCATCTGCCCCTTTGTTAATTCAAATGGAAGACGTCCTAATTGTTTACTAAAATAAAACAGCATTATTTGCCACTCGCTCGTAAACAAAGGGATAGCTGCTCCTTCTTTCACTGGAATACCAATGTATGGTGGCAGAGCAGTAAGAGAAAGATTTAATTCATAGCAATTACGTAAAAATGGATCTTGTGCCCCCTTCTTGCTATGTAAAAGACGATTATGCGCAAATTGCCTACAAGTCTGTTTATAGAGCTGCCAATAGCGTTGAAATTCTTCTGGGGTAATACGTTGAGGTCTATAAAAAGGGAAATGTTGTAGATCGACCGAAATTTTCTGTACTTTACCTATGAAAGTATGCCCATGAACATGAAGAAGATTCGTCCAATAAACAAACTGGGCTGTCACCGGGTTGTACGTCAATAAATATGGTAAATCCGTTGTCGTTATAAACGCCTTTTGCAAGAGTGGAGAGATTCTAATTTTTCTGATCCGTTGACAGCTTCTTTGCCTTGTGGAGTTTGAAAAAGCCAAATTGCTTGTATATCGTTTCTTTCATAGCCCATTGTTCGTTGATGCCATTTTTCATGAGAGATAGTACTACATTGAAATTCAACTGCAAACTGCTCCTTATCGAGTGTAACAAGCAAATCTGGGCGCTGAGAAACCTCCTTTAAATATGGTTCTAGTTTCACCTGATGTCCATGCTTTTGGAGCCACTCATATAATTGCACTTTACCTTGTAAATGTATTTTAGATTCACCTTCTGCGAACAGCTGTGAACATTGATTTTTTGTGAAGTGAGCAAAGTGGGGAATATTATAGTTACCTATTTTCAATTGAACTTGTTCTAAACATTGAGGGCAATAAAATTTCATTTGCCGCCTATATCGCTGTAAAGCTTTCCTCGTATATTGATATGGGAGAAATAGTTGCTGTTGATTGTTATAGGCAATCAGCATAGTATCAGCTCCTTTTTAGCCAACTATAATAGAATGGATTTTCACTAACAAAAATAAAGCACCTTTTTCTTGAAATTTTAAAAATGCGCTCTTATTCAAGCTCTTTGATGCTGAAAACATAAAAAAGGACTGTAGCGAAACTCGATTCATTTACGAGTTTCACTACAGTCTAAAATAATTAGTATTTCATTGCCTATGCAAAGTATTTTCGAACTGTTTCAAAGCAATTGAATTCCATAATCTTTTCACCGTACTCCTCTAGACGATGAATTGTAAAATTGGATGGTGTTAAAAATTCCTTGATAACTGCATTTCTATCATGACGATTTAAATCCTCATCTGCGTTTCCGAAATCAACAACTAGATAGTACCAATTTTCATATTTGAATAATGAGGAATCCACTAATTCGTCTGTCATTCGTTTTGCGACAGGGATTAACTCATCAATATCTTTAAATTTATAAACATAAATGTCTGTATCCATAAATAATTCTGACTCATCCATGTCACCAAATTGAGTTAGTTGGCTAAGAAGATCCTCTCCAACTTCATCGAATGGTGCAAACATATCTTTGTGTTCATCAAAATTCGAATGACCATCTAATGTTTCACCGTCTTTTAAAATATGTGCACGTGTGACAATGATTTCTAAGCCTACTTCAGATGCATTGATATGAATCCAAATCGGACCCTCTACATCAAAATAATCCTCCGTGTTTACTTCATCAATCATATCCCAAAAAAGTTGTTCACCCTTTGCTCGATTGTACCAAATTTCTTCACGACTATAGCCGCGATCCTCTATATCATTGTACGTAATAAAGAGCTTGAGTGTATTTTC
>Ga0213823_1000274_pt1 | contig 50345 bp, 58 predicted proteins | sample MC6MC0907MG_FD_179887 | JGI IMG/M metagenome (GOLD analysis project Ga0213823, IMG submission 179887) | Enriched soil aggregate microbial communities from Iowa State University, Ames, United States - MC6-MC0907-MG | ecosystem: Environmental > Terrestrial > Soil > Unclassified | place: USA: Iowa...
TTCAACAAGCTGAAGCTAAAAAGCAACAGGCTTCTGGTTCTATGAACGCAATGAAGTCAACGAACGTTGAATTTGGGAATGAAACTGATGTTAACCAAATCAGACAACAAATTCAACAAGCTGAAGCTAAAAAGCAACAGGCTTCTGGTTCTATGAACGCAATGAAGTCAACGAACGTTGAATTTGGGAATGAAACTGATGTTAACCAAATCAGACAACAAATTCAACAAGCTGAAGCAAACAAAAAATTTGCTTCAGGTAAATTTGCTAACGAAAATAATTCAAATTAGCTTTCATTCAACATCCGCAGCCGGCATCCTTGCCGGTTTTTTGTTTCTCACAATTTTGGTTAATTCCTTCAGCATAAAATTCTCGCTTTAGATTTTCATTCAGGTAAACCGAATTTACATACATCCAAAATGATTCGATTCAAGTTATCAATTTGTTTTTTCAAAAAAATTTTTTGCTTCTTCTATTTGCTCCTTTGGTAGAGTCCGCAGTAATTCTTCTTCTAACCACGCTATCGTTTTGCTTCTTAAATAATTTCGCATGTGTTCTTCCGCTTCTAGCATGACACTATTGATCGTACAGTTCGATTGACTTGAACAAGACTCACACTTTTGTTTTTTATTTTGATAAGCAAAATTCGCTTTAATATTCTTACACTGAAATATCGGATCTTCACCTTCAACAGCTCGTACAACATCCCAAAATGTAATATCTTCAGGTTTTCTATTGAGTCGATACCCCCCTTTTACACCAGATACCGAGCTAACAATGCCTTCCTTGGACAATTTCCCTAAAACTTTTGAAAGATAGGTCTCCGATAATCCTTGAAATTCTGATAAATCCTTTATTCCTATACTTTCATTTTTTGGTACATCAATTAAATAAACAAGACTGTGTAGGGCATATTCAACCATCACACTATATTTCATTATTCCACCCTCTTAAAACATTTTGCTTACCATGATAGTAACACATTTTAGCTATACATAAATGAATCAGTTTGACAAACGAAAATGAAAAGCGTATATTGTAGACAAAGTTAATCAACGATTGATTTAATCGACGATTAGTAACAACTTTATTTAACTGGAGGATTTTTATGCGTAAACTACTTGTGATAAATGCACACCCTGAAGTGGAATCAAAGACATCTTTGAGCCTTCAAGTATTAGATCATTTTCTAGGGACATACAAAGAAAATAAACAGGATGATGAAGTAATTGAGCAAATTAATCTATATGAAGACGTTGTTCCGATGATAGATAAAATTGTTTTAAGTGGCTGGGAACATTCACGAAATGGAGATCCTTTAACACACGAAGAAAATGAAGTTTTGGAACGCATGAATGAAATTTTAGTTCAATTTAAAAGTGCTAATAAATATCTAATTGTAATGCCTTTGCATAATTTTAATATTCCTTCAAAGCTAAAGGATTATATGGATAACATTCTAATTGCGCGAGAAACATTCAAATATACGGAAAATGGTTCCGTGGGCTTATTAAATGATGGAAGGAGCATGATCATCATACAGGCAAGTGGTTCAATTTATACAAATGGCGATTGGTATACCGAAGTGGAGTATTCTTACAAATACCTTAAATCAATGTTTGCCTTTCTTGGAATAGAAGATTTTAATATTCTTCGTGTCCAAGGAACAGCCTTATTGAATACAGATGATGTCTTGCAAAATGCACTTTATCAAGCGGATCAATTATCCGTTGAATTAGCTAATAAATAATGGAGGGATTCACAATGACACAACGTATGAATTATTATGAAATTGCACCAGATGCTATGAAGATAATGATGGAAATGGAAAAATACACTAAAAAAAGTAGTATTGAGAGAAAGCATCGTGAGCTTATTAAAATTAGAGCTTCTCAAATTAATGGCTGTGCCTATTGCATCAACATGCACACTGCTGATGCGAAGAAAATGGGAGAGACTGAACAGCGCTTATACTGCATTAGCGCTTGGAGAGAAAGTACTTTTTATTCAGATGCTGAAAAAGTAGCATTAGAATTAACGGAACATATTACGCTTATTCCAGAAAAACGCGTTCCTGATGAATTATATGAGCGTGTTCGCAAGCATTTTGATGAAAAGGCTTATGTCGATTTGGTTATCTTGATTAATCAAATTAACAGTTGGAATCGAATTTCTATTGCTATGGGCAATGTTGCGGAATAATAAATGGCTGCCTTAACAGGTAGCTATTTTTCTTATAGTAGTTTGATATCAATTGGAGTCGTACTTTCCTTTGTTAGTTCCCCTATCTCCCTTTAACAAAATGTTCAAATGTAAGTTTAGGCAATAAAAAAATTTCCCGGGCAAGCGCAAGAAAAGACAAATTCAATCCCACATTCCTCCATCAAGCGACTGATTTCTTCATTTTCCTTGCCTTTTGAAATACTGGCAGAAGGCATTTTGGGATGGGACAATAATTATTTCCTGTTGAGTAGGTTGATTTTAAATACCTTCAATGACAATGCAATCCTAGATATCTAAGTTATTCGGAGTACATACTTTCCCTTGTCTCTCTCAGTATGTATTTTATTTTCGAAAAAAACACTCGTCATGTAAACGAGTGTTTCATACTTATTATGACAACCACTTAGGTGGTGTGTTTTTTTCCCAGAGTCTAAGCGGGTTGGTATCTTTTAGTTTTTATTTATTAGATTACTTTAATATCAAGTATTCATAGCTTATCGTGCTTTTTAGATTATAATATTTTTGTATATTTTTTAATATTCCTTTGGGGAACTTAACTTAAATTCATTTTATTTCCCTGAATGCAGTTTTTTCCTCTGGCTTGAATCCAAATTCTACATTTGCGAGTGGTTGATACTTATCGTTACTTAATTGTTTGCCCACCAGCATAGTAAACGGGTTTTCTTTTAACCTAAGATAACTGCATCTGTGATTTTAAAGTGCTTATATTTATCCAATAATTCGATTTATCAAGACCTAATTTCAATAAAGATAGAAAGTTAAAGGGTTCTACACATTAGATATGACTAATATGTAGAACCTTTTCTTCATTTACTAAAGCATCTGTTAGTTAAATAACTGAACAATCCGTTGTTCGCTATAGTGTAACATGTTTACAAATGTTGGTGTAGAGAAGTGTAAGCTTATAAAAAAGTTATGATGAGAATGAGGAAGCACATCATTAGTTGGTGTGCTTGTTCTCTTGTCTACCTTCTCAGAACAGCCCTCAGACGAATCGAGTATTAGATAGACGTACTACTTTGTTACATGGACTGCTCTCAGGTCGGTTCTCAGAGGAAATACATCTTCCGCAGATGCGGCGTAGATATAGATTTGGCTTGGGCTTGTTTCAATGAACTCACAACCCTTTCACCAAGTCAATATATGTTAGGGCTATCATTTATCACTCTCCCGTATTAAATGAAAGAAACATTGAATATTACCCCTATCCCAAATATTGGGTTTATGATAACATATATCTGAATCTTTTAACTTTGGAAAATATGAAAGGAAGTGTAATAAACAGATATGAAAAAGATATTGAAACCATTGATTAGTGGTATTGTCATTGGTGCCCTCTCTCTAACTATAAATATAGATAAAAATGTATTAGCTAATGATATTGCAAATACATGTAAGTATGATTCGGCATCGAAGGTCAACCCTGATTATTCCACAATGAACTGTTTGTTAACCGAAACAGCACTGCGTTATAATGTTCCTCCTGAAATTGTGAAGGCAATAGCGGAAGGTGAAAGTGGAAATTGGCGTCATTTCGATATGAATGGTAAAGCGATTGTGACAGCTGATAATGGAATTGGCATTATGCAAATTACCAATCAAGCAGGCTACAATCAAGATAGACTAAAAAACGATATTGTCTATAATATTCGAGCTGGTGTGGAGACTCTAGATGATATGTTTAAGCGGAAGGATTTGCCTAGCATCAACAGTGAGGAAAGAGATATATTGGAACATTGGTACTTCGCTATCATGGCTTATAACGGTACTAAGCCGGTAAATAGTCCATTTGTCCAAGCAACTGGGGAAAGAAATGCAAATGCCTATCAAGAAAGAATTCTCCGAATTATTGAGAAATTAGAATTAATAGACTTAACAGAGCTGCCTTTTACACGCGAACATTTTCAATATGACTCTAACAGCAGGGAAAATATTAAATTTTCAGTGATGAACTACGATTTTGATTTACCATTAACAAAATCAAAGTACTTTTTTAAAACAAATCTAAAAGTTAATGCAACAACTAATGTAACAGTTAGGACAAAACCTACTACGGATAGTCCTTCTATGGGTACTTTACGTAAAGGCGAAATTGTTACCATTACGGGCCCTTTTGAATATGAAGCCGTATCAACGAAGAAAAACCATTTTGTTTGGTATCCTGTGAAAAGAAATGACGGGACAGAGGGGTATGTAGCATCAAGTTATTTAAACTACTCAGCTTCAACACCTACAACTCCTACAACTCCAGTAGGTAGTATAGATGTATCAAAGTTCGCTGATTACAAGGCAGACCAGTACTGGGCAGAGGATTTTCAATGGGCAGTAAACAAAGGACTTATCAGCGGTTATCCAAACGTATACAACCCTGCAACAAAGAAATACGAAAACTTACTGAAACCAAACACGAATTTAACAGAAAATCAGATGTTATCTGTACTTTTCCGTTACTTTAAGTCTGATGAATTAGCTTCAACAAAACCTAGTTCTTCATGGAGTGCAGATGTAAACTATCAACTAGCAAGTAAGTACGCTCTACCAACGCTTGGTGGTATATCAACGTCTAAACAGGTATATGCTGTCAAAGACATCACACGTGGTAATTTTGCTCGTATCCTAGCATCTATGCATTATGGAAAAACAGTATCTCAGAAAGAGGCCATCCAGTTTCTACGTGACTTCGATTTAACAACTACTAAAACGGATGCAGAGTTTAAACCAAATGATTCTCTAACAAGAGCGCACGCTGTGGCATTCTTCCACCGTTATGAGCAAATATTCAATAAATAAATTGCTATCTATAAGTGAAAAGGTGACTTTAAAAGTCACCTTTTCACTTATATGGTTGTCTAAATGGTGCTATAAAGCCATTTGTGAAGTTACGAGAGAGGCTGTGAAAGCATAACAAAGGGACTATAATCAATCATAAACACAAGTCCTGTTCATATTGATGGAAAGCACCTTCAATCGAGAGTGCTCAATGTAGCTATTGATATCAGCTATCGCTACAATTCAATTGATAAATCTAAGAAAATCAAAAAATTAAGAATTTGGGGTACTTTTTAGGGTACATGCTTTCCCCTACCTCCCCCACTCTGAAAAATTAAAAGTTATAACTCAATGACATTTTACAAACGCTGAGATATTCACAAAAAAACACTCGTCATGTAAACGAGTGTTTCGTACTTATTATGACAACCACTTAGGTGGTGTGTTTTTTTCCCGAGTTCAAATGGGTTTGTATCGTATAGTTTTTAATTGTTCGATTGCTTTAGTATCAAGTATTCACAGTATTTCATGCTTTTATGATTTTGATATTAATGTATATTTTTAATTATTCTTTTGGGGTACCTCACATTGTTTCTATTTATTACTGATATCACCTACCAATATTGATACGTTTATCATAAAATCAATGAAATTTATTCCATGTATATTTAAATGGCATAGATAATAAGAATAAAATGAATGTATTATTTACAGGGGGGGTATTGAAATAAGGGGAGATGAATCCTTTTTACATGCTGATACTGGTGTTACATCTCAAATGTTTGTTGAGCGATCGTTAAATGAAATTCTTTTTTGGTCTCGAATTATGAAAGAACATTCGCTATTTCTAAGATTAGGATTTAGAGCAGAAGATATTCAACTAATTCAAGAAGCTAATCAATTTTATAAATTATTCGAACAAATTGAACAAACTGCACATCTATACACCACTCAAACTGATCCAGAACAAATTAGAAATTTTAATTCAGAAGTTCAACTAGCTGCAACCAGTATCTATATGTTTAAACGAAAAGTCCTAGGTCTAATTTTGACTTGTAAAATGCCAGGAGCAAATAATTTTCCTCTGTTAGTTGATCATGTAAGTAGGGAAGCTAATTATTTTAGAAAACGATTACTTGAATTAAATGAAGTTAAAGAAAATGTATTTTTCTTAAGGATTATGGCAGACCACGCTAAATTTATTGGTCATTTGCTGGATCCATCCGAAAGAAAGTTGGTTGATATAGCACGTAATTTTAGTAATGATTTTGATCAATTATTGTATCAAGCTCGGGATTTAGAATCAATGAGACCCCAATCACAAACAGTCCCCCTTTTAGATCAATTTCTGGATCAAAATCGTGTATCAGTTTCATCTCTTAGAGACTTTAAGAAGACAGCACGTGATTTAATTGAACAATGTAAAATAAAGAGTATCATTCATCCACTTTTAGCAGATCATGTTTTTAGGGAAGCTGACAGGTTCCTAGAAATAATTGATATGTTTGATGCTCATCTTACTAGCAATAACCCACAACCCCGAATTGAATTTTGAAGGCTTTAAATTTTGTCAATAAGTTTGGTAAAGACTGTTGGTGACTAAACTTTAAATCAATAGTTTGACACTTTATTTTTATTTTAAAGGCTTGTAAGGATTGAGTTCGGTATTGTATTATACGCTATATATATAAAAGATATTATTTCTAAAGATGGTCAAATTTTAAACGAAAATGTAAAAATGCAATTTATAACAAAAATAAACAGCAAAGACCCATACAGCAAATTAAGCTGTGTGGGTCTTTATTTTTGTTATTTTACTTCATATAATTTTGTAGTTTTGCTCTCGTTGTTATAAATGAGCTTAAGTCCTAGCAATTCAGCAATCTCGCGCACTTGCACATACGTCCTATCATCACAGTTGCTACTTTAGTTCGTGATACTCCCGAGACAATTTATAAAGTTTATGCACATTCATTTGAAAAAGATGAGGTACACGCATCTAATCTCATGGATGAAATCATCACCTTAAATTCATTTGATAAATCTAAGGGAATCAAAAAATGAAGAATTTGGGGTACATGCTTTTCCCTACCTCCCCACTCAGGAGTACGTAATAACTAAATGACTTTTTACAAACGCTGATATATCAATGTTTTCGCACAAAAAAACACTCGCCATGTAAACGAGTGTTTCAAGTCTTTTATGACAACCACTTAGGTGGTGTGTTTTTTTCCCAATAGATATCGCCAAGGTTGTTGTGTGCCATGAAGTTGTCCTCGACACTGTGGTAATGGAAGTTGTAGTAGTAGCCTTCCTGCGGTCTTTTTTCTGTGCGCACATGGAAACGAATTAAATCTGTGCCTGTTTCATTGTTGATGACATTGAAAATTTTCTCACCGTAATTACCACTTGGCCTTTCAGAGATGGTTAAAGATGCAGCAGTTTGATCATCAAGATTAGCCACTGTCATTGCAATAGCTTCCTCCATTTTTGGGAAGATGATGCTGTCGAATTCATTGCTAATTTTTGGACCAATTTTTGTGCCAAATTTTATGTACGATTGTTCTCTAGCCGCATCCACAAGTAAGGCATTATAATCAATCGCTTCCTCTTGTATCTGTAGCTGCTCGTCACCGCTATTTTCATGTTCAGCAGCTAAAGCAGTGCTTGTCCCTGATGAAGGACCGATGGATGCACGGTTCGAAGGATTTTGATCAAATGCTTCCCAAATCTCATGTGTAGGCGTTATTAAACCAAATGTTAAAAACGCAACCATGATGACTATACTTTTCTTAACCCACGTTTTCATTTATTGTCACCTACTCTTTATGTACAAATTGGTAATTCTCCTATTATTATATACGTTCTCGCCATTAAAAGGTTTCATATTTCTATAATTCATTGTACAATATTTATGAATAATGTGTCGTTTTTTTAAAGGAGGTACAAAGCATGAGCATCGCAATGGGTATTGGTCTTTTATTAATGTTAGGTTACTTATCATCTTTATGTTTCACGGACTAATTTTTTTATTTTTTAATATGTACCCTACAAAGCCCTAAAAGCCTGTTATATGCAGTCTTTTGGGGTTTTTCATTTTTCCTTTACATTGCATAGTAACGCAAAATAATGCACACAGTTGGGGGCTCATTATGGGACTATGTCGGGGCTTGTTGGGGCTAATATTGTAAGCAAAATTTCAAATTTAGTAATCGAATTTTGTATAATGTCCATCTTTAGACCTCTTTCGAGAAGCTGGATACGTTTACTAAAACAAATTCTATTGCCAAAATCTTTTAAATTCAAAAATATAAAAAACTAGTAGTAAAATTTAACAATTTTATTGAAAATGAAAAAAAGTAAGGGTATAATGACTTTTAATTATTAAAAAAACGAAGAACAGACAAAGTATGTCATTCCCTTTAACGAAAGAGAGCAATCGGTAGCTGAAAAGATTGTGTTAAATAATGATTGAAAGACACCTGTGAGTGTTATCCTGAAAAAAGTAAGGATAGACGGTTTGCAACCGTTAAAAAGCTTTGAGTTGGCTGTGAATGCAGCAATTAGGGTGGTACCGCGAGATAGGCTCTCGTCCCTGACAAATTGTCAGGGGCGGGAGCTTTTTATATTTAAAGGAGGTGAGTGTCCGTGGATGATGACGATGATGATAAAAGAAAAAAGTTAAAAAATTTAGGAGGAAAAATCATGGATACAAATCTAAAACGTACACTTACCAAAGAGTGTATTAATAAAGTGGGAGAAATGGTAAAAGTCCAAGGTTGGGTAAAAAAAATAAGACATCTTGGAAATATCAGTTTTATAGTACTAAGAGAGCGAACTGGTGAACTGCAATGTGTTTTAGAAGGAAAACTTGCTGGCGTCATTATAGAAACAGAAAGTGTTATAGAAGTTATCGGAAAAATCGTTCCAACAAATAACACAGTACTTGGCGTTGAACTGCTAATAAAATCAGTGAAAGTGATAAACAAAAATGATTTACTACCTTTTGAGGTAAATAAAAAAGAAGTAAACACAGGACTTGAGAACCTTTTAAATCATCGAGTATTATCACTCCGTCATGAAAAAATCGCTTCAATTTTTAAAATAAAAGCAACTCTTGAAGAGGCATTTCGTGAATATCTATCAAATAAGGATTTTATCAGAATTTTTACACCAAAAATTGTTTCTCAAGGTGCGGAGGGTGGCGCCAATGTTTTTAATTTAAATTATTTTGGGAAAGACGCATTCCTTGCACAATCTCCTCAATTCTATAAACAAATGATGGTAGCTTCAGGTCTTGAGTATGTATTTGAAATTGGACCTGTTTTCCGTGCAGAAGAGCACAACTCATCAAGACATTTAAATGAATATATCTCTCTGGATCTTGAAATGGCTTTTATTGAAGAGTATGAGGAATTAATGGAGCTAGAAACTCAAGTTATAAAATTTATGTTTGAGAAAGTAAAAGAAAAAAATGAAAACGAGTTAAAGCTTTTGAATATTGAGATTCCAACTATTACTGATATTCCAAAACTAAAATTACATGAAGCAAGAGAAATTTTAAAGAATCGTTTTAAAAAAGAAATGCCAGATGGTGACCTAAATACCGAAGGAGAAAAACTGATTGCAAAATATATAAAAGATACGACGGGGAGTGAGTTTGTCTTTATTACAGAGTATCCGAAAGAAAATAGACCCATGTATACAATGCCTGCGGAAAACGGATTAACCAAGTCATTTGACCTCTTATTTAAAGGTCTAGAAATTACATCTGGAGGCCAACGAATTCATGAATATGAAATGCTTGTAGCATCATTCAGAGAAAAAGGACTTAACGAGGAAAACTTCCAAAATTATTTAAACACATTTAAATATGGTGTTCCACCGCATGGAGGTTTTGCGATTGGACTAGAACGTTTAACAGCCAAACTCCTTGGATTAACAAACGTTCGGGAGGCAAGTGCTTTTCCACGAGACATCAATCGATTAACACCTTGAGTAATCTATTAATTTTTATTGTTGAATCTTAATTCAGCCCACTTCAAATAGTGGGCTTTTTTGTTTTTATAATGAATACTACTATCCTGCCTCGTTAGTTTAGGTACATTTGTTCACAATATCTTTGGTATACAATTTAATCAGTTATTCATGAATGTGGCCCTTTTCATGAATAACGTCGCTCTCCTTATTTCAGAACAGTGCCCGATTGGAATACATTATTCCAACTGTGCAACATTAAAATTAATACCAATTTCCATTATTTATCTTATAATAATTGTAAGAGGAGTTGTTGTTTAATTGACTGTTAAAAATATAAGTACATCCATTTCTGAAGATATTATTATTACGAATTTGACTGGTTTCATAACCCTTGCTGATGTAAACAGCTGGTTTAATTCATTTGAGAAAACATGTTATTCATTTATTAGACAAGAAAAAAAGTATAAGTTGTTAGTTAATCGTAAAGGTTATACTCCAGAACATTTTTCTGTACAAAAATTGTGGAAAGACAAATTTTTCACTAATAAAATATTAGAGAACACAATTGCAGTCGCTTTTTTATTAGAAGAAGGAGATATTCTAATTCACCTTAAACAATCTAATACCAAAGACAATGTTATGTTCTCAAGTAACTATGACCAATTAATTTACTGGCTTACTAAATATAAATAAAGGATTTCTACTCTTAAGAATTCCCCTCTTCTAATTTGAACATTTTTTCAGTTTCCTACATCACTATCAAAATTATAAGCTAGATTATCGAATACTTTCTTTGTATATTCATCAGTAATACCTTCAGGATGATTATATTGAATTCTGCCAGATAAAATAATGTCTTTAACTGAAACAGGTCTATCTTCAGGAGTGTGGAAAAATAAAAAACGACCATTAGGGCAATCTTCTTTAGAATTATAATGCGAAATAAATTATTCGTTCAAAGATATTAAATACATGTTAATGAGCGATGTACTAGAAATAAAACAGCGTTCTATTTTGGAATTTTTGTTTAAGTACTATGATCTGAACATGGTAACTTCAGACTACCAAGTTCCAGTATTCTATATCCATGGCGAGGATGACTGGCAAACTCCTTATTCTCTCGCTCACACATACTTTATCAACTCAAGGCGCAATGAAACAATTTTACTCCATACCAAATGCTGGACATGCGACGATGCTTGATCAGAAGGAGCTATTCAACGAAGCTTTATTCGACATTATCGATCAAATCAAACATTAATTACCAAAGCCATTTCATCATAGTACCATGATGGAATAGGACTCGAGTATATCAACCATTCAATATGCATAAGCTCCATAATATATGTCAAATACTCTTATACAACTAAATGGCCATTTAATGAAAAAAAGCACTTTCCTTATTCCAGGAAAGCACCACATGTCGCGTAAAATCAACACTACACCACAGAAAATGAAAGATCATTACGTTCTTTCATGTCTATGTTTCCAATAACTATCTCAACTTCAGATAAGTGATAAAATGTGTAGTTTCAAAATTATTTACTTCTTCATTCGGTGAGTAAAGATATATCTTATTGTCTTGTCCAAGAGCTATCCAATTTCCCTTGTTGACCTATTTTCCTTAAGTCTTTAAACGATGAAGCTCTGAAGTCAAATAGACAAAAAAGGACCTGGCAACTTTTTGCCCAGTTATTCTATTCGTTTATAATTTCTTCATACCCAGTCATAGTATCCATATGGCTCGCAATCATGGCGATAATGGTACTTGCCTCTTCTTTTTTAAATGACAAGGTACTTTCATCTTCGAATAGTTCCCCGTCTTCTGTCCAGATCCGATTGACTCTTCGCAGAACGCCATCTCCATTAGCTCTATCTACCCCAAACTGATAGGTTACTTCAAGATTATCTTCAATTTGATAAGCCGGGACTTCCGGAGTTTCCCATTCCACATCAATTTCTTCAAGAGTAATTTCATCATCTAGAACTTCATATTCTTCTTCATCATCTACATAAAAGACTTCACTATCTTCGTCAATAAATTCATGAAAACTTTCATGAACAGCTTCAACCACATCAGTAATATCATCCAAAATAATTCTTGTAGGTTGTTGAAGCGTCATATCAAAGCTTTCTAAGTAAAATTCTTCATTATACGGATCAAAGAGGAGAGTGCAAAAATAAACCCTGTCGTCATCTTCTGTCGAGATAAAAAATTCAATTCGGGGATGTTTTGAACCTCGATTGATATTCATATGACCGATTTGGTCATATTCTTCGCAAATCGATTTCAAATGATCTTGAAGCTCACCAGTTACTCTGTTAAACCATTCCATAGACATGTCACTACCGCCTCATTTTCTTTTTATCTAGTCATAATTTTTTTCCGTTTATTCATGCTGATTATATCCATTTATCGTGAATTATATTCTTTACAACTTAACGTGAGGACCTATTACTTACAAAGATTTGTTTTTGAAGAAAATTCCACTTATTGCACTGAATATTTTTAGTTAAATCGGGGACGATAAATCTTGTGACTTTAAAAGAAGGAGGAAGTAAAATGGAGAAAAATACCCCAAAGCCAGATGATCGATCAGATAATGTTGAAAAGCTTCAAGATATGATGAAAAATACTAAGGAAAATATGGAAGCTGCAGAAGAAATGATGGCTTACGTTGATGAAAACGAGCGAAAGGCACTTAAGCAAAAAAATGCACGTAGGGAAGAAAGTATGAGTGGTTTTCGAGAAGAGATTTTAGATGAAGCGGCTGCTCGAAAAAATGGTAACTCATAAATTTAAGTAAAGTGTCTTTTTATCCCGCGTACCAAAGTTCCTTAAATAATCAATGGGTGATGAAGATTGCCCCACTGATTAAGTTTCATTTCATGTGAATACGGGAAAAGACGGAAAATAATATATTTAATTTATAAAGCAACAGAAATTATACGGAAATAAAAATGTGAGAAAGGCTATATAGGTTTAGACAAAAAACCAAACTCTTTTGAGCTGGTTGCCGTTTTCTTCATGTTATTGATTAACTGCGTAACTTTCCCGAAACCTATACTAATTAAGAATTACAAAGATGAGTGTTGGGGATTCTTAACACTATTTCGTAGAGATCATCAACCACTATTTATCGGGCAATCGCTCTCCGTTAGTTAAAGTATGATTCTTCACAAATTCTTGGTTATTCGTAATAGGTAGAGGATTACCATATTTATTAATTCCCTCATATTGTTCAGTTAATATCTATGCTTCAGCTACTTCCCTCGCTGCGGCTTTTTTATGTATAGATAACCTTAAATTGCACATATTAATATTGAGTGTATCGCACGCACTTAGCTGCGGCGCTAGTTGACAGCTGCAGCTTTTCTTCAATTTAATCCGCAACAGCTTGGCGCCTAGTACCCCCGCCATTACATGTAGATCATCCAGAAAAAATAATAAGTATTTATTAAGCCTGATTAAACCGTCAAATAATTAGTTCTCCAGTATAAAACTGGGGATTTTTCAATATGACTGAGTTTCTAGGAAATATCTTTACTGTACATTTTTTATCAAAAATTCATTCAATATAGAGATGAAATTTAAAATTCCACTTTGGTATACCTGCTTAAAATAATCTTCCACTTCTTCAACTAAACTGCTCCGTTAGCTTAAGTACATTGTTTCACAACTCACATCAAGCTTAACATAAAATCTTATTTTTAATTTAGAAGTGTTATTCAATTAAAGGGCCCTTTCCATGAAGAAAGACGCTTTCCTATTTCAGAAAAGCGCCCTTTAATTGAATAACGATTAACCTTCTATTAGCTGGTTTAGTTGAAGAAGAAAAGTGAAATTTATTCAACATTTGCGTCCGTTTGTGAAAAGGTTAATGAAATCTAAACCAAGCAAACCATTGGCCTTGTTTATTTTTGGTCACAAAAATTTGTCTGTGTGATGCGTCATATGCCGGTAAATACTTCGGAAACAGCACTTCCACAAACCAAGAATTGTTAGCTATTTCCTCCCCGCAATAATGTTTCGCCATTGCATAATAAGCTTCCGGATGTGGTGCTTTTGAAAGATGTGCTATGGTTTCTATTTTCCAACCTTTATAATTATCTTCTTTATAAACCTCAGGAATAATTGTATTTAATGCATTTATAAGACCTTTATCTGAACTGATATGTCTCAAGCTTTGCGAGTTCGGACATTTACCATTGTTAATTAAAAAGGGTACTTCCTCATCTGTTTCAGCAAATGATATTTGAGAGTGTATCAATATTCCTAAAAAACACAAGTAAATAATAACTCTTAAATAATTCATGATTCATCACCCCTCGAATAGTTATTATTCATAAAATAAGGGGTTTTTATGCTAATCTTTATAACAATCTGCCTCAATTGTTGAACTAAACTGCTCCGTTATTTGAGTAAAGAAAAAAAGAGCTGCCTAAGCAACTCAATGATCTTCAAGAAAAGCGCCCGATTGTTGAAGATTGTTATCTAGCACTCCGTTAGTACAATAAGAAGGCTAGTCAGATTTATGCGGATCTACAAACGATAAGACTTCAATTTTATACTCTATTATATTCATCAAAGAAGATGGTGCAACATTACTTCAAATACTTCAAGACCTTTGCCATGACTAACTTTTACCAAAAGTGCATAAAACAACGCATAAATAATGTTCATACCAAAAGCCAAGAACGTTGATTTAACAACATTCTTGGCCTTGAAGTCCGTTTCCAAACTTTGATTTGGGAATGTTATTAAGTTTATTTATGTATACGTCATCCCCAAAGGATTAGTTACAATAAAGATGTTTAATTCTGCCCATATGATCTATTTTTCTAAGATTTGATTGTGAATATGGTGCTCCATATGTTCAAGATAATCTTGTATAAGCCATTCTAGTGTCTTATGCTGATTATTTCCTATGTCGCAAAGGTTGGAAAGCTTTTCGCAAGGAATATTCTTAACAATATTAACAACTTGCTTATTTAATGTTTGAAAAAGATTTACTATTTCATCAAGTGGTCGATCTTGATAATTATGAATCATTACCCAATGGTTTTGATCATACGATTGAATAACATACACTGGTTCTTCATATTGAATTTTAATAAATCTTTCAATATTATTTATCGCAGAGTCACAAAGATGTCCTAGAATCTCTTTTTTAGACCACTTATTAGATAATGAACGATTAGAAATTTCTTTTTCAGACATAGAGTTGTACTCTTCTGGTAATCTTTTTATCCAATAATTAATTCCCGCAACAACCTTTTGCATATTTCTACTCCTCCTAAATTTTTTATTCAATCTTTAGGTGTCATCCTTAAAAATCCTCTTTAAAGAAGCATCACTTTTGACTGGTGTTTTATTATTTTTCAAAGGAATTTATTGTATATTATACAATTTTACTGTTACTTAATACAACAAACCTTTTTCCCTTTAAGGTTACTGTGTAAACAAATTTTATTAAAACATGGCAAACAATTAGACGATCAGTTATTTGTATTTATTAATACTTTCAATAACCTATTGCATGGTGCTGCCATTCATAAAATGTTTAGAGATACGATTTTAAAAGCTGGTATATTAAACAATGACGGAGAACCAAAAATTACTTTTCATGGTTTACGTCATACCCATGCAACAATTTTATTAAATAGCGGACAGAACGTAAAAGCAATTGCTCAGCGCTTAGGAAATACTCCAGCAATGATTTATGAAATTTACGGCCACGTAATGAAAGAGTTAGAAGAACAATCAGTGGAGGTTTTCAGTAGAAGTTTGGAATGCGGAACTGGGGCTAGTATTGGGGCTAATTAATGTAAAAGTCCGGGTAAACGTTGATAAATCAAGACTTTTTTCATTTATTTAATGTTTCACGGACTAATTTTTATATTTTGTAATATGTACCCTACTAAGCCCTAAAAGCCTGTTATATGCAGCTTTTGGGGTTTTTTATTTTTCTTTACATTACAATGTATAGTAATGCATGCACACAGTTGGCTTGTTGGGACTAATATAATATTAATAATTCTTGGCGGCGTGTTAAGCAAATTTTTAGTTGCATTCAAAAGATGATGAACCATTGAAGCTCAAAGCGTTATATCCAGAGTGTATTGGGCTTGTTTTTTGTCTTGAAGTTTACCAAAGTAGAAGACATTAAAAAAACAATGAAATAGTATAAAAAATAAGGACCTGACAGCTATAGAGACTGAAGGTCCTTTTTTATATCCAATTTTATATAAATTTATCTAAAAAAAGTGTTGCTCCCTTCTTCCATTAAATGAGCCATTTATGAAAAAAAGAAGCTTCCCTTATTTCAGAAAAGCGCCCTTTAGGACACATCTCGCATTTTCTTTAGACAAAGAGAAAAACGCCTAAAACCAATTTTCATAAGGTTTCAAGCACATAAGTAATGTAATAAATGTGTTGAGTGAAAAGAATGGAGGAATTTCAACTTTAAATCAGATTCTAGCTATCAATATAGTCTTATATTTAATCCAATGCGAATTTGCATAAATAGACTTGCTACAGGGAAGACTTTTTAAAGAAAATTATGGAGGTGCGAATTACGTGTTTGAGAAAAAATTAGCACTTCATGAAACCATGGAATTTCATGAAGTCATTAACTTTATGACAACTAGTTTACTTAAATCGAAGCTGAGTCAAGGTGTGGTCTTTGATGATGATTTAAGAGCGTTATTGGACAAAAATGTAAAATTATCTACCCCGGCACTCACTGCTATGGTTAAGCTCTACTCAAAATCGGAATTGGAATATTAGGAGGACAATTGTATGCAAGACTATTTAGATCCTATAAATTCAGTTGGAATGCCTGAACTAACTGATTCGGGGATTGCTCTTGAGTTTTTACTTACAACCAAAACGGGTATTCGTAATCTTTCAATTGCCCTAACAGAAACAGCTTCTCCTGCTCTTCAGAAAATCTTGAGAACTCAGCTGGATGTCATGGTCGATTTATATTTCGAAATTTCTGAACTGATGGTAAAAAAAGAATGGCTGAAACCTTATGATCTTGCAGGTCAAAAGGAACTGGATATTAAATCAGCAGAAAATGCGATTAATATTGCCCAGTTGGATTTATTCCCTAAAGATATGAATCGAAAAGGAATGTTCCCTACCCCACCGAAAAAATAAACGAAAATGAGGGATTTTTTTAATGAAAGCTGTCACTTTTCAAGGTGTAAAAAATGTTGAGGTTAAAGAAGTACAAGATCCTAAAATAAAAAAAGCCGATGATATTATTGTTCGTTTAACCACTACTGCCATTTGCGGCTCAGACTTGCATTTGCTTCATGGTATGATTCCGAATCTTGGACAAGATTATGTCATTGGTCATGAACCAATGGGTATTGTAGAAGAAGTTGGAAAAGATGTGACGAAGGTTAAAAAGGGTGACAGGATTGTCATTCCTTTTAATATTGCATGCGGGGAATGCTGGTACTGCAATCATGATCTGGAAAGTCAATGTGATAATGCAAACGATAATGGCGAAATGGGTGCCTACTTTGGTTATTCAGACACAACGGGCGGTTTTCCGGGAGGACAAGCAGAGTTTATGCGAGTGCCCTATGGCAATTTTATTCCTTTCAAAATTCCAGAGAAATCAGAAGTTCCTGATGAAAGTCTCGTTCTCCTTGCCGATGCCGCCTCTACTGCTTTTTGGAGTGTAGATAATGCTGGTGTGAAGAAAGGAGATACTGTTATTATTCTTGGTTGCGGACCTGTTGGACTGCTAGCACAAAAATTTGCTTGGCTGAAAGGAGCAGAAAGAGTAATCGCAGTTGACTACATCGGGTATCGTCTTAAACATGCAAAGAAGACAAATAACGTCGAAATCGTTAATTTTGAAGACCATGAAAATTGTGGTGAATACTTGAAAGAGATTACCAAGGGCGGTGCAGACGTTGTCATTGATTGCGTAGGGATGAGCGGAAAAATGACGCCTCTAGAATTTCTTGCAAGTGGGGTAAAACTTCAAGGTGGTGCTATGGGAGCCCTTGTCACAGCCAGTCAAGCTGTACGTAAAGGAGGAACAATCCAAATTACCGGTGTATACGGCGGTCGATACAACGCCTTCCCACTTGGAGATATATTCCAACGCAATGTAGCGATTCGTACTGGACAAGCTCCAGTTGTTCATATCATGCCCCATGTCTATAACTTAATGGCTGAAGGAAAAGTGAATGTCGGTGATATCATTACACATGTCCTCCCCCTTGAAAAAGCAAAACATGCTTATGAAATATTCGATACAAAGCAAGAAGGTTGCATTAAAGTGGTTTTAAAACCCTAATATAGAAGTTTTCAGGTACTTTTGTCTCTGCATTGCAAAAGTACCTTTTTCATTGACCTAGGGGTACATATTTATATGTATTACATCTGAAAGTGATTCTTCAAAATGGCATAAATATTTGAGCACAAGCCTCTTCGACTGGCGAACTACATTTTGATCAACAGAACTAACCCCTCCTTAATCAAAAATCATTATGTAACGATTCCTTTCATTGAACAACTTCTAATGAACAACTCAACATCCCATTTGTTTTATTTCCATGAGGAAAGACGCTTTCCTTATTTGAGAAAAGCGCCAAATTTCTGAGTAAATAATTAGTTTGGCAAAACAGTTGAATAAGTTCTTGAACTACCTTAGATATCCACCATTATTAATATCAAATGTCGCACCTGTGTAATGCTTTGATCTATCTGACAAGAGGAAAATAACAGTATCAGCCACATCTTCAGGCATTACAGGTGTATCGATGAGCTGATGATTTAAATATTCCTCTTTTCTCCAAATAGGTATTGCATCCATCATAGGAGTGTTTACCATTGTAGGGGCAATGGCATTAACTCTGATGTATGGTGAGAAATTCACTGCACAGCTTTTAGTTAATCCCAATATAGCAGCTTTTGAGAGTCCATATATTGCATCTGAACTGCCTTCCATACCTGATACAGAAGACATATTCACGATGACTCCCTTACGTTCGCTCTGAAGTAGATATTTCCCGAACATTTGAGAAAAATAAATACATCCCTTTAAGTTTATATCTATGACTTTATCAATTTCCTCGGTTTGATAATCCAGTATATTCTTACCCAAATAAATCCCTGCATTATTAACTAAACTATCTACATCACAATGTTCTCTTTCCAAATTTCCAAAAAAATTGACTACTTCTTCATAAATACTTACATCTAATTGATATGTATACAAATCTGAGGGGACATTCATTGATTGTTTTAATTCCCTTAAGGCGTCTTCATTAATATCACAAGCAAGTACCGAAGCACCTTCATCTAAACATTGTTTAACAATTTCTTTTCCTATACCAGAAGCTGCACCTGTTACTATTACTTTTCTATTTTTAAGCATCATCTATTTTACCCCTTTATTAAAAAGTTAGAATGTTATGAAAAACTCTACCTAAATTCTATATTATTGATAAGTTTATCTTTGGCGCAAGAAGAACATTGTTTAACCTCTCTTTATAAAAGACCTGTTTTTTTAACTTATTACAAATTTGATTGATTTGTTGTCTTGGTTTAATATCCAATTTTTCAGAGAGACAATCATCACAATATAAATCTTTTTGACTGTTAATAAAGTTTTGGACAATCTGGATATTAGACGTAAGCTAATTATCTCCTTAAAAAGAAATCTTTGCTCACAATTATATAAGTCTTCCACTATACTTCTATTAGAACAGAGATAATGTATAATGTCTGTTGTTGAGTTTACATTAACTTCAATCTTTTTATTATTGTAGAGATTCCTTTAGAAAAATAAACTAATAAGTGCTAAAATAGCAGGTCCACCTTGTTTTAATAGAATCGATTTAGAGCTTGTTAAGCTACCATACAAAGCGACAATGATTACAAAGATTAAAAAAATGGCAACAATTTCAGTTTGCTGATGTGACAAAAATAATCCATACAATAAAGCGATCGCAATCAGACCATTATAAACGCCTTGATTTTTGAAAAGAACTTGAACATTTGCATTTTCTAATGCTTCTTCAGAAAGATTAAATGTTTTTGCTGTTCTTTTAGAAGTAGTTGCAAACGTTTCTAAATACATAATATACAAATGCTCAGCTGCTACGACTAAGCTTAAAATAAAAGTTAATGAAGACATCCTATTCCCTCCTAAAAAATCTTTAAAAAAGCAATGTCCTCAAGTGTATCAAGGACATTGCTTGAAACTATTTATTAAAACGAACAATGCGGTCTATTGGTAGGCGTGAAGAACCATATGCTGGGGCTGCCGCTTCACCAATGGCTAATAATAAAATAGGAATTTCATTTGCTGGTAATTCCATGTATTCAGCGAATTTTGCTTTATCAAATCCACCCATCGGAACGGTATCATAGCCCATTTCCTTCGCTAATAGCATGATTTGCATCGATACTAAGCCAGCATCAAAGTGTACGATATTTTCTAATGTTTTTGTTGGTGCTGAACCATACATTGTCAGCGCATCTTGTGCAAGCTTATTGGCAATTGGTTCTGGCATATAGCCCAGCTCCACGTTTTTTGCATAGATTTCCTCAGCATTTACATACATCTCTATATCACCAATGACAGCAATAATGGCAGAGGCTGTTTCGATTTGCTCTTGATTAAATGAAAAGAAGTTGATATTCTTCTGAATTTCCTTATCATCAATGACAAGAAAGCGCCATGGCTGCATATTACTTGAAGAAGGTGCTGAAGTAGCATCCTGCAACAGCTGCATGATTGTTTCACGCGGAATTTTAGTCTCTGCATTGTATTTACGAACAGATTTACGCATTTGCATAATTTGTTTTAATGGTGTAGTTGATAACATGTAGTTTCCCTCTTTTCACAATTTAAACTGCTTTTATTGTTACATTAATATTGCCCATTGTTGCTTTTGAATATGGGCATACCGTATGTGTGACCTCTAATAATTCCTGTGCTTCCTCCACTGCTAGTCCTTCAATATGCCCTTCGATTTCCACTGCAAGCACATAGTCAAAAGAAGCTTGCTCCATTAATTTCACTGTTACTTTAATGGTTGATGCATTTTTTAGTTTCTTTTGGCGTTTGATTAAATCTAATGCACTATTAAAGCAAGCACTATAGCCAGCCGCAAATAATTGTTCTGGGTTTGTAACATCCGCTAATTTGGAGCCTGGTGGTGCAATTTTTAACGATAAAGATTGATCTTCTGCATAGGATGTGCCACTACGGCCACCTTCATTAATCATTGTAGTTGCGTATAATTCTTTCATAACTGAAAACCCCTTATCTTTTGTTATTAATTAAATTGTGTACAATCTAATTTTTACAAATTGAATTGTACACAATTTAATTGCGTTTGACAAGTAGGAACTTTATTTTTAATATAAATGGTAGTAGAAGAACTTTAAGAGGGGATTTTTATGCCTAAGCATTTAGATAATCAGCTGTGCTTTCTTTTGTATGCAACATCAAAGGAAATCACTCGGCAATATACATTATTATTGAAGCCTTACGATCTTACTTATACAGGCTATATCACTTTATTAGCTTTAGAGGAAAACGAACAGATAACGGTGAAAGAATTGGGCCAACGTTTATTTTTAGATTCAGGAACATTAACACCGTTGTTAAAAAAATTAGAGGCAAAGAATTACATTTGTCGTGAACGTTCTAAGGAGGACGAACGATTAATGAAAATATATTTAACCAAGGAAGGCGTAGATGTAAGAAGGAAACTACCTGAAGTGTCCCGCCAAGTGATGAAGCAATCTAATATCTCAGAGCAGCAATTTGTACAACTGAAAAATGTACTTCAAGATATCGTTTATAACGATTGGAAAATAAAAGATGAAAACTAACGCATAGCTATTCCATTAATAGGATGAATATGTAAATAAGAAGGTTGGAGCTACATTGGCTTCAATCTTTTTTGTTTTTCTCTCCCTTATCTCCTCAAATGTTAATAATCATGTGGCTACCGTTAAAATTTAGTATACTTACATTTATTAATTAGTTTAATTTACAGCATAGATAAGTAATTTTGAAAGTAGAGGTGTTTGGATGAAAACATGGACAAAGTCTATAAACATAAATGCCCCCATCGAAAACGTTTGGAAATTACTTGATGGCTCTTTAGCTGACATGCAGAAGATTATGCCACAGGTAATTGAAAACAAGCCTGTAAAAGTAACAGAAGAAGGGGTTGGCAGTATTTATCGCCAAAAATATAAAGAAGGAAAACGTATCGAAACGTATGATGTAGAAACATTGGAATATTCGAATACGCCTGATAAAAAAATATTGAAAGTAGGCTTTGTACTCGCTAATTTGTTTGAAATTACGGCTTACTATGAATTAAATAAAATAAATGAAACAGAGACTTCCTTTACTTATTCCGTAACAAATAATGCGTTAAAATGGTTCGTCAAATTATTTTTATTGTTTGCATCGGACAAAGTAGTCGTACAATTTTTAGAACGGGTCAAAACAGTTGCTGAAGCGCAAGACTAGCACCTAAAAAATAAACCGTAGAACTCTCCTTGAGGTGAGCTTCTACGGTTTATTTATTACTAAAAGTCTGAACCTGTAATTTCTTTTAACTTACCGTTTTCTTTAATCTTTTTAAGGCCTTCATTTAACTTATCTAAAAGCTCTTTGTTCCCCTTTTGAACCATGAAACCATAGTATTCTTTTTCGAAGGAATCATCTTTAATTACTTTGATTTTATCATTTGGATGTGCCTTGATATATTCATAAACAACTGAATTATCTCCAATCGCCGCTTCTACGTTGCCATTCAGCATCTCTTGAATAGCAATTGGTTGATTTTCGAAAGCAAGAATGTTGGGACTAGATTCACCCTGTAGCTTCTTGGCAGCCATATGACCAGTAGCATTAATTTGTACAGAAATCTTTTTATCTTTTAATTCATCCAATGATTGGATCTTTGAATCTTCTTTCACCACGATTAATAATTGAGATTCGTAGTACGGCTCAGTAAAATCAAATGTTTCCTTACGCTCGTCCGTAATTGTAATCCCTGCACCACCAATATCTGTTTCACCATTTTTAATTGTTTGGAATACAGGCTCCCAACCAATACTTTCCCACTTCACTTCAAAATCCATTTCATCCGCGATTGCTTGTAACACATCCACATCAATCCCTACAATATTCCCTTTATCATCAAGAGATACGATAGGTGCAAATGTAGCCTCAGTACCTACCTTATAAACTTTTTTACTATCTCCATCACCTGATGATGTATTGTCTTTCGAGCCGCAACCCGCTAAAACTAGCGTGAAAGCTGCCATAATTGTAAGCAACACCATTAAATTTCTTTTCATAGCCCATCCCCCTAGTATGATATTTTTTCCATAATGCGTATTATTTTTCGCAATTCGGAAATGTAAGACTATTACGTAAATTATAGTGACAATATTCTCTTTAGACAATACTTTTTTGTATAAAAATAATCATTTCTTTATAAATAGTATTATTCAATCTCGTTTTTAGGATAAAAAGGAATAAATAGTTAACCAGAAGCTATAAAAAAAGAATCTCCCCTCGGAAATTCTTTTTTGCGCATCTAAATCTTTATCGTATTGGATGTTCAAAATTCCAATTTGTATAAATGGCAGCAGCCTGAACTGGATTTGAGGAGGTATCTTCTGTATAGCCACCAATTAAATTACCTACTCTAAAAGTAGGCTCAAATAGCTGTTCCTCCTTAGGTGGTGCTGTCGGTCCATCTATTCCTATTTTGGTTTTATCTGTCACGACTACTTCCATACCGTTATCCAATGTAAAGCTCAGCCCATCTTCTCCGACTTCTGTAATGGTCCCTTCGATATTTACTAGCGCACTTGCCGCAGGAGCTGAATGGTCCGCAACAATTCTCTCCGTCAAATCAATTGGTGTATCATGATTTATATTTACCATAGCAAGGACAGCAATCACTGCACAGGCTACTAAGCTTCCAACACTAATTCTTACTTTTTTCATAAAGGACCTCTTTTCATATTTCATCATCTCTTCCTGCATCTTACGCTTAAATTCCTCAGAAGCATGAATCTGCTTCATCACATTCTTATAAGCATTCATCATACTTTGCTCCCCTCTTCTAGAATCGTTTTCAGCTTCATTCGTGCCCTTCTGAGCTTTGAGCCTACTGTATTTACGTTGATCTCTAATAACTCAGCAATTTCTGCCGTTGTATAGCCCTCGTAATAATGTAAATAAACAATGACTCTCTCTTCTGAAGGAAGCTCAAAAATTTCAGTAAGAACCATCTTCTCCTCTTTTGCAATAAAGGCCATTTCATCTGTAATGGGTACTGTCTTCTTCACACGTGAGGATTTAAAATAATCCTTGCACTTATTAAATGTCACCTTTATGAGCCAAGCCTTTAAATGTGCTTCATGAGCAAAGGGCTTGTTCTGCCTCATCAGTGTCATATAAACCTCCTGCACAATGTCCTCCGCCTCAGCCATATTTTTGGTCTGTTGCACAGCAATTCGTATGAGGGTGTCACTATATGTTTGAACAATTTCTTGCACACTTAAGCCAGCAAACTTTATCATATTTTTCACCTAACCTCCTTCATGACATAATACGATTCAACTTTATCTATTCGTGCAACAGATACACTTTAGCTACATTTTAATAAAAAGAAGAAACCATTCATGAGACATACAAATGTATCCCCCTAATAAATTACTGAATAATAGCCATGCAAAAACCCGCAAACCGTAGATGATTTGCGGGTCCCTCTCTTCATTGCCAAGCTCGATTGTTCCATTGCTTGAAAAATTCGTCCTCAGCCAAAATAGCTTCATAAATAGGGATAATGAATTGTTTCAGAATCCCTGTCATCTCGAGTGTAGAAGTTAGCTCGATTGTAAAATGATGACGATCAAATAAGTCCACAATATACGCCTGCAATCTTCTTCCTTCAATAGTTTGCGTTTGTAGCAATTGTTGTACTTCATTTATTGTTTTTTCAGTCTTTTCTAATGCTGGGTACTGGTAAATTTCGATAAATTTTTGTGCCAGTACGAATTCTGTTGGATATGTATAAACCACCGCAGCCTTATTGTCTAGCAAGCTCGGAAAATTAATGGCCTTTGGTGTTATTCGCATGTTTTCTTTAAAGGTAATCCTAACTTCTATGTATACAGTCATTTTGTCCAATGTAGCTGGTATGCTTAGTTGAATATTGTCACTCGATACGGACGATTCGATCAGCTGTGCATTCCATTCAATGCCATCCGCTGGTATTGCTAGTGAGCAAACTTCATTAAAGGCCTGTTTCACTATATCGTGTTGATGAACGCTTGCTTGCGCAGTCAGCGTGACTTCTTTGGAAGGCTTCACCAATCCATTTGTTAAAGCAAATAATAGTAGATCCCCATCTAGATAAAATTGATCTTCATAGGAGGATACGGATAGACGATAAAGAAGTCTTTCTTGGCAATAGCGTGATACTAGCTGATCCATATTGTCTTGCCGTGTAGCCATTTCTTCTAATTGTGTCACTATATTCGTCGATAGTGTGTCGATATTTCCCATTGACATCCCTCACCTTTTTGATTTTTCTGATTTTTTATGCAGAATTTAGATTTTTACTAAAATTCATGCTTTTATTATCACTTATTTATGGAAGAGAGTAAACGGTAATGTATACCAAAAAGGCCTGTCATGGTTGGATATGACAGGCCATAAAATTAGACAAGGGGCAGCCTCGCTGTTGCGAAACTACCCCTTTAGTATTTATAGGTAACATTCTCGTAAATTGTAAAAGTCTCAACCCAATCGTCTGGGGAATATTATCTTGAAACCAAATTCGTTTCATCACCGCGGTAAAATTCCACTGTGTGCCTTCTAACTTAAGCAACGCAAACCCTACCATCTTTTGCGTCCTTGCAGCCCCAAAGCATGCGCCAGTGTGAATAAGTATCTACAAAAACAAAAAGCAGAATGCCAGATTACGGAAATATGCTACCTAAAATAGCACGTGTTCTATTATAGCACCTTATACCACAAAAGTAAAGGTCTATAAAAAATTACCAAGGAATCTCCTTAGAGCATTTAATCTGATAGCCCTTTTCAGCTGTCCATTGGAGAAGTGTTTGCCAAAAGTTTTCACAGGCAGCTATGATTTGCTGAGGATTCGTTAGATTGCCCGTCATGACCATTTCTGCTAATGCTTTTAACCCGTGTGGCTGATCATCCATCGCTAAAGCCTCAGGTAATACTTGTGCAGATGTTGTATAGCACTGCCTATGGTGTAATCCTACTATCATGGCACCAGTCATCGCTATTTTCATCGCCAGTATCGGCAAAAATGTGGTGGGACCCTGAACAGCTATGTTCCTTAATTTCCCCATGTATTCATACATTTCTTCTACAATGGTTTTGCAAATTGCTTCCTTAAATCGGGCATTCTCCACAGTGGCCGCTTTGTCTTTGAGTTCTAGAAAAAAGCCAGTAGGATCGTAAAGTGGCTGTAAATCGAAAAACTTCCCATTTGTTAATGGCCAATCTTCCTCAACCGTTATTGCCTCTTCGATAATCACTTCTGCTTGATCGAAATTAACCTCTGCCTTCCAATCTCCTGCTGTCCATTCATAGCTATAGCTGTGCTCTAATTGATGACAGACACACTTAAGCTCAATGTCAGAAAACGGACCATCTGATTTTCTAGCCAACGAGCCATAAATACCAATTGCTCGAACATTTCCTCCATATTTTGCGAGAACTTGTTGCGCAATCGAATGGGCAATCTGCATGCGTTCATTACTTGTCTTTTTTCTTGGTCCAATCATTTACATCGCTCCTTTTATAATAAGATCGTTGTTATTGAACCAAGGTGGACCACGGGCTTAACGAGGAATTTTTGCTGGTAACATCATCAAAACCTCCTTTCATCACATTTCCTGTAATTTAATAGAGCATACAAAATCGATATGAAACGCTTCATGGCTTACAGATTGAATGTGACCCTCATATTTCATGTCATATAGTAAAATTATTGCATTATAAGCTTTCTGTAGTTCATTGCCCATTTTGGCTAGCACTTGATGTTTAAATTGCTGCGAATAGGAAAATTCATCACAAAGTAGTTGCTTAAGTTGGTTTGAAGCTGCTTCGTAACATAGCGCTTCACAAAAATCCTCGTCGAAGGTTAAGCCGAAATCGTATTCAAATTGATTGTAGAACTCATCATAAAGTGCTTTAAACTCTCCCTCACAAGTACGGTGCTGATTTTCTGGTAAAAAAAGCTTTGCTAACTTTTGTGAAAAGGCTTCGTCCGTTTCATCTTCTCCCTGATAGACAGTGGCAAGATATGTATGTAACTGTTCTTCGCTTGTAAAATTACCAGCCCATATGGAAACATAGCCATTCTGTTCAACATCCATGACCTCATCCCTTTCTCGAATAAATCAATGCACCGCCTGAGCCCATTATTATTAAATGCTTGCCAGATGGCGAAAATCCACATTTAATCATGCCATCCAATCGCTGTAAATCAATAGCTGTCGCATTTTTTAAATAAGTATAATTAGTTATATAAAGATAATCGATTACTACTGTTGCACGTGGCCACCAAGGATAAATAACTTCAACCTGCCAGCCATCTGCTGTCATATGAATCCCATCCCCAGCTTCAAAGCCGAAAATAGATATTGTCCCCTGAGGCAATTGAAACGTTAAACGGTCATCACTCATTCTGTCGTAGGTTTCATCCACGTCTCGTTCTCGATGAAGACGACGACCTGTTATAGGCTCAGTGACACTATAGCCAGAGCCACTAATTAGTACGATGTTTTCCTCATGATCCCAACCGCAAGCCAAAACACCATTGGCAGCAATGCTCGTTTCATACGCCCATGGAATAGGAGGTTTCGTGCAGATCAACGACTGTGCATTCGCCAGCAAGTCTATCTCAAAGGGAGTTCGTTTATCATTGTTCACCATATTATTCCACCCTCCTCTTTTATTACCATATACTAAAAAAAGGCTTGTCTCAAGAACAAGCCTCTATACCTCTAACACACCATAATGAAATTTTGCAGTTATCCGTTCATGCTGCTGAAAGTCATAGGTCGCAAACCACTCTGAGCGAAAATGTGCCTTTAACACCACACGCTTTTTCGCTACACGCTTGGCTTCATAAACCCATTCATCGGTTAATGTGACGTGCTCCCCTGCTAGCCGTAATGCCTGAAAATTATTGGCCTCTTCTATAACCTTCTCAAACATTGGGTCCATATAAACCACATCAAATGCGTTGTCTGATAGGGTTTTTAAATAGCGAACAGCCTCAGACTGTATTACCTCGATGTGTCGCATACAGGCAGTTAACGGTAGCTCGGATGTATCATAGGCTTGCATCCCCTGTCTAACAATAAACGCTACATTTGGATTTGCTTCCAGTCCCACAACACGACCTGCTTCACCCACTGTATAAGCCGCTAACATGGCATCTGACGCTAAACCTAACGTACAATCCAACACCGAATCCCCCACTTGAAGCTGTGCCGCTTCCAAAAAAGGCTCTGCCTCACCACGGGCCACACGCTTTAATCGAAACGCCGCAGAATTGGGGTGAAAGAAAAACGGCTCCTGCGCCCCATAGGCATAATACTCGAAGCGATTCTTCCCAGCGACCATCACATGTGCCTGCAACTCCTGCGAAATTTTGCGAACAGAGCGCTTGTTCCGTGGCTCAAACGCAGCACCTAATTCTTGACACGCAAAAGCAGCGAGCGCCATCGATACATCGTCTGGTCTGCCCGCTGTCGTCACAATCGTTTTTAGTTCTCGCATGTTTGCTCTAACACGCCAGTTAAATGAGAGACAATCTGCTCCACAGGGAATCCCTCAATTTGTTCACGTGGGATAAAGTAAGCCAACTCCCCATCCTTTAAAATCGCCATAGATGGTGAGCTAGGTGGCACATCCTCAAAATAACCACGCATCGCCGCAGTCGCTTCTGGATCCTGCCCCGCAAACACCGTCACAAGATGATCTGGCTTCACCGCTGCAATTGCCTCACGCGCCGCTGGACGAGCAAGCCCTGCAGCACAACCACAAACCGAGTTAATCACCACTAACGATGTTCCCTTCGTCTCCGCCATAAATTCATTCACCGCATCCGCAGTCGTTAGCTCCGTAAAACCAGCCTCCACAAGCTCCTCACGCATCGGCTTCACAACCTGCTTCATATATTCATCATAAGCGTTCATGCTTTTACCCTCTTTCATATGTATTCGCAAACCTTATTATAGCAAGGTTTTCTGTGAATGTACAAAGACATGCTTTTCGCCTGATTTCGTGGGTTTTTGGGGGGAATGTGACTTTTTCGTGATTTTGGTGACTTTTTTGTGTAACGGATAGTGGTTTTATTTTGAGTCGTTACACACCTAAATAATGGATCTAAATGGGATGTAACTGGATCATTGAGGAAAAATGACCAGGCTTAATGATAATTAAATACCTGGTCACTTCTATATTAATATTGATTTAAAGCACATTCAATTTCAGCTATCCAAGTTTTCCCGCCATAAACGACAAAGATTGTTTCATTATCTTTCCTATCAAAAATCTTAATTCTCTGAGAGATAAGAAGATTTAAACCATTCTCGGCTCGATCTAAATCTCTTAAACTAATTTCCAAATATAAATTAGGATTAATATTCAAAGCATGAGCACAAAAATAAGGCGTTGATTGGTTAGTAACAAACGGCCTCCATCCGATTTAGTTGCACTATAATAAATGTTCGCCATGCCAGAGCGTATAGGTAGCTCATTCGTACCCATCTCAATTTCATGGAAAAAAATCTTTTTATAAGTTGGTTTAAATTCATTTAGATCGTATGTAAACTGTTTCGAATCAGTTGTGATGATGTAACTCCCACAGTATTCACATGACTTATTGCTTGGGTTAAAAACTGCAGCACAGTTTGGACAATTCAAAGCTTTACCATGCGTCATCTCTCCTATTATGGATTTATATAGAGTATACTTTGAACCCCAAAATATACCAAGAGTTTCTCAAAAAAAAGAGTGGTTCTCTATAAAATAAAAACCACTTGATATATACCATTTGATTTGCAATTAAATAAAATTATAAAGGATGATGACATATGAAACTTACAGAAAAGGTAGAAGCAGTTATTAAGGCTGCACAGGCTGCTAAAGATGGTGAGGGCGAACATACGTCGTATCGCATTTTTAAGGAATGTGGGCTTACACAAGGGGCAATTAAACGTTATGTAGATGGTGACATTAGCCTTATGGGATTAGGAGTAGCTGAAATGCTTGGTGAATACTATGATAATCACTTAGCAAAATAAATGAAAAAACTTTTATAAATCACTTGATATATAACATGAGTATAGAAAGGAGGTTGACAAAGTGGATTATGATAAGCTTCTAGCTTATCTAGTAGCTATCGCAACTGTGCTTAACTTACTAACAAGTTCAGCAAAAAACATTAGCGATATGAAGAATAAGCCAAAACAAAAGCGACGCCCTCTCGCAAAGGTAAACGTCGCTAAAAACTTACAGAAGGAGGTTAGCGCCTCCTTCCCTATAATCTTATCATATCCTCATCATTATGAAAAATATCGGATATTTGGCTGCTTTAGCAATTGCTTTGTATATCTTAACTGACATGGTCAACTGGAAAGAACCAAAGTTTTTTGATTACTCAATGATAGTCATTTATTCATTATGCTTAGTATTAGTGATTTTTAACATCGTTGTATATGTTAAAAAGAAAATATACAGCTAAGGAGCTTCATGTGATGAATATGATGAATAAACAAAAAGAACCAGGTACTCAATTTAATATGAGCGCCTGGTCTTTTTTGAGAAATTCTAATCGGAAAAATCCTTCTTTTCATTCTTATTCATTAAATATATTCCAGTGTCTGTTTGAATAACAAATTGATTTTTATATTTTAAAAACTCAAACGGTTTAGAATTCAGAGAGATATATTGTTCAATTTTCCCACTGTTTGGATTAAACGTTACAATTCGTTTATTTTCCATATCACAAATATATAATTTCTCATTGATATAAGAAATATATTCTGGGTAATTTAATCCTGTTAGCTCATTTTCACAATAAATTACATTGATTTCATTACTTATACCTTCAGACTTTCGTGGGAGTTCTTCATAGGGCATATAACGGTAGATTTTTTCTATTTCAAAACTCGGAAATTTATATTTTACAACAGAATTCAAAGTGGGAGATACGCCCCAGACTGCTTGTCCATCTGAACAAATTTTATACAATGTATCATAATAGTCAGAGGTTTCCAACAAAATATATTGAACAAGCTTATCATCCTCATTGAAGTGCATTATGATATTATGAGGCCACAGAAGGCAAATCGTTTCATTTCTTATAGCACATGTCATAAAATTAGTAACATCAGAAAAAATATTATGAGGTATGATATTAATATCATATTTATCCTCCCAATTTTCCCCAAATGTATTAATATAGTATTCACTAAGACTAATTAATTTTCTTTTTCCTTCTTCATTTATCCAACATTTCGCTATATTTTCGATGTATGAATAATTTGACTCATCCAATTGACTAGATATATCATCCCATTTATCACCAAATTTACTTTCCACATACTCTTTTTTTGATATTTCCTTTAGATTTTCACCATTATATTGATAATAGTAAGTTTTATCCTCTTCTTCAGAAAAGCTTACGAAAGATAGTGTATTTTCATTTTGTATAAGTGAATGTCCGTTCGAATGTAATTTTTTCATGAAATTTTTCATCCTCGCCTCTTAATCAATAATCAAATTAGCACCTGGTTTAGGCGTACTTACCGCACGAAAGAAAATATCAAAACTTTCTATTTGACCATCCTTACTCACAAAGCATCTTACCTCAGCTGGCTGGTTATTGATATTTGTCCAAATTTGATTATGCCCTTGTTTCAACTTTCCGTTGTCGTCATTTTTTGATATTATGTCAATCCCTCTGTCTACAATTTGCTGTCTATCTTTTCCTAATCTCAGTATACCTCCATCAAGATGCTTTTTTGAAAAAATATGAGCTTCTGTAGCTACAACATTTCTAGCAGTTTTTATTACCTTACCTGTTCTATTCATCGTTGAAATATATTTCCCAGCTTGTAAAACCACTCTGAATATAGGACCTACCCAAAATTGTTGTACTGCTTCCTCACCATCACCAATTTTATCAATAGGAAGGGTATTATCTAATCCTTCGGGATATTCATAATTTTCATTGCCAGATCCTTCATTTATTTCTTGTGCAAAAGATATGCTTGGTAAAATCGTTGCGCATAATAAAAATGTAGATATTAGACTAATAATAAACTTTTTCAATATATTTACCCTCCATGAATTAATTGAATTTAATTTTCTGTTAATAAGCTGATTACTATAGTAAGCAAACCCTCGAGTTATTATTATCCTATCATTGGAAACTTCCCCACTTCAATTGTTGAAACACGCCATTCTTCGGCGTGGAATTTACATTAAATTTACAATAACCGCCACATAACGCTATCAATCACGCCATATTTTGGCGGTATGTATGTAATAAGAGGGTTCCAAAGTTACATTTATTTTAATTTCATCAGATTTTGTTTGACATTCTTATCTGATAGTATATTTTATTGCTTTTACAAAACCTTAACAATAATTACCATTAATTTCATTGTAAATATTTTGATTTTATGTTTGTGAAATAAAAAAGCCCATTACCAATTAAGGTAACAGGCCTTCGAATTACAAGAGAGTTAATATTATCATTTTACTTCATACATTTTTGTTGTTTTACTTTCGTTGTTATAAACGAGTTTTAACCCTAAAAGATCGGCTAGCTCTTGTACTTGAAACGTGTGTCCTACCATCTATAATCACTGCTGGAATAGTTTTTGTATCACTAAGTATAACTTTCGCTTCTGTAATTTCCGCCCCTTTTACTTCCTCCAAGCCATTTAAAATGTCTAGCTTGAATTGTGCCTCGGAGATTCCCATACTCGCTAAATAAGAATACGGATCTCTATTGTTGTACCTTTTAAATTATCTGTATAATTCAGTTCTAATGCTGAACCTATCTGACGACAAACGGCTATTACAAAAGGATCAAAAGAAGCGTTACCCACAACTTCTACTTCTAATCGGTCATTTTGAACATCAACTACAGCCGTCAATACTAATACGTCCTTTGGTACTTCGCATTCATAGCCAATATGTCGAGAAATAAGTTTATAATGGTCTTTAATCATTCGTCTTTTCTTCTCACGACTCACCAAACGTTATATTAACCCTCGTTTTTAAGGTTTCTATACCTTTACGCTTTGCTTCTTTAAATTCATCTATAATCTTTGCCCATTTCTCCCAAGGAGATGCAAGGGCGTTTAAATGAAATCCACTTTTCTTTGCTTCAGTATTTCGAGCAATCAATTTCCCCGGACACAATTTCCATTCAACTTCTGTATATAGATATTAAATAGTAAATATACGAGAATATTAGAAGTTAAAGGTACCTATTGCATCTCCCTACTCAATCGCTATTTGGCGAAAAAGAAAATAACCGCAATCACGTCTATCGAATTACAAGGATAGCTCAATCATCTATTTGATAATGGAACAGCCTATAATACGCTACGCGGTACTCATAATACAGCCAAAATGTTATTTTCCTATGCCAAAGAATCTGGATTGATTGAAATGAATCCTGTGGAAGCTACTTTTGTGCCGAAGAAGAAAATGACGTTAGAGGAAGCAAGCAATGAGGACACAGCGAAGCTTTATTTAGAAACCAATGAACTGAAGGAATTTTTAAGTTACGTGGACAAACATCGTAATATCATATATCGCACGTTAATCTACGCTATCGCTTTTACAGGAATGCGACCAGGCGAAGCTGTTGCCTTAAAGTATGAGGATGTGGACTTGGAGAAGAAGGTCATACACATCAACAAAACGGTGTATGCAAAGAAAAGTATAAGGGGTGACTTCGAGCTCACTCCACCCAAAACTGCAGGCAGCATCCGCTCCGTCGATATTGATAATATTGTAGTGGAGAAATTAAAGCAGCTTTACAAATGGCGCGAGTATCGAGAATGGGCTAAGTCCGACTTTGTTTTCGGCGATAAGGAGGGCATCCCCCCTATCGTCAAAATGCTCAACCAAACCGTCCGGCGCATCGGTGCACTCACCGACATCAACAAACAATTCCGCACCTACATCCTCCGGCATACACATATTAGTCTGTTGGCAGAGGCTGGGGTGGATTTGAACTTTATTATGAATCGGGTTGGACATAAGAATTCTGATACAACAACGAAGATTTATTTGCATGTTACATCTGGGATGCGCATGGCCGCTACTGAGAGGATGCATGATAAGTTTACTGAGTTGTTGGAAGAGTGAAGATAAAAATGGGGATACTAATTTCTTAAAGAGTATCTCCACATTTAAATTATTATGGTTTATTTATCTTTATTAGTGATAAATGATAAGAAATCAAATATATTATGTTTTTTAACAATTTTCTCTTCAACTATTTTAAGATATTTATGAATATAGATTTGAAATTTAATGCTATTTAAAATACATTTGCTAAATTTGTCAACTAAAAACTCATCGTTTTTTGAAAAATAAAACGTATTAAAGGATTCTTTTGTAATAAAAATACTTTGCAGTATTTCTGAAATTTCATTTTCATCCATTTGTTTAGAAAATTCTCTTTCTAAATCATAACAAACCTTATGACTAATCCCGAAAGTAAATAGTTCCAAATTGGAATTTTCGACTTTAAAATTATTGATTGCTTTTGCCAATAATGAAATTTCATCAATATCAAGTAAATTTTCTAAATAAAAAGCTTTTTTATGTATTCTATTTTCAATAAAATCCTTCTGATTATTAATAATATATCCTACATTTTGGTTAGCAGTACGTAACGCCCTATAAAATAACCCTTTATGTTTAAAATGAAATTCAATTTGCGTTTTTAAATTATCTTTATGAACAGCTTTTTTTGTAGTTCTTATTAATCCAGATGGGCTTAAAAAATAAAATGCTAGAACAATTATTAAAATTACTATTAGTGGTGAGGCTAAACTTATCCAAGTTTTCAACTCTTTGAATGTTGGTAAATTAATATTAAATATGTAACTAACTATCGGTATTTCATAAAATAATTGTAATATACATAATACTATTAATACGTTAAAAATATTAATAGGTAAGAACTTAATTAAATAAAATTTATAGTATTCTACATTTCCATTTATAAAGTATGTAGTTTCTTCATTTGTGTAATTCTTTACCTCTTTAGAGGGGAAACCTTGAATAAATTTATTAAGTATATTTAATAAAAAAAGTTCTATTTTTATAGTTTTAATGAGATTTTTTAATTGTCTATTATTTAAGTAGTTCAATTGTTTTCGATTTAAAAATTCTTTTAATTTATTTTGTACCTTTAGCATAACAAAACTAATTTTTTTCAAAATAAGCAACATTATACCAACTGTTGCTAAATACATAATAATTCCATTTACAAGTATCATATTCTATCTCACTCGCTTCTTAAAGTGTTTAAATTAATTAGTAAAACCCATTTATTACATATATTATACTTTATTTTTAATGTTGCTCTAAATTTTTTTTAGACCTAAACTTTATTCAAAAAGAACTTAAGAATAAATGTTTACTTTCCGTGACTTTTTTCAAAAAACCAACCTCAAAAAACCCCTATAAACGTTGATATATCAAGACATAGAAAAAGCATGAACGCATACATTCATCATAAGCGTTCATGCTTTTACCCTCTTTCATATGTATTCGCAAAGAGGTTTTGTGTGAATGTACAAAGACATGCTTTTCGCCTGATTTCTTGGGTTTTTGGGGGGAATGTGACTTCGTGATTGCTCAATTTGAACAACCAATGCTTTCATTATGTTTCATCGCTTCTAGTATGTATTCATATAAAGTAATATTTAATTACTAAATATACCAATAATACAAAAGGAAAAAGCCCAGGCTCAAAATTATTGAATACCTGGGTTTATCACAAAATTATTTACTTTTGGACTTACTTATATTTCTTACATAATCCATTATTAGAAATACAACCATAGTGATAATACCGTACATTATCGTCTCTTTACTATCAAAATAGTAGTCCTCTTTATTATAAATAAACTTAGAAATGTTTATAATTATCGCACCGACTATAAAATAAATTAGAAAGTTCCTGATTAATTTCATATTTTATTTTTCCTTATTCACAATTAGAACTTCCTGGGAATAGTTTGTTCATCTTAGTAGAACAGCTTACTGAGATAACACTAAGATTTATTACTAAACCTGGAAGTGTTGCACCTGCAACTTTTTTAGGAAACTCTTTTAAAATTAATTTTGCAGCTTGTTTGTAATTAGATGCTCTAATTGCATCAACAATAATCGTTAATGATGTAGCAATACCAAAATAACTCGATAAACCTTCTTTAATACATTCATTTTCTGCTGCTCTAAATTCCATTGTTTCTCTTTTACCATGCCATTCACAAGCTACTGCAAATAGTGTAATTTGTGGTTCAGAAAATTATATTAACGTCTTCAGAAGAAATTAGTAGGTTTTCTACTTCTAATCCCTCAATGATCGCCTCTTTCATAGAATTACCTTTTAATTCTGTCTCTATTATTTCTCTATCATAACCTACAATAACTTCTTTATTATTTTTTAAAACTGCTTTGTCAAATATCAATTCAAGTGCTTCCGCTAAATCATTTTCTAATTTTTGTTCTTGATTCATACTTTCAACAGTACTAATTGCATACGAACTAGAGACTCCTGAAAAAAGTAACGTCATTGTGATCATTAAAATAGTCATTAATTTATATTTTCTCATGAAATAAACTCCTATTGTAATCTATTTAGTAATAGTTGTTGAATTACTATAGTAAATATCCCTCGAGGTAATTTTATCCTAACATTCTTAACTTTTCTAAATCAATACTCAATCAACGCCATTTTTTTGGCGTTTATTATGTATATTTCGGCGTAATTTATAAATAAAAAACAAATCACGCCAAATCACGTCACTTATCCTTCCTTATTATTGGCGTACAAGGCATTACTTGTACATCTAAAGTAATATTTACTGTGAATTTTCTTCAAAAACCCTTGAAAACAATTTAAAGTTAGTTAGGTAACCATTCACATAATTGTCAAAATGAACAACTGTAAGTAGACAGGACTCAAGCCATTCAAACGTTTCTGCTAACGGTATGCTTATAATATTTACATAAGTCATGCTTTTGCACCAAAATGCTTCAATCGGTCCGTATCAATACATCGACCAAGACGCGACATGCTTTGTATCATATTGGCTTTGTTTCCGATTCTCTTAATTTACTTGGAGGTTCACTATATATGAATGGCTGCTCGCCAAGCTGTGATGATTTTATTGCCGACTTTATGCTGAAAAAAGAGGGAATGATTAGTCAATGCCTCTTTTGAACGACACTATAAAAGGACACGTCCATAGACGCATCCCTTAGCTTGTAAAATTAGTTCTATTGGAAATTAAAAATCCATGTCATCGACCCAGTATTATTGTTAATATCTGTGTAATCAAATGTTATCTGTGCTTCTCCTGTACCAATCTTCTGCACATTTAAAAAAACATGTCCAGAAGGATTTGGACCCGTAATCGTTGCAGTGGCAATATTGTCATCATTACTTCTCGGATTACTGAAAATGACAGTTGAATTGTTTTCCCCTGTTATGGCAACCGTCAAATTCACATTAGTTGACATGGAATAAGGTCCACCAAATGTCCCACCATCAACATATGGTGGTGAAATATTAACTCTTGGTGTATCTGGAATTGTTACCGTTACGGGTGCTGACTTGTAAGCTACTACTCTAGTGTTATTATCTACTATTTTATAGTTTACCGTTACATCACCAGCTGTAGCACCTCTTATAGCCCCTGTACTTTGCTGAATTGTTGCAGCTCCTGTACCATTTGTTACAGTCCAGATGATGGATTGTCCGACTCCTGGAGGCGTAAAATTAGTTGCTGCTGAGCCCCAGCCAATAACTGAATAAGGTGCTGGCACCATGGGTATTGCTGCTACTGCTGCTTGTGGATGAACTGTCACAGTTGTCGTACCTTTTTCAATTACTACGCCATTAGCATCCATTCCTACATACGTAATAACTGAGCTACCTGCACCAATAGCTGTTACTTGGCCAGTTGTAGCATTCACTGTCGCTACACTTGTTGGTTCAGCTACAAAACTTTTGTTTGTTGCTGTTGCAGATAAGCCTCCTCCTACTGAAGCTGTTATTACTTCATCCATTTGCAGTACTTGCGAATATGTTGGGCTTTTTGCTGTTGCCTCATCATATACAGTGAGACTCACAGAATTCATTTTACCATTACTACTTGTATACGAAATGGTTGTGTTGCCTGGTGTGTGAGCAGTAATTTCACCTGTACTAGAATGAACTGTTGCAACGCCTGTATTGCTTGATGACCACGTTATTGTGCCTGATTCGGTTGTTTCTGCTGTTCTACTAGTAGTTTCTCCCAGTTGTAAAACAGATGATGACGTTCCTACGCCAGTAATCGCTGCACCATTGCTATGGGTCACTGTGAAAGTAACTGAAGCCGTTTTTAGTCCATCTACCGTTGTTGCTGTTATGGTCACAGTACCTATACCAGTCGCTATTACTTTCCCCTGCCCGTTAACAGTTGCAACGTTCAGATCTGAGGAAGTCCATCTCACAAGTTTATTTGTCGCATTTGCGGGTACAACAGTTACTGTTAATGTCTTTGTTTCACCAATTTTAAGATTTTCTATCACCTCATTCAATGTAATCCCGACTACAGGAATTACACTTGGTGTTGGTGATGGATCTGAGTCTGAGTTTGGTTCTGGTTTTGGTTCTGGCTTTGGTACTGGTTTTGGTTCTAGTTTTGGATCTGGCTTTGGTTCTGGCTTTGGTTCTGGCTTTGGTTCTGGTTTTGGTTCTGGTTTTGGTTCTGGTGTTACTTTATCAATCTGCTTTAAAAATCGAGAAGCAACAAGGGCAACTTGTTGTCTTTCAGCTATTCCTTGTGGATTGAAACGATTTAATGTATCGCCTGTCATTAGGTTTGATGCTACTGCAAAACCCACCGCATCCCTTGCCCAAGCAGAAATTTTATGCTGGTCAGCAAAAGTAAGCTGTTCGCCAAGGCTATTAGTTTCACCACCTAATGCTCTAGCAAATAGAGTGGCCATTTCTTGACGTGTTAAACCTGAGCCAACGCCGAACTTCCCATCACCTATCCCATTTATTAATCCAGCTTTAACTGCTGCTTCGATAGCTGGATAAGCATAATGAGTTGTTGGAATATCTGTAAATGTTGGAGTACTTGGAGAGTTAGTTAGATTCAAATTCAGTGCTTTCGCTAAAATTATAGCAAAATCTTGTCTTGTAATTGCTGATGTTGGTCTAAATTCACCATCTGGATAACCATTTATAATGCCTTTTTCAACTAACTCGTTGATAGCATTTTTTGCATAGGAATTCTCAATATCAGGGAAATCAACTGCAGCAAAGGTGACTGTATTTATTGAAAGAAATGAAACGACAAAGCTTAATAAGAATACTATGCTAATAATAATATTTTTCAAAATAACACTCCTTAGTTTAGTTTGGAATAAGTATCTTTCATCTTCACTTATTAATTTTTATAGCCATTTAATGTCGTTTCTATTAACTAACGTTAATAGTACTGTTAATTGTTTAATTATTAACAGCTTAGAATTATTCTTTGCTTGTACAGCGACTTCTCACTTTACTTAGAGCTCTAATTCACATCACAAATTACTTGTTAAATTGTATCCCTCCTATCAACAAACTCATCTAGTTTTAATAGGGTCTTCCACAATAAATATTCTTTACCTATTACTTTTTTTCCTTCTGTAATGCAATCCATCCGTTCAATATATATTGATATTGCAAATTTTCATATTCAATATATGCTTCTTCGGCAGTGGTAGTTATGATAGTTTATATCCAACTGACTTAATACTGTGTTCTTGATAGTATTTCTCCACGTTTTTTCAATGCTTACTGGTGCCATCATCTAATCTGATTAAACCTGACAATCAATTACTAAAAAAAGTAAATATACTAAATATTTTCAAGTCCAGTACGATAACAACTATGGAACTAAAAATGTAATTAGGAAGGTGATAATTTATCATGATGACGACCAATTTCTCTACTATGCAATATTTAATGTCACGAAAGTCCTCGTCTAAGTATTATGGGTTGACGCGACAAATGGGCAAGGAAGATAAAGCTACATCGAAAGAGAATCAAGAAAAAATAAATAATGTAAATAAAATTCTTGAAGAAAGTAAAACTTCTAAACTATCTAGCAAACAAATTGAAACGTTAAAAAGCGCAGTAAAGCAAGGGTTATTAGGATCTAGTTCTAATCATTTAAGCCCATTAGGTATGTATACCTATAAAAAATCAATCTCAAGTTCGAATTCAAACTTACATTCAACTTTGAGAGCTTATCGAAATTCTATCTAGTTTTTAAACACCCTTTAACCTATTAGAGGGTGTTTTGTCTTGTAAGACAGGTTTCATATCACGGTATTCAATTAACCAAAGTCGAACATATGTATGCTTTTAAATCCTTATCCCCTTTTAAACGTCCACTATATAAAAAGGATCACTTTCTTATCAGTGACCCTTTCAACGATTATTTAAAATTCTGTGGTTTTACCACTTTAAATGAAGCAACTTCCCCGCAGTTTTTACAAAAAGTCATTTGGAGTGGTGACCCTACCGCCATAATTGCGCCAATAGGTCGTATATTGCCTTGGCTTGTAGTACCACCCACCTGTCCAGTCGTAAAGGTATCCCGCCCACAAGCCTTGCAAACTAATTTTTCATTCTCCATCATATCACCTCATTTTATGTAATTTATGTAAATTATAACATATGAATATCTGGTATGAGCGATGAGCGGGTCTGACTCATCAAATCTATATAAATATCTAGGAAAATAATGAAGAAAATATTCTTATTATTCATTTTGTTATTGCTGGTAGGGTGTAATGAAACAGTTAAAACCGAGGAAAAAACATTTGCATTTCCTGATGAAATCCTAAAAATAATAATGATGGGACAAGGGGCAAATCGTGAGGTAAAGACGAACATTTGAACATGACATCGACAAAAAAATGCCATGCAAATTTTAACTGAATCCCATCCAGATGAAGGGCCATTATATACTTTGGAAGTGATTTAAGAAAATGGCTGGAAGGAATTGATCGATGTATGGTATTACGAAAATTAACAGTGGCTGCTTCCTTTAAAGCAAGACAAAGCTCTGAACGGACACATAGATTGAAAATACAGATACCCCCATTAGGAACCAACCATAAACTGTTCGCTGTTTTTGAAATTCTTGAATACCTAAAGTAAACATGAAAAAGCCTAAGAACAATATCATGAGGTAATTCAATTGGAAATCTCGTGTGATTAGCCCGTAAGCTGCGAAAGATATGCCTGTGATGGAAAAAATAATTTTTAAACAATTTAACATAAATTCCCACCCCCTTTTTAGTAACTACAATATAAATTATTTCGTGCAGTGTCAATATACTTAGCTACTTCTTTTCATTTTCTGTATACATCTACCTATACTTTCCTATATAGTAATATAAAAGGAGGTTGTATGGAAATATGTCGTTATTATTGGCATTTTTAGGTTTTTTAGGTTTTATTGTAGGTCTCGTATTAATAGTGATTGGACTTATTAAAAAGAAAAAAATGAAGGGCGGACTTGTATTAGGTATCTCAGTTGTTATATTTATTGTTGGATTCATATTAACGCCTGTTGATGGAACAGAATCAGGTAAACAAGCTGACACCCATGAAAAAGTGGAAACTGTGACAAAACCTAAAGAAGAAACCCCAGAAGAGAAAGCTGCTCGTGAAGCAAAGGAAGCTGAAGAAAAAGCATTGGCTGAACAAAAGGCAAAAGAAGAAGCTGAAGTTCGAGCAAAAGCTGAGGCCGAAGCAAAAGCAAAAGCTGAAGCTGAAAGAATCGCTAAACTAGAAGCTCTAAAAATAAATGGCTCTGGTGATACAGCTACGAAGAAATTCAAATTAGAGAAGGGTTTCGTTATTGTAGATGCAACTCATCAGGGGTCTAGCAATTTTGCTGTGAAACTATTAGACGCTAATGCTAACATGATCAAATTAGTTGTTAATGAGATTGGTAACTACACTGGTAAGAAAATTTATGCTGTACCCACTGGTGAATATCAGTATGAAGTAACAGCAAGTGGTCCATGGACGATTAATATGTCCCAAGAAATTCCTGCTGAGGTTGCACCTGAAGGCAAAGTTACAGGTACAGGTGATAGCGTAGTATTTATGAATATTTCAAAAGGTGCTAAAACCGTTGCTTTTACGCATGACGGCTCTAGGAATTTTGTAGTGAAAGCTAATGACAGCGTTTTATTAGCTAATGAAATTGGTACTTACAGTGGCTCAAAAGTTCAAAAAGTAGAGGATACTTCAATTTACTACTTTGATATAACGGCTGATGGGAATTGGTCTATGACATTTGAATAAATATCTGTTTAAGTAAATTTATCGCCCATACAGAAAGGAAGCGTCGTAAATGAAACAGTGGCGACATAGTAAGAGTTTTGTTATCTCTTGGTATGCTTTACTTTTAATTTGGATTATCATGCCAATTTATTTGTCGATTCCAAGTATCATCACTATTTTATTCATCATGTTTTCAGCATTTGGAGCCTGTGTGAATCACATTAAATATATCAAAAGAAGTAAAAGGCCATATGTCAAAATTATTGATTTAAACAAATAAAATTCTCTATAAAAAAAGGCATATGCTCATCCACAGATCGGACATATGCCTTTATTTCTTAAACTCTTAACGATCCACGGAAGCCTCTTGCCGCGTAGTAGGATTCTGCCCCATTGTGGTACATAAAGACCATGTCATAGCGACGATCGCAGAAGATAGCTCCGCCTAGTTTGCGAATGTTGTCAGGTGTTTGTACCCAGCTTGATGTTTTTAAATCGAACTTGCCAAGCTCCTGTAGTTGGCGATATTGCTCCTCTGTTAACAGCTCAATGCCCATTTCCTTGGCAACATCCATAGCCGTATTTTCAGGCTTGTGATTTTTTCTAGATTCCCATGCTTCACGGTCATAACATAAACTTCTGCGACCTTTAGGACTTTCCGCAGAACAATCATAAAAAATGAACTCGTCCGTGTTTGCATCATAGCCTACTACATCTGGTTCACCGCCTGTTGCCTCCATTTCGTGGAGCGACCATAGTTTCTCCCTATTAGCCTCCAGCCTAGCTTGGACATTTGCCCAGTCAAGCCCTTCATGACGAGATGTATTTTTCTCGAAGCGAACTTGCAAAGTATTGATTAGTTCCTCGGTTTGCTCTTGTGATAATTCTTTCGTTGACATTGTTGTCTTCCCCCTCACTTATTTAAATGACATGCCTTCTTCTTTCAATGATGATCTCATAATTGGTAAGGAGGCTGGTCCAACACCATGCAATTTTAAGATATCCTTTTCCGTATACATAGATAGTTTTTCCAACGTATCAATACCTGCGTGTACTAATGCATTTCTTGCTGGTGAACTCAGTTTGGAAAGGAAGCCACTGCTAGGTTTATTTTCCTGATCACAGGTAGGGCAGCTTGGACAATCTGTGCTTTTGTAAAATGGATGTCCTTTTTCACAAACTTTTAACCTTTTTTCTGCCAATCTCATCCCTCCAAACCTTATGCTTTTGTTCATTTTACCATATTTCATCAAAGGGATTGAAAAGGGACACTTGAATTTTTTCATCAATTCATGCTCTTTTAAAGTTGGTGCTACATTTACTGACTTAGCAACTTTTCAAAGGAATTGCATCTGATAACTTTTCGCACCAACTTTTTGTTTCTATCATTTAATATTCTCCAACTCCTCAAACAAGTCAGCTATATCTTTGTCCTCTTGTATTTCCTCATAACAAAAGAAGGAATTTTGACAATTGCGACTTGATTTTTTTACATTTTCTTTTTTGAACCTCGTTTTTTAAGGTACTCTTCTTCTTGCTTCTTCATATTTTCCGTAAATATATCGATTGACTTAACAGCCTCTTCCACAGTAAAAAAATGTTCGTAAACGTTCAATATTTCTTCTCCACTTCTCCATGCCATATACACAACAAGCTCAGCCATTTTCTGAGCAAGTTGACCCTCAGATTGTGATGTTTCCTTAATCAATCTCATTCAATTTGTCACATACCAATGTCTTGCTTTTTGAGAATAAAGGCTTAAACCCTCTTACTTCATAGCTTTGTTCCAGTGTCTATACCAAGAGTTATGTGTAAGAGCAAGAAGAATCCCTTTTGAAAAAAGTTTGATCAAAAGGGATTTTTCTTTAGCAGTTTTAAGTTAGGTTATTATAAAAACGTTTGATTATTTTCTAACCTGTGTTGCTCCACAATCGCGCCCGATTGTTGAATAACGAATATTAAATCTTGGTATGATATAGACTCGACATTTAATTACATACAGTTCTCCATAACGAATATAAGAGCAGTTTTCATACTCAGTTTTATATTAAATTAATCTTCCCCTTTATGAAAACAAGCGCTAATCCTAATTACAAAATATTACTAATAGGGGTAGCACCATGTGTATTTTTAGTCAATTCCAATTAAGTAATTCAACCTAAAATTCTATTCTATATTTTTTTTAGCTGCGTAATCACCATAAAAGTAAGTGTCCCAAAAATCACCATATTTAGGAGTGGCAATTATTGTATATTCCCCATTTTCCTCAACTTCAAACAAAACTACACTATTATGTTCCCATCCCACAAAATGTTTTGAGTCATCTACGAGCATATAGATGCTGTATATTCCCTTTTCTAATACTTCACTTTTTTTGAAGTCATCAATTAATTCTTTGGCGTTTGGAATATTGTATTTATTTTCATTTATGTCAAACTCAAATTGGAAATTTACCACACCTATTTTCGATGCATACTTTCCATACCTGTCATCACCAATATTATTTCTTGGGTCGCTTGGTACCAATGTAGGTAAAAGTTTAATAGTATCTATCTTTTGTGTCATTTTAAAATCGTCAAGTAGCTCTTGATAATTACCTACACCTATCTCAATATTGTCGTAGGGAAATATTGAAACAGGTCCATTTCTTACTGGTTCATATTCATTAGGGTATTTCACTAAACCATATTTTGTTATTAGCTGTTCAACTACTTGAACTACCTTTGGATGTTGCTCAATATATGCACCCTTGAATTGTGAAAGGTAAATATCGTCATGACTGCCCTTTCCTATAACCTTCAATGTATCTCTATCAATCATTAGGTACGGATAAGCACGATATGGCTCTTTCATTTCTATATATGTTTGATGGTCAATACTTGCAAACCAGTTATTACTTGCCTGAATAACAGAAAACTCACCTTGTATTCCATAGTTTGTTTCTAAATATTCTTGTATTGGTTGATTCAGATCATCTTTAGAGAAACATCCACTAAGAATTAGGATTGATGTACTTGCTAAGATAACTTGAATCAATCTTTTAATACTCTTCATTTCCTAACCTCCATTTCCTAAATTTTGATAATATTATAGCATTTTCCGTTAAATAAGCTGTCACATTGGCATAAGTACATTTCTTCACAATCTTAACGAAACAATTAATAAAGTCACTACATAATCTGGTCCTTTAAATGAAAAAGACGCGTTCCTAAATAAACGCGCCCGATTGTGGATTACTGAAAAATATGAAAGCTCACAAATAGTTTCTTGATTATTTTACTTATGCCCTCAAAAAAAGCTCTGAGGGAATCATCCACAGAGCTTTTCAAACATCAGGAAAATCATTCATTAAAAAATGAGTGTTAATAGGCAACGGTACTGCTATTTATTCATCTTCCCAATGTTTTGTAGTAGGTCCATCAACAGGACTGCCCTTTTTAACAAAACTAATATATGCGGCATCTTTATTTAAAGATGATCCCCATTTATATTCCTCTCTGGAAGTACCTTTTTTAACCAGTGCTCCTGGTCCACCAAAGATTTTTACTGCTTCATCATATGATGTGTTTTCATTAATAGTAGCATATGTTTCTGCTGTAACAGCTGGGTACCTCAGATCTGGGATATCATTTCCACTATATGATATACTATGCACCCTATCTGAATAACCGCTTAATCTTATAACGTTGGGATTAGAGCCAAGGAAATCATTAAAGTAATGGTAGTCTAAACGAAGTTCATACTCTGGCGTTTGAGCAAATAAGTATTCAAAATCAGTTGTATTAACTTTTCCTACACTCATAGCCAAGAATTTTTCATAATTGACTGTAGGCTTACCGAAATCCTTAACTTTTCGCAATTCTTTATTATAATTGTTTTTTTCGAAATCTGAAGGAATTAAATTTACACCTGTATTGGATAAATACACATCTTTGTTTTTAAAATCCCAACGAACATTTATCCCAAGAATATTTCCTACAAAACGTAATGGAACTACAGTTCTACCATTAATCACCTGACTAGGTTCATCTAATTGAATTTTGGTAACCTCTGTACCATTGATAACAGTAACTGTTTTTTGACCAATTGGTAAGGTGTACGAAAGTGTTTGGAATAAACCTTTAGGTATAATAGTAACTACTTTCTTTTTCTGATCCCACTTGACATGTGCATCGAATTTTTCAGAAATAAATCGAATCGGCACAAGGGTACGACCATTTTTTATGACAGGTTTTTGATCCAATACTAATTCCTCTGTGTTTGAAAATACTTTAATCGGGTCGTTAGCACTCGCAGTGTCATAAGATGCCATGAAAAGGGTTATTGAAATCATAGCAACTAATGCAAGATTTAATTTTTTAATCATTTTCTGTTCTCCTCAAAAAATTGTTATTCATCCTCTATACCAATATACCATTGTTTTCTCTCTAAAAGAATATATTATAATAGAAATTTAATATAATAGAAGTATTATGTAAAAGTTCGATTTTACATAATACATGTTTGTTTTTCTCTTACCATTGGAAATCCCCATTTTCTGACGTCCCCTTTTAGAGGTTGCTCCACAATTGGCCCTTTTCATAAAGAAAATGGTCTCCTTATTACGTTAAAGCGCCCTATAATTGAATAAAGCACTTTTCCTATTCAGGAAGGTGCTGCACCGAATTGGGCCCAATTGTTGGATAAGGATTTTTACTAATTGAAAATTTGCTTAATTGTATAAATAATAACAATTAGCGTTATCACAATAATACTGATTAAGGCTTTCACTTTTGTATTACGAATTGCACTTTCAGTTAATTGAGGTTCTTCTTTGTACATCCCTCGTTTTCCCCATAATAAACTTTCCTCTGGGTTGAAATAGGTCCAAATTAAAATTCCATATATTATAATGATGACTAGAAATAATTCCATCTTTTACAGCACCTTCCTAAATTGTTACATAACTAATATACGCTTAAATTTCTTGATAGTTTCATAATCTTTATCTACCAGTTTTTTTGTTATTCCACAATCTGGCCCGATTGCTGAATAAGGAAAAATCCTGCATATAACAGGATTTTTGTTCAAACTTTTTTAAATTATCATTCTAAGTTCTAAAAAACAGTTCATCTTTTTTATAAACGGTTAAATTTTGTTTAAAAAATACAAGTGGTCTACAAATAAAAAAGTACATCACTTTTATCTTAGTGATGTACTGATTTGATAATACATTGTTCAACATTATATACCAATTCACTATTTTCCTAATTCTAACTATCATTAATAGGAATAATGTTTACAAATAGCTGTCTCTCTTATTTTAATTGAATGATTCCGTTTTGAAAAAGCCTTCATTCATTTATTTTTCATTTACTGAGTAGAACGGGTTTAGCTACACACGCACTAGCCCTTCTTACGCTACTTATCATTTCCTTCTAATTTTCTGCATTTTAGCACATAGAAAGGTCTCGTAAATTCCGTTATTTATATTTATTTAAAATTTCTACGGGAATATGACAATAATCATTTGGACATCTGGTTAATCTATCTTGATGTTCCTCTGCACTTCTGACATAGTTTGTTAGGGGCAACACTTCAACCATTATAAGCTCGTAATCATTTCTCTCTCTAAGAAATGCCTTCGCCTCTTTTAAATGCTCAGGATTTTCACTATATACGCCTGTTCTATATTTTTCGCCAACATCCTGTCCTTGTCTATTCAAACTGTAAGGATCAATGATTTCGAATAAATAGCCCATTAAATCCCTAATGGTTACAACTGTTGGATCAAACCCTGTTTTTACACATTCAGCGTATCCATCATAATCACCCTCAAGCGTACGACTTGTTCCATTCGCTCTTCCTGCTTCTGTAAACGTAACTCCTGGTAGCGTTTTTATAAAAGCTTGTACGCCCCATAAACATCCACCAGCCAAATATACTACTTCCATCATGCCCCTCCTTTTTTGTCTAAATACAGATCAATTTTATTATGAACCTATTCATAAAGGAAGGCACTCATCACATTCTTTACTAATGGCTAAAAATTATTAAATCTTAGATAAACGTAATGAATCGAGTATACCAAGATGATTTTTTAACAATTTGCGCAGTAGAAGTATCAGTATAAAAAGATGTAACTACTTTTTAACATGTATTACTTTGTAGCCAATAAATAAGATGAAAAACCAAACTGGTGCCACATATAGGGCAACACGCATATCTGGAATAAACGCCATTAACACAATAACCATTAATAAAAATACAATAGCAATATAGGTAGAAAGTGGGTAAAGCGGAATTTTGAATTTCAGTTTGGCTACTTCCTCTTTCGTTTTTGACTTCCTAAATTTCAACTGTGCTATTAAAATAATCATCCAGCTTGTAATAACTGCAACCGTCGCAACAGCAGAAATATAGATGAACACTTTTTCAGGTACTACATAGTTTAAGACAACGGCGATTAATAACACAGCTGACGAAAATAATATCCCTCGACTCGGACTACCGTTTTTGCTTACTGTTTTAAAATATTCTGGACCATTTTTTTGTACCGATAAGTTGTGTAGCATACGTCCTGAACCATATAAGCCACTATTAAAGGCAGACATTGCAGCTGTAATGACGACAAAGTTAATAATGTGAGCCGCAGCAGGGATACCGACGTAATCGAAAATTTGAACGAATGGGCTACCTTCTGAGCCAACTTCGTTCCAAGGATAAATAACCATCATAACGCCTAGCGCCCCAATGTAGAAAATTAAAATACGCCAAACGATGTTGTTAATCGCTGATGGAATGGACTTGCTAGGATTTTTTGCTTCTCCTGCAGAAATACCCACTAATTCAACCCCACCGAATGAGAACATAACTAATACGAGTGACATTAAAATACCATGGAAACCGTTTGGCATGAAGCCACCATGTGCCCATAAATTATCAAAGCCAATTGCTTCACCGTGGTTGCCGACACCGAAGAAAATAATGGCTAATCCTAGAACGATCATCCCGATAATTGCCACAACTTTAATCATCGCAAACCAGAATTCGAATTCTCCGTATGCTTTTACATTTGCTAAATTTACAAGCGTCATCATAACAAGGACGACAAGAGCAGTTACCCATTGTGGAATATCTGGAAACCAGTAGTTAATATATACACCAACAACTGTTAATTCTGCCATGCCCACGACAATCCACATGAACCAATATGTCCAACCAGATAAGAACCCAGCAAAGCGCCCTAAATATTTATTCGCGTACATACTGAATGAGCCTGATACAGGTTCTGCTACTGCCATTTCGCCTAATGCACGCATAATGGTGAAAATAACTAACCCGCCAATTAAATAGGCTAGTAAAATAGATGGTCCCGCCATTTGAATGGTTGAACTAGAGCCATAAAATAAACCGACCCCAATGGACCCGCCTAGTGCAATTAATTGCATGTGACGAGTACTTAATTCCCGCTTTAGTTGTGAATCTTGATGATTATCTTTCATAATGCTTACTCCTCATACGTTTAAATTTTCAAATACTTGCTCAAAAAAGGAATAAAAAAAACGCCCTTTTGGATTAACCAAAAGGACGATTCAACTCGTGTTACCACCTTTAATTTATAAGCAATTCACATTACTTACCTTAAGAAGTACGGTCATTTGACGATACTCTCGCACATGATT
>Ga0213823_1000277_pt1 | contig 50142 bp, 46 predicted proteins | sample MC6MC0907MG_FD_179887 | JGI IMG/M metagenome (GOLD analysis project Ga0213823, IMG submission 179887) | Enriched soil aggregate microbial communities from Iowa State University, Ames, United States - MC6-MC0907-MG | ecosystem: Environmental > Terrestrial > Soil > Unclassified | place: USA: Iowa...
CATCGTCTCCAACATGCAGGACCCGATCTCGCGGACCGCCGGTGTAGGTGACTTCCAGGTGTTCGGTGCGCAGTACGCCATGCGTATCTGGCTGGATCCGGCCAAGCTGAACAAGTTCCAGCTGACGCCGGTCGACGTCAAGACCGCGGTCGCCGCGCAGAACGTGCAGGTATCGTCCGGCCAGCTCGGCGGCCTGCCTGCCCTGCCGGGTACCCAGCTCAACGCGACCATCATCGGCAAGACCCGCCTGCAGACCGCTGAGCAGTTCGAGAAAATTCTGCTCAAGGTCAACACGGACGGTTCACAGGTACGACTGGGTGATGTCGCCCAGGTCGGCCTGGGCGGTGAGAACTACGCCATCAGCGCCCAGTTCAACGGCAAGCCGGCCTCGGGCCTGGCGGTCAAGCTGGCGACCGGCGCCAACGCCCTGGACACCGCCAAGGCACTGCGTCAGACCATCAGCGACCTGGAACCGTTCTTCCCGCCTGGGGTAAAAGCGGTGTTCCCGTATGACACCACGCCGGTGGTCACCGAATCGATCAGCGGGGTAATCCACACCCTGATCGAAGCCGTGGTCCTGGTGTTCCTGGTGATGTACCTGTTCCTGCAGAACTTCCGCGCCACCATCATCACTACCATGACCGTACCGGTGGTATTGCTGGGTACTTTCGGCATCCTTGCCGCTGCGGGCTTCAGCATCAACACCCTGACCATGTTCGCCATGGTCCTGGCCATCGGCTTGCTGGTGGACGACGCCATCGTCGTGGTGGAAAACGTCGAGCGGGTAATGTCCGAAGAGGGGTTGCCACCCAAGGAAGCGACCAAGCGCTCCATGGAGCAGATCCAGGGAGCCCTGGTGGGTATCGCCCTGGTGCTGTCGGCGGTACTGCTGCCAATGGCCTTCTTCGGCGGCTCCACCGGTGTGATCTATCGGCAGTTCTCCATCACCATCGTCTCGGCCATGGGCCTCTCGGTGCTGGTGGCGCTGATCTTCACCCCTGCACTGTGCGCCACCATGCTCAAGCCGCTGAAAAAGGGCGAGCACCATGTGGCCAAGGGTGGTTTCTTCGGCTGGTTCAACCGTAACTTCGACCGCAGCGTAAACGGCTACGAGCGCAGCGTCGGTACCATCCTGCGCAACAAGGTGCCATTCCTGCTGGCCTACGCGCTGATCGTGGTCGGCATGATCTGGCTGTTCGCCCGCATCCCGACGGCGTTCCTGCCTGAAGAAGACCAGGGCGTGCTGTTTGCCCAGGTGCAGACCCCGGCAGGCTCCAGTGCTGAACGCACCCAGGCGGTGGTCGACCAGATGCGTGAGTACCTGCTCAAGGACGAAGCCGATACCGTGTCGTCGGTGTTCACCGTCAACGGCTTCAACTTCGCCGGCCGCGGTCAAAGCTCGGGCATGGCCTTCATCATGCTCAAGCCGTGGGATGAGCGCTCCAAGGAGAACAGCGTGTTCGCCCTGGCCCAGCGTGCCCAGCAGCACTTCTTCACCTTCCGCGATGCGATGGTATTCGCCTTCGCCCCGCCTGCCGTACTCGAACTGGGTAACGCCACCGGCTTCGACGTGTTCCTCCAGGACCGCGGCGGTGTCGGCCATGCCAAACTCATGGAAGCACGCAACCAGTTCCTGGCAAAAGCCGCGCAGAGCAAGGTGCTCAGCGCCGTGCGCCCGAACGGCCTGAACGATGAGCCGCAGTACCAGCTGACCATCGATGACGAACGTGCCAGCGCCTTGGGCGTGACCATTGCCGACATCAACAACACCCTGTCGATCGCCCTGGGTGCCAGCTACGTCAACGACTTCATCGACCGTGGCCGGGTCAAGAAGGTGTACATCCAAGGCGAACCGAACGCCCGGATGAGCCCAGAAGACCTGCAGAAGTGGTATGTGCGCAACGGCAAAGGCGAGATGGTGCCGTTCTCCTCCTTCGCCAAAGGTGAATGGACCTACGGTTCGCCGAAGCTGTCCCGCTACAACGGCGTCGAGGCGATGGAAATCCTCGGTGCGCCAGCGCCTGGCTACAGTACCGGTGAGGCCATGGCCGAGGTTGAGCGTATCGCTGGCGAACTGCCAAGCGGTATCGGCTTCTCCTGGACCGGCATGTCCTACGAGGAAAAACTCTCCGGCTCGCAGATGCCGGCACTGTTCGCCCTCTCGGTCCTGTTCGTGTTCCTGTGCCTGGCAGCGCTGTACGAAAGCTGGTCGATCCCGATCGCCGTCGTGCTGGTCGTACCGCTGGGGATCATCGGTGCACTGATCGCCACTAGCCTGCGCGGGTTGTCCAACGACGTGTACTTCCTGGTCGGCCTGTTGACCACCATCGGCTTGGCGGCGAAGAACGCGATCCTGATCGTCGAGTTCGCCAAAGAACTGCACGAGCAGGGCCGCAGCCTGTACGACGCCGCGATCGAGGCGTGCCGCATGCGTCTGCGCCCGATCATCATGACCTCGCTGGCGTTCATCCTTGGCGTGGTACCGTTGACCATCGCCAGCGGCGCTGGCGCCGGCAGCCAGCACGCCATCGGCACCGGCGTGATCGGCGGCATGATCAGCGCCACCGTGTTGGCAATCTTCTGGGTACCGCTATTCTTCGTCGCAGTGTCGTCGCTGTTCGGCAGCAAACAGCCGGAAAAAGACGTCACCCCTGAAACTCCACGTTATGAGGCTGGGCAATGACCAAGTCTTTGTTGTCCCTGGCGGTAACCGCTTTGATTCTTGGCGGCTGCTCGCTGATCCCTGATTACCAGACCCCGGAAGCGCCGGTGGCAGCGCAGTGGCCGCAAGGCCCTGCGTACTCGCCGACCGAAGCGGCAGACGTTGCCGCCGCCGAACAGGGCTGGCGCCAGTTCTTCCACGACCCGGCCCTGCAGCAGCTGATCCAGACCTCGCTGGTCAACAACCGCGACCTGCGTGTCGCGGCGTTGAACATCGACGCCTACCGTGCGCAGTACCGCATCCAGCGGGCCGACCTGTTCCCGGCCGTTTCGGCCACCGGCAGCGGCAGCCGCCAGCGGGTACCGGCGAATATGTCGCAGACCGGCCAAGCCGATATCACCAGCCAGTACTCGGCCACCCTCGGCGTCAGCGCCTATGAACTCGACCTGTTCGGCCGGGTGCGCAGCCTGAGCGAGCAGGCCCTGGAAACCTACCTGTCCAGCGAGCAGGCGCGGCGCTCCACGCAGATCGCCCTGGTGGCCAGCGTGGCCAACGCCTACTACACCTGGCAGGCGGATCAGGCGCTGTTCAAGCTGACCGAAGAAACGCTGAAGACCTACCAGGAAAGCTACAACCTGACCCGTCGCAGCAATGAAGTCGGGGTGGCCTCCGCCCTCGACCTCAGCCAGGCACGCACCGCCGTGGAAGGCGCGCGGGTCAAGTACTCGCAGTACCAGCGCCTGGTGGCACAGGACCTCAACAGCCTGACCGTGCTGCTGGGTACCGGCGTACCGGCCGACCTGCCTGCGCCACTGGAGCTCAATGCCGACCAGTTGGCCGAAGTACCGGCCGGCCTGCCGTCGGACATCCTCCAGCGTCGCCCGGACATCCAGGAAGCCGAGCACCTGCTCAAGGCCGCCAACGCCAACATCGGCGCGGCCCGCGCAGCGTTCTTCCCGAGCATCAGCCTGACCGCCAATGCCGGTACCCTGAGCCCGGACATGGGCGGCCTGTTCAAGGGGGGGTCGGGCACCTGGCTGTTCCAGCCGCAGATCAACCTGCCGATCTTCAACGCCGGCAGCCTGAAGGCGAGCCTGGACTACTCGAAGATCCAGAAGGACATCAACGTCGCCAAGTACGAAAAGACCATCCAGACCGCCTTCCAGGAAGTCTCCGATGGCCTGGCGGCGCGCAAGACCTTCGAAGAGCAGTTGCAGGCACAACGTGACCTGGTGCAGGCCAACCAGGATTACTACCGCCTGGCGGAGCGTCGCTACCGTATCGGTATCGACAGCAACCTGACCTTCCTCGACGCCCAACGCAACCTATTCAGCGCCCAGCAGGCACTGATCGGTGATCGCCTGTCGCAGCTGACCAGCGAGGTCAACCTGTACAAGGCGCTCGGCGGTGGCTGGTACGAGAAGACCGGTCAGGCCAATCAGCAAGCTTCGGTTCAAACACCGAAAAGCTGAATGATCCGCTAGCAGCATCAAGCCCACCTTCGCGGTGGGCTTTTTGTTTTCGGTTGCCGGCGCCGGCCTCTTCGCGGGCAAGCCCGCTCCTACAGGTACTTAACTGCCCTTAGGCTCGACACAGTCCTGTGGGAGCGGGCTTGCCCGCGAAGAGGCCGGCACATGAAAACAATTAACCAACTGGAACATTCCGTTCGATAATCGCCCCATACCGTCTGCGACGAATTGCCTCGCCCCTTCCCTACCCCGCACCATCCGCTCACGCAACGTTGCCCACGTTCATCAAAAGACCCGTGCTTGCAGGCCGCATCCTGCAATGCAACGGTTCGCCAATAAAAACAAGAGATCCACGACAGATGAGCATTTCGTACCCCGCACGCCAGCTGCTGCCAGGCCTGTTGGCCATGTCCTGCACCCTCCCCGTGTTCGCCGCCGACGGTGGCTTCATCGAAGACGGCAAGGCCACCCTCAACCTGCGCAACTTCTACATCAACCGCAATTTCGTCGACCCGGCACACCCGCAGGCCAAGGCCGAAGAATGGACCCAAAGCTTCATCCTCGACGCCCGCTCCGGTTTTACCCAGGGCACCGTCGGTTTCGGCATGGACGTACTGGGCCTGTACTCGGTCAAGCTCGATGGCGGTAAAGGCACCACCAACACCCACCTGCTGCCGGTGCACGACGATGGCCGCCCCGCCGATGATTTCGGCCGTCTGGGCGTGGCCTTGAAAGCCAAGCTCTCGCAGACCGAATTGAAGGTCGGCGAATGGATGCCGGTGCTGCCGATCCTGCGCTCCGACGATGGTCGCTCGCTGCCACAAACCTTCCGCGGCGGCCAGCTGACCTCCAAGGAGATCGACGGCCTGACCCTGTACGCCGGCCAGTTCCGCGCCAACAGCCCGCGCAACGACGCCAGCATGGAAGACATGTCGCTCAATGGCCGCGGTGCTTTCACGTCCGACCGCTTCAACTTCGGCGGCGGTGAATACACCTTCAACGACAAGCGCACAACGATTGCCCTGTGGGATGCCCAGCTCAAGGACATCTACCGCCAGCAGTACCTCAACCTGGTCCACAGCCAGCCACTGGGCGACTGGACCCTGGGCGCCAACCTCGGTTACTTCACCGGCAAGGAAGACGGTGCCGAGCGCGCCGGCGACCTGGACAACCGCACCGCCTCGGCGCTGCTCTCGGCTCGCTACCAGGGCCATACCGTCTACGTCGGCCTGCAGAAGGTCAGCGGCGATGACGCCTGGATGCGCGTCAACGGCACCAGCGGCGGCACCTTGGCCAACGACAGCTACAACTCAAGCTTCGACAACGCCAAGGAACGCTCGTGGCAGGTGCGCCATGACTTCAACTTCGCCACTGTCGGGGTACCGGGGCTTACCCTGATGAACCGCTATATCAAGGGTGACAACGTGACTGCAGGTGGCGTTGACGACGGCAAGGAGTGGGCGCGAGAAACAGAGCTGGCTTATGTGGTGCAGTCGGGCAGCTTCAAGGACCTTTCGTTGAAGTGGCGCAACTCGACCATGCGCCGGGACTTCAGCACCAATGCGTTCGATGAGAACCGCTTGATCGTGAGCTATCCGCTGAACCTTCTGTAATTTCACAGGCCTCTTCGCGGGTAAACCCGCTCCTACAGGGTGGGAGCGGGTTTACCCGCGAAGAGGCCGGATGACTTGATGCATAAATAACTTTATCGCATAACAACCTAAACAAACCTTTGTTGACGACATAAGCTGTAACAGCTTAAATCGAGCCCTGATCCCCGCCCCAGAGCCGCGACATGGACCTCCGTCAACTGCGCTACTTCATCGCCCTCAACGAATACCGCAGTTTTGTCCGCGCCGCTGAAGCCATGGGCATCACCCAACCTGCATTCAGCCGCGCCATCCAGGGCCTGGAGCAGACATTCGGCTGCGCCCTGGTAGACCGCGCCAGCAAGGCACTGCCACCCACCCCCGAAGGCTTGGTGGTGCTGCAGCACGCACGCCGCCTCGTGCAAGGTGCCGCGCAGTTGAGCAACGAAGTGCTACAGATGACCAAGCTCGACGCTGGCGAGTTGCACTTCGGCAGCGGCCCGGCCCTGGCTGTTCGCCTGGTCCCCGATGCCTTGCGCCACTTCATCGACAGCCACCCGGGTATTCGTACCTCGCTGCTGGTGGACAATGCCGAGCGCCTCGGCCAGGCACTGCGCCGTGAGCAGATCGAATTCTTCGTCGACGACATCCGCCCGTTCGAGGCCGACCCCAACTTCCATACCGAGCCGCTTTCGCCACGCCCTGGCCTGTTCTTCTGCCGCCCCGGCCACCCGTTGCTGGCCAAGGACAGCCTGTCGACCAACGACCTGTTCACCTACCCGCTGGCCAGCGCCCTGCTCGCGCCCGGTGTGCGCAAGCGCCTGGCCAACCTGAGCGGGCGCAGCGACTTCACCCCACACCTGCAGACCGAGCACCTGGCGGTGCTGCGCAGTGTCGTGCAGGCCAGTAATGCAATCGGTACCGCCAGCGAAGAAGCCGTTGCCGAAGACCTGGCGGCCGGCCGCCTGGTGCGCCTGCACTGGCGCAACCTGCCGCCCGCACTGGAAGTGCTCAGCGTGCGCTGCGGCGTGGTCAGCCGCAGCGGCTACCGGTTGTCACCGGCGGCGCGGGCGATGATCGAGACGCTGGTGGGGCTGGATGCGCCCCTGCGGAGTGCTGCCATTCGCTGAAGTGATGATGCTGGTGGGCTGCAGGCTATCCTGAGCAATATAGGTTGCCTGTGCCCGCGAAGGGACCGGCACAGGCAGTAAAACCCGATCAGGCAAACCAGGGAGGCACAATAATGAAAAACCTCGAAGAGCACCTGAGCCAGTACGCCAATTACCACCGCGACCCGCGCAACATCGCCACCCATTTCGTCGGCATTCCACTGATCGTGCTGGCCGTGACCATTCTGCTGTCACGCCCAGGCTGGGACATTGCAGGCATCTGGCTGTCACCTGCCCTGCTGGCGGACGCCGCCTCGGTGTGGTTCTACCTGCGCCTGGACCTGCGCTTCGGGCTGGTCATGGGCCTGCTGCTGGGGCTGTGCCTATGGGTTGGCCAGGTACTGGCGGTGCAAAGCACCGGGCTGTGGCTGGGGGCTGGGCTGGGGGCATTTGTACTGGGCTGGATCATCCAGTTCGTCGGCCACTACTACGAGGGCCGCAAGCCGGCGTTCGTCGACGACATCAGCGGGCTGATCATCGGCCCGCTGTTCGTGGTGGCCGAAGCTGCATTCATGCTGGGGTTGTGCCCAGCGCTGAAGCGGGCCGTGGAAGCCAACGCCGGGCCGGTAACACTGAGGTCGATGTAGGAGCGGCCTTGCGTCGCGATCGGGCCGCGTAGCGGCCCCAGGTTTCAGTGATACCGCAAATACTGTTGGGGCCGCTTTGCGGCCCGATCGCGACGCTAGGCCGCTCCTACAAAGGCCGCAAGGATCAAGCGCGCGACTCAACCCCCAGCTCATCCCACACCGACTCCGCCAGGTGGAAGGTGGCATTGGCTGCCGGAATACCGCAATAGATCGCGCTCTGCATCAGCACTTCCTTGATCTCGTCACGGGTCACGCCATTGTTGGCAGCGGCGCGCAGGTGCAGCTTGAGCTCGTCGTTGCGGTTCATGCCGATCAGCATGGCGATGGTGATCAGGCTGCGGGTATGGCGCGGCAGGCCGGGGCGGGTCCAGATATCACCCCAGGCATGGCGAGTGATCATTTCCTGAAACTCGCCATTGAAGTCGTTGAGCTTCTCCAGGCTGCGGTCCACGTGGGCATCGCCCAGCACCGCGCGGCGCACTTGCATGCCCGCGTCGTAACGTTGTTTCTCATCCATGGCGTTGTCCTCAGTGGGCCAGCAGGAAGTCGAGTACACGGCGGCTGAAGCACTCGCCAATCTCGACGTTGGACAGGTGCGCTGCCGGGAAATCGACATACTCGGCACCCTTGATAGCCGCCTGCATGAAACGGCCATGTTCCGGCGTGGTCACCACGTCTTCAGTACCGGCAACGATCAGCGTCGGCACTTGGATACGCTGCACCTGCTCGCGGTAGTCGGCGTCGCGTACCGCAGCGCAGTTGGCCGCATAGCCCTCAGGCTGGGTCTGCGCGAGCATCTGGCAGATACGCTGGGCCTGCTCGGGCTGCGCCTGGGCGAAGGCCGGGGTGAACCAGCGGGCAATGGACGCGTCGCGCAGCTCGACCATGGCCTGTTGGCCGCCCTTGAGCACGGTGTCGATACGCGGGTTCCAGACCTCATCGCTGCCAATCTTGGCGGCGGTGTTGCACAGGGTCAGGCTGGCCAGGCGCTCGCCGGCGTTGATGCCCAGCCACTGGCCGATCAGGCCGCCCATCGACAGGCCGACGAAGTGCGCCTTGTTGATGTCCAGGGCGTCGAGCAAGGCCACGACGTCGCGGCCCAGTTGCTCGATGCTGTACGGGCCGGCGGTCACCAGCGAATCGCCGTGGCCGCGAGTGTCATAGCGCAGCACACGGAAGTGCTCGCTCCACACGGGGATCTGCGTGTCCCACATGCCCAGGTCGGTGCCGAGGGAGTTGGACAAGACCAGCACCGGAGCATCCGCCGGGCCATCGATTTGATAGTTCAGTACGCCATCGGCCAGTTGCAAATGCGCCACAGCAGTCTCCTTCAGGCAGTGAAACGTTGATGTTCGGCCACGGCGCGCGCCACCCAGACGCGGGCCTGGCCAAGGTAATGGGCAGGGTCGAGCAAGCGATCGAGTTCTTCTGCCAACAACTCGGCACTGACCTGCGGCTCGTCACCCAGCACGGCACGCAGGTGGCGCTGTTCGGCGACGGCGCGCTGGCAGCACTGCTCGAGCAAATGATGAGCACGGTCACGGCCCAGGCGCTGAGCCAGGACAATGCTGACCGCCTCGGCCAGCACCAGCCCCTGGGTCAGGTCGAGGTTGCGGCGCATACGTTCGGCATCGACCTGCATGCCTTCGGCAATCACCTGGGCCTGGCGCAGGGCGCCGGAAACCAGGCAGCAGATATCCGGCAGGGTTTCCCATTCGGCATGCCACAGGCCAAGGCTGCGTTCATGTTCTTGAGGCATGGCGGCGAACAAGGTCGACAACAGGCCCGGTACGCGGGTAGCGGCACCGATCAGCACGGCGGCACCCACTGGGTTGCGTTTGTGCGGCATGGTCGACGAACCACCTTTACCTGGCGCGGAAGGCTCGAACACCTCCCCCGCCTCGGTCTGCATCAGCAAGCTGACATCGCGGCCAAACTTGCCGAGGCTACCGGCGATCAGGCCCAGCACCGAGGCAAATTCCACCAGCCGGTCGCGCTGGGTGTGCCAGGGTTGCTCGGGCAAGTGCAGCTTGAGCTGCTCGGCCAGGCCCTCGGCCACCGGCATGGCTTTGCTGCCCAACGCAGCCAGGCTGCCGGACGCACCACCGAACTGCAAGCACAGCAGGCGCGGGCGCAGCTCCTGAAGCCGCTGGCGATGACGGGTCAGCGCGCCCAGCACACCGGCCAGCTTCATGCCCAAGGTGACCGGCGTGGCGTGTTGCAGCCAGGTACGCCCCACCATCGGGGTGTCGGCATGTTGCAATGCCTGGCGCGCCAGGGTATCGGCCAGTTGAGCGAGGTCTGCCTCGATCAGGTCCAGGGCATCGCGCAGTTGCAGCACCAGCCCAGTGTCCATGGCGTCCTGGCTGGTGGCGCCCAGGTGCACGTAGCGCTCGGCCTCGGGCACGCCGCTGGCGATCACCTTGCCCAGCGCCTTCACCAACGGGATCGCCGAGTTGCCAGCACTGGCGATGGCATCGGCCAGGGCGCCAGCGTCGTAACGCTCAGCCTTGCAGGCCGCCTCGATGGCCGCCACCGCACTGTGCGGCACCAGCCCCGCGGCCGCTTCGGCGCGGGCCAGGGCGGCTTCGAAATCGAGCATGCCCTGCAGGCGGCCACGGTCGGAGAAAATCTCGCGCATGGCCGGCGCGGTGAAGTAGGCATCGAACAGCTGGTTGTCCGCACGGTACGTCATTGCAGGTCCTTAATCGTCATGGTGCAGGTACGCCGCCTGCTTCGGCAGGCGCAGGCTGAACAGGAAAGCCACCGCCATCATGGCCGTCACGTACCAGTAGAAGGTGTTTTCCATGCCCAGGGTCTTCAGGCCCAAGGCCACGTATTCAGCAGACCCGCCGAACATGGCGTTGGCCACCGCATACGCAAGGCCCACACCCAGTGCGCGCACCTGCGGCGGGAACATCTCCGCTTTTACCAGGCCGCTGATCGAGGTGTAGAAACTGACGATACACAAGGCCAGGCTGATCAGCACGAACGCCAGGAACGGGCTGGTCACGGTCTTCAGCGCCATCAACAGGGGCACGGTGAACAGCGTGCCCAAGGCGCCGAACAGCAGCATCGAGTTACGCCGGCCGATACGGTCGGACAGCATGCCGAAGAACGGCTGCAGGATCATGAACAGGAACAGCGCCCCCGTCATCACATAGCTGGCGCTCTTGGCGTTCATCCCGGCCGTGTTGACCAGGTACTTCTGCATGTAGGTGGTGAAGGTATAGAAAATCAGCGAACCGCCGGCGGTGTACCCCAGCACGGTGATGAACGCCGCGGCGTGATTGCGGAACAAGCCGCTGATCGAGCCGGCGTCTTTGTCATTGCGGGTTTCGGCGTTGCTGGTTTCGTGCAGCGAGCGACGCAGCATCAGAGAGATCAGCGCGGCCACGGCACCGACCACGAACGGAATACGCCAGCCCCAGGCGCGCAGTTCGTCCTCGGTCAGCAACTGCTGCAGGATGACCACCACCAGCACCGCCAGTAACTGGCCGCCGATCAGGGTCACGTATTGGAACGAGGCGAAGAAACCGCGCTGGCCGCGCAGTGCCACTTCACTCATGTAGGTCGCCGTGGTGCCGTACTCGCCACCTACCGACAGGCCTTGGATCAAGCGGGCGAGCAATAGCAGCGCCGGCGCCCAGGTACCAATGCTGCCGTAGGTCGGCAGGCAGGCAATCATCAAGGACCCGGCGCACATCATCAGCACCGAGATCATCAGGGAATTCTTGCGGCCATGGCGGTCGGCCAGGCGGCCAAAGATCCAGCCACCAATGGGGCGCATCAGGAAGCCCGCTGCGAACACACCCGCGGTGTTGAGCAACTGCACAGTGGGGTCGTCGGAGGGGAAGAAGGCCGGGGCGAAGTAGATCGCGCAGAAGGCGTAGACGTAGAAGTCGAACCATTCCACCAGGTTGCCTGAAGAGGCACCGACGATCGCGAAGATACGCTTGCTGCGTTCTTCGCCGGTGTAATAGGTTGAGGTCATGAGGTTTTACTCCTGGAGGGTCCTAGGTAAGTCTAGACATACCTAGTAACACACTCGTTCCGCGGCGCGGCTGGCCATTAGCCTTGTGTCTCATAGATCCGGCCTCTTCGCGGGTAAACCCGCTCCCACAGAGGATTGCGTGGATCCCTGTGGGAGCGGGTTTACCCGCGAAGAGGCCGAGCCTGATCAAACCCGCTCGATGGCCAAGGCCAAACCTTGGCCTACCCCCACACACATGGTCGCCAGGGCTTTACGCCCGCCGCTCTTCTCCAACTGATGCAACGCCGTCAGCACCAGGCGCGCGCCACTCATGCCCAGCGGGTGGCCCAGGGCAATCGCGCCACCATTGGGGTTCACCTGCGGCGCATCATCGGCCACACCCAGCTCACGCAGCACGGCCAGGCCTTGGCTGGCGAACGCTTCGTTCAGCTCGATCACGTCGAAGTCACTCATCGCCACACCCAGGCGCTCGGTCAGCTTGCGCACCGCTGGCACCGGGCCAATGCCCATTACCCGAGGAGCCACACCGCCGCTGGCCATGCCCAGTACCCGGGCACGTGGGGTCAGGCCGTGTTTCTTCACCGCTTCCGCCGAGGCCAGGATCAGTGCCGCAGCACCGTCGTTGACTCCCGATGCGTTGCCTGCGGTGACCGTCTTGTCCGGGCCATTGACCGGCTTGAGCTTGGTCAATGCTTCCAGGGTGGTTTCCGGGCGCAGGTGTTCATCACGCTCGACGATAGTTTCGCCCTTCTTGTGGGCAATGCGCACTGGCACGATCTCTTCAGCGAAGAAGCCGGCTGCCTGGGCCGCGGCGGCCTTTTGCTGGCTGCGCAGGGCGAATGCATCCTGGTCGGCGCGGGACACCTGGTAATCGTCAGCGACGTTATCAGCGGTTTCCGGCATCGAATCGACGCCGTACTGGCTCTTCATCAGCGGGTTGATGAAACGCCAGCCGATGGTGGTGTCTTCAAGCTTCATGTTGCGCGAGTAGCCGCTTTCGGCCTTGCCCATCACGAAGGGTGCACGCGACATCGACTCAACGCCACCGGCGATGGCCAATTCCATTTCGCCACTGGCGATCGCGCGGAACGCCGTGCCGATGGCATCCATGCCCGATGCGCACAGGCGGTTCAGGGTCACGCCAGGAATGCTCTCGGGCAGGCCCGCCAGCAGCAGCGCCATGCGCGCCACGTTGCGGTTGTCTTCACCGGCCTGGTTGGCACAGCCGAAGAACACTTCGTCGACCTGATCCCACTGCACCGAAGGGTTACGCTCGATCAGCGCCTTCAGCGGCACTGCCGCCAGGTCATCGGCGCGCACGCCGGCCAGGGCGCCGCCGAAGCGGCCGATCGGGGTGCGGATGGCGTCACAGATGAATACGTCGCGCATTTGGCTTCTCCTGCCATCTGGCCATGGGCCGCGGCGGTATGGGCTTCGAGGTCGCGTAAGGCGGACATCTCGATTCGGGTGGATTCGGTGGTGGTCTGCACGTCGCCGGCAAAGCGGATCGCCCAGCGGATGGCCGCAACGATCTGCTCGCGGATTGGCCCCCGAATGAACCGCAGCGACAGCGAATTCATGGGGTGCCGGCTCGCTTTGGAGACTCCCGGTCAGGGTTCATCAGTGCGTTCAGATTAAGGAGACTGGTAGGCCCCTTACAATCCGATAATCGACCTTATGTGCGATTATCGAACCATTTATGTATTTCTACTGTAGGAGCAGCCTTGTGCTGCGAATGGGCCGCAAAGCGGCCCCCTTCGGCACTCAGGTCGCGTCCGCGTGGCTGACCAGCCCTTTCACGACCACACCCACCGTCGCCAATGCCGCCGGCACCAGCAGCGCTGTCAGCACCTGTTCGAAATTCCAGCCCAGGCCCAGCAGCGTCGCACCACTCCAGGCGCCGAGGATCGCACCAAAGCGGCCGATGCCCAGCATCCACGAAACGCCCGTGGCACGCCCTTGGGTTGGGTAGAAGCGGGCAGCCAGCGACGGCATGGCCGACTGCGCACCGTTAACGCACATGCCAGCGACCAGCACCAGGGTGGCGAGCAGGGTGATGTTGCCCAGGCTCTGCCCCACCGCGTAGGCAAACACCCCGGCCAGCAGGTAGAAAATGCCGATGACCTTGTGCGGGTTGAAGCGGTCCATGGCCCAGCCCACCCCGACTGCGCTCAGCACGCCGCCAAACTGGAACAGTGCGCCAATGAACGCCGCCTGCTCCATGCTGGCCCCGCTGTCACGCATCAGGGTCGGCAGCCAGCTGGTCAACAAGTAGACAATCACCAAGCCCATGAAGTAAGTCAGCCACAGCAACATCGTGCCCAGGCCGTAGGTGCCGGAGAAGATGACCGCAAATACGTTGCGCGCCGCCACCGCCTTTTGCTCCGGCACGCTGAAGCTGGCCGCCTGGGCCACTACCTGCGGCGCAATCGGCGCCAGGGTTTTGCGCACTTTATCCGTACCGCGATTACGCACTACCAGGAAGCGTGCCGACTCCGGCAACCAGACCAGCAGCACCACCGCCAGCAACAGCGGCAGCACGCCACCGATTACCAGCAGGCTATGCCAGCCATACGCCGGGATCATCTTCGCGGAGATAAACCCACCGCCCGCCATGCCCAGGTTGAAGCCGCAGAACATGCTGGTCACCAGCAGCGATTTGAGCCGCTCAGGGGTGTACTCGGACAGCAGCGTCGTCGCATTCGGCATACCCGCACCCAGGCCAAGCCCGGTGAGGAAGCGCAGGACCAACAACTGGTCGACATTGGTCGCGTAGGCCGAGGCCAGGCTGAAGCCGCCGAACACCAGCACGGCAGCCACCAGCACGCCTTTACGCCCGAAACGGTCGGCCAGCGGGCCCGAGCCCAGTGCGCCGAACACCATGCCGATCAAGGCGGCACTCATGACCGGGCCGAGGCTGGCGCGGTCGATGCCCCACTCCTGCGACAAGGCCGGGGCGATGAAGCCCATGGCGGCAGTGTCCAGGCCATCGAGGAAAACGATCAGAAAACACAGCAGCACGACGCGCCATTGATAGCGGGACAGCGGCTGGTCGTTGATGAACGACTGGACGTCGAGGCATTTGCCGACGTTGGTTTGCGGTTGGTTCATTGTTGTTATCCAGAATTAGGGCACGGCCATGCCACTGCACTCAGCGCGCAAGTACAGGGGTTGATAATAGGAGGATGGCGGGCTGCGTCAGCCTGGATACAACAGTGCTGCGAGCGGGTGCGGCCGCGGCAGCGATGGGACAGTAGTCATGGTATGTGCCTCACATGTTTTTCTTGTTCGGTCGGCAAAGCCGACCGTTGCGAGAGACATTAATCAGCCTACCGGGACGACGCAATTCACTGAGCACGACATTGTGCGTTTATCGAACAGGAAAGGCGTCCGTGCTCGATAATGGGGCAGGAAGGGCGCTCAGCGGCCCTCCCTTGCGTGGCATCACCCGAACAATTGATGGCAAAGGTCCCGACTGGCCGCCAGCAGGATCGGCAAGAAGCGCTGCTCCAGTTCGCTGCGCGTCACACGCCCGACGTGGGTGCTGACGTTCAAGGCAGCCAGCACCTGCCCCGAAGCGTCATAAATCGGCACGGCGATAGAACGCAGCCCTTGCTCCAGTTCCTGGTCCACCACGCACCAGCCCTGGGCTCGCACCTGCTGAATGCAGGCAAACAACGATTCGGCATCGTGCAAGGTGCGGCTGGTACGCGGCTTGAGGTCAGCCCGGTCGAGGTACTCGCGCAGGCTGGTGTCGTCCATCGCCGCCAGCAGAATGCGCCCCATCGACGTGCAGTAGGCCGGCAAGCGCCCGCCTACCGACAGGTCGACCGAGATCAACCGCTCCACGGTCGCCGATCGGGCTATATAAAGGATGTCGTCACCTTCGAGGGTGGCCATGTTGGCCGCCTCGTGCAGTTGGTCACTGATGCGGTCCAGGTACGGCTGCGCAGAAATCGCCAATGGCGTCGACGACAGGTAGGCATGGCCCAGGGTCAGCACCTTGGGCAACAGTGAATACGTGCGCCCGTCAGTCGTCGCATAGCCCAGCTTGATCAAGGTATGCAGGCAACGGCGCACGGCTGCGCGAGGGATTTCGGTGCGGTGGCTGATCTGGGCGATGGTCAGGTGGCGCTTGCGCTCCTGAAACGCCTGGATAACCGCCAGCCCACGCGCGAGGGAGGTCATGAAATCCGGGTCGCCAGTAAACGCCTGAATACGCTTGGCCGGCGATGCCACGATCGGCGGCGCCAGGGCGGGTGCGGCAGGGCGTGCCGACTCTGGGTTGGCAGATTCGTTGGCCGCTGTTTCGTCGCTCATCGCTCACCTCAAAAAAAACGCTGGTTCGTGCGATTATCGAACGAACGGCCGATAATCGCAATTGACCGCTGACACTTTTGCTTATACCTTTCTCATGCCACTTTGTGGCTTCTTTGGAGAGACTGGTCAGGTACCCACCGTAGAAGTCCCAGGCAACGGCCTCGCCTTGTGCGAGGCCGTTTTACTTTCTGCGTTCGCCACGGCTGGCCGACGAACTTTTGCCGCTCGCGCCTTTCAAAGTTATACGCACGGTGTGACGCGTTACCCATTGAGCCCAACTACTTCGACGGGCATGTCAGGCTTTGGTAAATATCCCTGTTCGAAGAATTATCGGTTGCTATAATCGATTGGGTTGTACGCCTTGTTGCTGTGGTAATGGAACACACCGCTGTCTCCAGCACTTACGGGCAACCCACGCATGTGCAGGTTCTGTATGGCACCCCCTCTGCTTTCCCTGTGGCATCCTTTGTATGCGCAGGGGCATGCTGTACAGCTAAAACAACAGTCTTAATTCAACTTACTCAGGTACTACTGTGACGAAAGATGAACTGCGCGCAGAACTCGAGCGCCAGGCTGAACGTTACAAGGATGTTTACGGTGGTGAAGTGACCACTTACGCCGCTCAACCGGACCCCGAACGCAAACCGTGGCGCAAGCGCGCCAGCGTGCGTGACCAGGCGTTCAACCAGGAACTGGAAAAAATGGAAAAGGAACTGCGCAGCGACAAGCTTTAAGCGCAACGTTCCGCCTTCCGCGTCGTCGCCCGGCCTGCCCGGGCGCGGTCGATCTTTACCCAGAGGTCGATGATGAAATGGAATTACACAAATTTCATACGGCCGTTTGAATCAGTCAAGCGTCGACTATTTCCCAGACATTTGCCGATTTTTTGAATATTTCACGCTTTTTTGCGGACGCTACTGTTCATGCAAGCGTTGGCAAGCACGTGAAGGCTGCGTCACAGTGCGTGCTATTGGTCTGTAGCAGGTGCATCGATTGCCAATATTTTCTGGCATAATCCCGCCCCCCTAAGACCGCCAGACAACCTTCATGATCGATTTATTCAGCGGACTGGATGCCTGGGTGTTGGTGAGCCTCCTGCTCGCCTTGACCTTCGTACTCGCCTTCGAGTTCATCAATGGCTTTCATGACACCGCCAACGCGGTAGCTACCGTCATCTATACCAAAGCCATGCCGCCGCACCTCGCCGTGTTCTTCTCCGGCGTGTTCAACTTCCTCGGCGTTCTGCTCGGTGGTGTCGGGGTGGCCTATGCCATCGTTCACCTGCTGCCGGTAGAGCTGCTGATCAATGTGAACACCGGACACGGCCTGGCCATGGTCTTCTCGCTGTTGGCTGCGGCCATCACCTGGAACCTGGGCACCTGGTACTTCGGTATCCCGGCTTCCAGCTCGCACACGCTGATCGGCTCGATCCTCGGTGTTGGCCTGGCCAACGCCCTGATCAACGACATCCCGCTGGGCGATGGCGTCAACTGGCAGAAGGCGATCGACATCGCCATGTCGCTGGTGGTCTCGCCCATGGCCGGTTTCGCGGTCGCTGCGCTGGTGCTGATCGGCCTTAAATGGTGGCGCCCGCTGTCCAAGATGCACAAGACGCCTGAACAGCGCCGCAAGCTCGACGACAAGAAGCACCCGCCGTTCTGGAACCGCCTGGTACTGGTGATTTCGGCCATGGGCGTAAGCTTCGTGCACGGTTCCAACGATGGCCAGAAAGGCATTGGCCTGATCATGCTGGTGCTGATCGGTATCGTGCCGGCCAAGTTCGTGCTCGACCTGAACAGCACCACCTACCAGATCGAACGCACCCGCGACGCCACCCTGCACATGAGCCAGTTCTACGAGCGCAATGCCGCCACCCTGGGTGAGTTCCTGGCGTTGGGCAAGGCCAAGGCGAGCGACCTGCCGGAACAGTTCAGCTGCAACCCGCAGCAGACCGAGCCGACCATCGCCGCACTGCAGGCCTCGCTCAAGGGCGTGACCGACTACCACACCCTGGATGCCGAGAAGCGCGTGGAAGTTCGCCGCTACCTGCTCTGCCTGGATGACACGGCGAAAAAGGTCGGCAAGCTGCCAGGCCTGGATGCCCGTGAAAAGGCAGACCTTGAGAAGCTGCGCAAAGACCTCACCGCCACCACCGAATACGCACCGTTCTGGGTGATCGTGGCCGTTGCCCTGGCCTTGGGCCTGGGTACCATGGTCGGCTGGAAGCGCGTGGTCCTGACCGTTGGCGAGAAGATCGGCAAGCAGGGCATGACCTACGCCCAGGGCATGTCGGCGCAGATCACAGCGGCCTGTGCCATCGGCATGGCCAACGTGTTCAGCCTGCCGGTATCGACCACCCACGTGTTGTCGTCCGGCGTGGCCGGTACCATGGTCGCCAACAAGAGCGGCCTGCAAGGCGGCACCGTGAAGACCATCCTGCTGGCCTGGATCCTGACCCTGCCTGCCTCGATGGGCTTGGCAGCTGGCCTGTTCTGGCTGGCGTCCAAGGCGATTGGCTGAGCGACACCGCTGTAGAAAAAGGCGCCTTCGGGCGCCTTTTTCATATTACCGCGCCCCTGTAGGAGCAGCCTTGCGCTGCGAAAACGTCGGCAAAGGCACTACAGCTTCATAGGCTGTACCGGCCTCTTCGCAGCACAAGGCTGCTCCTACAGTGCGTGGCGCTGCTAGCGCTTCTTGCCCCCCAACAACGACCCCATCAGCCCGCGCACCAATTGCCGACCCAACTGATTGGCCGCCTGCCGCACGGCGGACTTGATCGCCTGCCCCGCTGCACTCTGCAAAAAATCGCCAGCCTTGTCGGCAAAGCTCTCTTCATCGGCCTTCGGCACTGGCGCTGGCTCGACAGGCTCACCTTTGCGCTGAGTGAGCATTTCATAAGCCGATTCACGGTCCACCGGCTTGTCATAACGCCCGGCCAGCGGTGACGAGGTAATCAATGCAGTGCGCTCAGCCGCACTCAATGGCCCGATACGCGACTGCGGCGGCGCGATCAGCACCCGCTGCACCATGGCGGGGGTGCCCTTCTCTTCCAGCGTACCGACCAACGCTTCACCAATACCCAGCTCGGTCAGCACCGCCAGGCTGTCGAATGCGGGGTTGGGGCGGAAACCATCGGCCACGGCCCGCAGCGACTTCTGCTCTTTTGCGGTGAACGCACGCAAACCATGCTGGATGCGCAAACCCAGTTGGGCCAGCACCGCATCGGGTAGATCACCTGGCGACTGGGTCACGAAGTAGACCCCCACGCCCTTGGAGCGAATCAGCCGAACCACCTGCTCCAGGCGGTCCTGCAACGCCTTGGGCGTGCCATTGAACAGCAAGTGCGCTTCATCGAAAAACAGCGCCAGTACTGGCTTGTCGGCATCGCCGCGCTCTGGCAACTGTTCGAACAACTCCGCCAACAGCCACAGCAGGAAGGTTGCATACACCTTCGGCGCTTCATGCACCAGCCGGCTGGCATCGAGCAGGTGGATGCGCCCACGGCCGTCACTGCCAGGCCGCAGCAAGTCTTCGAGTTGCAACGCGGGCTCACCGAACAGCGCCTCGGCACCTTGCTGCTCCAGGGTCGCCAGGCGACGCAGCAAGGCCTGGGTGGAGGCACTGGTCATCAGCGCGCTGTCTTCACCCAGCATCTGCGGGTTGTCCTTCAGGTGCGCCAGCAGCGCCTTGAGGTCCTTGAGGTCGAGCAACAGCAGGCCTTCACGGTCGGCCACCTTGAATGCGGCATACAAGGCTGCCTGCTGGCTGTCGGTCAGTTCCAGCAGGTTGCCCAGCAGCAGCGGCCCCATTTCGCTGAGGGTCGTGCGCAAGGGGTGGCCGGACTGCCCGGCGATATCCCACAGGCTTACCGGATAAGCCTGCGGCGTATGCCCCAACCAAGACATGCCGGCAATGCGTTCGGCCACCTTGCCCTGCGGTGCGCCCGCCGCACCCAGGCCGCACAGGTCGCCTTTTACATCGGCCGCGAACACTGCCACGCCCGCATCACTGAACACCTCGGCCAGGTGCTGCAAGGTGACCGTCTTGCCGGTGCCCGTGGCGCCGGCCACCAAGCCGTGACGGTTGGCGAGGCGCATGGCTTGATTGACAGGCTGACCATCAAGGCCCGCCCCTACAACTATTTGCGAAGAATCCGACATCTTCTTTCATCCTCTTCTCAAGCTTTGCCGCGTATCGGCCGATACCTCGAGGTGATATTCGCCTAGAACACAGTAACAACCCAACTAGGACTTCCCGGGATGTTGCACTGTCTTGCAGATGTATTCGTGCGAACGCCCGATAAAACCTTAGCGGAACCGATTACTCCATGAGCAAAAGCCTTCGTTTCAGCCACAAGATTCTCTTGGCGGCCTCACTGATCGTGATACTCGCCTTCAGCCTGTTCACCCTCTATAACGATTATCTCCAGCGTAATGCCATCAGAGAGGATCTGGAGAATTATCTGACTGAAATGGGCGAGTCGACTTCGACCAATATCCGCAACCTGTTCGAAGGCCGTATAAAGCTAGTGGAGAACCTGGCACAGAACATTGCCCAGGCCCCCAACGACGCTGAAACCCTGATGGGGCAGAATGCGCTGATCACAAGCTTCCTCACGGTGTACCTGGGCAAGGTCGATGGCGGTTTCAGCGTGCGCCCGGACGCCAAGATGCCTGAGGGTTATGACCCACGCACCCGCCCCTGGTACAAGGACGGCATGAACGCCTCTGGCGCAACGTTGACCGAACCGTACATCGACATGACCACCAACAAGATGGTCATCGGCATCCTCAGCAAGGTCTCCAACAGCGTGGGCGTGGTCGGCGGCGACCTGGCCCTCGACGGCTTGGTGCAGATCATCAACTCGCTGAACTTCGGCGGCATGGGCTACGCCTTCCTGGTCAACGACCAAGGTAAAATCCTGGTACACCCGGACCAGGGCCTGGTGATGAAATCGCTGTCAGACCTGTTCCCTCAGCACACCCCGAAACTGTCCGGTGAGCTGACAGAAGTTCAGGCCCAGGGCGAGACCCGCCTGCTCACCTTCACCCCGATCAAAGGCCTGCCTTCGGCCAACTGGTACATCGGCCTGTCGGTGGACAAGGACAAAGCCTTCTCTATGCTCAGCACCTTCCGCACCTCGGCGGTGATCGCCACGCTGGTCGCGGTGGTCATCATCATCGGCCTGCTCGGCCTGCTGATTCGCGTGCTGATGCAACCGTTGCTGACCATGACCCGCGCCATGGAAGACATCGCCGAAGGCGAAGGCGACCTGACCAAGCGTCTGCGCATCCACAACCACGACGAATTCGGCCTGCTCGGCAGCGCCTTCAACCGCTTCGTCGAGCGTATCCACGGCTCCATCCGCGAAGTGTCCTCGGCCACCGAGCAGGTCAATGAAGTGGCCCTGCGCGTGATCAGCGCCTCGAACTCGTCAATGACCAACTCGGACGAGCAATCCAACCGCACCAACAGCGTCGCCGCCGCCATCAACGAATTGGGCGCCGCCGCACAGGAAATCGCCGGCAATGCTGCCCAGGCTTCGCAACACGCCAGCTCCGCACGGCTGCTGGCCGAAGAAGGCCAGCAGGTGGTCGAGCGCAACATCGCCGCGATGAACCGCCTGTCCGACCTGATCGTCACCTCCAGTGCGCACATCGAGACGCTCAACAGCAAGACCGTCAACATTGGCCAGATTCTCGAAGTCATCACCAGCATCTCCCAGCAGACCAACCTGCTGGCCTTGAACGCGGCGATCGAAGCCGCCCGCGCCGGTGAAGCCGGGCGTGGCTTTGCCGTGGTCGCCGACGAGGTGCGCAACCTGGCACACCGCACCCAAGAATCGGCACAACAGGTGCAGACCATGATCGAAGAGCTGCAGGTCGGTGCCCGCGAGTCGGTCGATACCATGGGCCAGAGCCAGCGCCACAGCCAGGACAGCGTGCAAATCGCCAACCAGGCCGGCGAGCGGCTGGACAGCGTGACGGTGCGTATCGGCGAGATCGACGGCATGAACCAGTCGGTGGCCACCGCCACCGAAGAGCAGACGGCCGTGGTCGAGGCGATCAACATGGACATCAACGAGATCAACATGCTCAACCAGGAAGGTGTCGAAAACCTGCAGGCCACCCTGCGCGCGTGTTCGGACCTGGAGCAACAGGCCTCGCGCCTGAAACACTTGGTGGGCAGCTTCCGCATCTAATGACGGTTCAATAGCCCCCTGTAGGAGCAGCCTTGCGCTGCGAAGAGGCCAGCTCAGCCCACAAAGCTGTAGCGTCCGTGCCGACCTCTTCGCAGCACAAGGCTGCGCCTACAAGCCCGCAGCAACCAGCCCAACCTCGATCGAACAAACTATCCTTCTGGTAGGTCAACCTTTAGGCGCGTCATCGCCGGTCCATTACGGCCGGATGACAGACCCGAAGACGATCCCGGAGGGATGCTGATCGTGCACATTGCCGACATCACCATGTTCTACGCCCCCGCCAGTGGTGGCGTACGTACCTATCTTGATGCCAAACACCGCCGCCTCGATGCCATCCAAGGCGTGCGCCACAGCTTGTTGATCCCCGGCGCCAGCGCGCAACACACCGATGGCATCTACCAGGTGCCGGCCCCACCCCTGCCCTTTGGCAATGGCTACCGCTTCCCGGTGCGCCTGGCGCCCTGGTGCAATGTGCTGCGCAGCCTCAAACCCGACCTGATCGAAGTCGGCGACCCGTACCTGACAGCCTGGGCTGCCTTGGAGGCACGCCGCCAGCTGGATGTGCCGGTGATTGGCTTCTACCATTCCGACCTCCCGCTGCTGGTGAGCAACCGCATGGGCAATTGGTTCACGCCCAATGTCGAAGCCTACGTCAGCAAGCTGTACGGCAACTTCGACCGGGTGCTGGCCCCCAGCCAGGTGATGGCCGACAAACTGCGCCGGCTGGGCATACGCGATGTGCATGTGCAGCGCCTGGGTGTAGACCTGGCCACCTTCAATCCCGACCACCGCGACCCGCACCTGCGCGCGGAACTTGGGATTGCCGACACCAGCCGCCTGCTGATCTACGCCGGCCGCGGCTCGCGGGAAAAGAACCTGCCGGTTCTGCTCGACTGCATGCAGCGCCTGGGCCGGCCCTACCACCTGTTGCTGGTGGGCTCCAACATGCCTGCGAATGTGCCGCAGAACGTCAGCGTGATCGACCACTTCTGCCCGCCGCAGGAGGTCGCCAGGCTGATGGCCAGTGCCGACCTGCTGGTGCATGCCGGCGACCAGGAAACCTTTGGCCTGGTCATTCTCGAAGCCATGGCCAGCGCGACGCCAGTGGTGGCGGTGCGTGCCGGTGCCTTTGGCGAGATCGTCAACGAACAATGCGGGCGGCTGTGCCAGGCCAATGACGGGGCAGCCATGGCGCAGGCGGTGCGCCAGGTGTTCGAAGAGGGCGTGCGTACCCTCGGCACCCAAGCCCGCCGCCATGTCGAGCAACACTATTCATGGGACAACGTGGTCGCCGGCCTGCTGCAGCATTACCAGGCCGTGCTCGGCCACCAACCGCGGGCGCGGGCCCATGGCTGAAACCGGCAGCGCAGCACGCAGCCTGATGCTGGTGCTGCACGACATCGCGCCCGAGACCTGGCCCGACTACCAACCTTTCGTCGAAGCCGTCGACAAGATCGGCGGTGTGCCCATGACCTGGCTGGTGGTGCCAGACTTTCACCACCGCAACCCCCTGCACCGCTCGCCCACGTTCTGCCGCCTGCTCGACCGGCGCCTGGCACTGGGTGATGAGCTGGCGCTGCATGGCTACTACCACGCCGACGACGGCGCGCCACCGCGCAGCCCCGGGGCGTTTTTCATGCGCCGCATCTATACCCATGAAGGCGAATTCTACGGGTTGGATCAACGTCAGGCGCTAGCACGCCTGGAACAAGGCCTGGCGGTGTTCGAGCGGCAAGCCTGGCCGGTGGCCGGCTTCGTGGCCCCCGCCTGGTTGATGAGCGAAGGCACGCGCCAGGCCCTGCGCCAGTTGCCGCTGCGCTACACCAGCACACCGCAGCACCTGTACCGCCTGCCTGAGTTCACCGCCATCGAGGCCCCCGGCCTGGTGTGGAGCGCACGCAGCGCCTGGCGCCGAAGGGTGTCGAAGGTGCTTTGCGACTGGCAATGCCAACGCTGGCGTGGCGCGCAGACCCTGCGTCTCGGCCTGCACCCGGTGGACATGCGCCACCGCGTATCACGCGACTACTGGCTACACACCCTGCAGGCGCTGCTGGCAGAGGGCCGCGAGCCGTTGACCAAGTCCGCCTGGCTGGACCGCCAGGCCAGCGCATGAATCGCCTGGGCTGGCTAGGCCTGGCCCTGCTGGGCGCGGTGTTGGTACCGACGCTGCTGGGCGGCAGCGAACTGCTGCCCCGCCTGCAACGCTTCGACCCCGGCCTGTTACTGATGCTACTGGGCATGATCGTGCTGTGCTGGGTGATCAACGCCATTCGCCTGCGCCTGCTGCTCGGCCAGCAAGGCGCACAACTGCGTTACCTGCGCAGCCTCGGCGTGGTCATGGCCACCGAGTTCGCCATCTGTACCACCCCTGGCGGCAGCGGCGGCCCGCTGACCCTCATGGCCCTGCTGGCGCGCGACCGCATTGGCCCGGCGCGCAGTGGCGCGGTATTCGCCATGGACCAGTTGAACGACTTGCTGTTTTTCTTCTGCGCGATGCTGGCGATCGCCGGCTATGCGTTGTTCCACCGCCTGGGGCACAGCCAGCAAAGCATGTTGCTGGGCAGCGCACTGTTGCTGTGTGCGGCATTGGTCGTAGTGCTGGGGCTGCTGCGCTACCGGCGCGGGCTGATGCGCTTGAACGGTCGCCTGTTACAGCGCCTGGGGATGTCTGCGGGGCGTAAACGCCGCTGGGCGCGCAAGCTGCTGCACTTCATCGACGCCCTGGCACAAACCTGGCGCCTGCCCAAGCGCACGCTGGCACTGGTATTCACCCTGACCTGCGCGCATTGGGGCCTGCGCTACAGCGTGCTGTACCTGGTGCTGAAGGGGCTGGGCGTGGAGCTGTCGTGGATCCCCAGCTTCCTGGTGCAGATGCTCTCGCTCAGCGCCGGCCAGTTCAGCCTGTTGCCGGGTGGCGCAGGTGCCGCCGAATTGACCTCGGCAAGCCTGCTCACACCCTTGGTGGGCAGTTCGACAGCGGCCGCAGCGATCGTTATCTGGCGCGCGGTCACTTACTACTTTTATCTGCTCGCGGGTGGGCCGGTGTTCGCTTGTTTGCTGGCACGCCCGCTGCTGGAGCGTTGGCGCCGTCAGGCGGGTTGAGTTGCTGCCAGAGTTCGGCTGCTCCGGGGAAGTCGGTGCCGTCGACGTCGCTCAGGGCCTCGGGGTCATAGCGGGCCAGGCAGCCCTCGCCGAGGGTTGGCGGTGGTGAGGCGCCAGCTTTGTCACGTGGATCTGGCATGAGCGTTTCCTCGCGATTGAGGGGGCGCTTTGCGCCCCATCGCCGGCAAGCCGGCTCCCACCCGAACTGTGTAGCCTCCAAGGCTAGCGCCGCACCTGTGGGAGCTGGCTTGCCGGCGATGGGCTGCGAAGCAGGCCGGCTCGGTATCAGTCGAACACCACGGTCTTGTTGCCGTGCACCAGCACGCGGTCTTCCAGGTGATAACGCAGGCCGCGGGCCAGCACCATCTTCTCGACATCACGGCCGAAGCGGACCATGTCTTCGATACTGTCGGCATGGCTGACACGTACCACGTCCTGCTCGATGATCGGGCCGGCATCCAGCTCTTCGGTCACGTAGTGGCACGTCGCACCGATCAGCTTCACGCCGCGCAGGGCCGCTTGATGGTACGGCTTGGCACCGACGAAGGATGGCAGGAAGCTGTGGTGGATGTTGATCACTTTTTCAGCGTAGTCCTGGCACAGCTGCGGCGGCAGGATTTGCATGTAGCGAGCCAGCACTACCACGTCGGCCGCGTGTTCCTGGACCAGGCGCGACACTTCGGCGAAGGCTGGCGCCTTGTCCTTGGGGTCGACCGGTACATGGAAGAACGGAATGCCGTGCCACTCGACCATGCTGCGCAGGTCGTTGTGGTTGGAGATAACGCAGGGGATATCGCAATCCAGCTCGTCGGTGTGCCAGCGGTGCAGCAGGTCGGCCAGGCAGTGGGATTCGCGGCTGGCCATCAACACCACGCGCTTTTTTTGCGCCGAGTCGGTCACACGCCAGGTCATGGAGAACTCTTCGGCGATGGGCGCGAACGCCTCGCGGAATGCCTCGATACCGAATGGCAGGGATTCGGCACGGATTTCATGACGCATGAAGAACCAACCACTCTGTTCATCGGAGTGGTGGCTGGCTTCGTTGATCCAGCCATTGTACAAGGCCAGGAAATTACTGACTTTCGCCACGATGCCAACACGGTCGGGGCAGGCGATCACCAGACGATAGGTGCGCATGAATGAGACTCCAGAACTTCGCAAAGGCGCTCATTCTAGCGGCCCGCCAGGAAAAACGCAGTATGGATCGCACCGCGTGCGTTGTGCACACCGCCAGGCACACAAGACGTGGCCCTGTTCAGCGGCATGACAAAACGCAGGGCTAATGTAAATTTTTGTTCACGCAGAGAAATGTTGTGACAGCTTAATTAACAGTTAATGGCCCATTTGTATGTTTACTTGCGAGTATCGCCTGTCTATTATTGGCCCACACATTTCTGAACACGCATTAAAGGAACTCTCCATGTCCCTGATTAACGAGTACCGCGCCACCGAAGAAGCCATCAAGGAACTTCAAGCCCGTCTGGCCAACCTCTCGCAAGACGACAAGCTGAAGCAAGAGCTGGAGTTCGAAGGCAAACTGCGCACGCTGATGGGCGAGTACTCCAAGTCGCTGCGTGATGTGATTGCCCTTCTCGACCCAGAGTCGAAACTGAGCAAAGCGCCTCGCGGCGCGGTCAAGCCTACCGCCACTAAGCGTGCGCGCAAGGTCAAGCAATACAAGAACCCGCACAATGGTGAAGTGATCGAAACCAAAGGCGGCAACCACAAAACCCTGAAAGAATGGAAAGCCAAGTGGGGTGGTGACGTGGTTGAAAGCTGGGCGACCCTGCTGGACTGATTGTCCGCACGCTCAACGTTGCTTAGCGCAACAAAAAAACGCCGGCTCAATGCCGGCGTTTTTGTTTTTCCATTCACTGCGCAATTGCAAATTGTGCCTGCAGTTTTCGCGCGTGTTCCTGCCACGCGTCCAGTACCCGCCGGCCCGCCTCGTCAGCGCCTTCCCAGGCACGCTGCCGCGCCTGCTCGAAATCACCCAGGGTATTCGGCGCGCCCCACTGCGGGTCGCTCAGGCGTTGCTGACAGAAGCCATACCAACGCTGACGCTCTTCACTGTTCAAGGTCTCAGGGAAGTTGCGAGCCCGATAACGGAACAACAGTTCAGGCATGCGCGGGTCATCGAACATCCAGTGCCCCTGGCCCAATTGCGCGGGTTCCAGCGTGCGAACTTGCTCACACAAACGCCGATCACGGTCGCCCAGAAAACCGTCATACAACTGTTGTTCAGGATCTTCACTCGGCGTGAATTCATCCTTGCCGTAGATGTGTTCCAGCTTGTCTTGCCAGTGTGCTTGTTGATTGGCCAGCTGTTCGCCACGCGATTGTAACAACGTCAAGTCGATGCCCAACCGTTGTTGATCGGCCGGGCGCAATACCGAGAGTGGCGCCAGCACTGGGCAACGATTGATCTGCACCAATTTAAGCGGAACGGGTAATTCGCCCTCGGCCAATTCTTCGTGGCGGGTATACAAGCGCTGACGAAGAACTTCAGGACTTTCCCGCAATAACGGTAGGGTTTCCTGATGCAGGTCGCAGACAATCAGGGCATTGCGATTGCGCGGGTGCCACGCCAGCGGCAGGACCACGCCCAGGTAATTACGGGCCGCCGAAAAACGCCCCGAAATATGTACCAGCGGCTGCAACAAACGGACCTGTTCCATCACTTTTTGTTTACTGCGTAGCTGAAACAGCCACTCATACAATTTCGGCTGTTTCTGCCGGATCAAGCGCGCCAGGGCAATCGTGGCCCGCACGTCGGAAAGTGCCTCGTGGGCGTGGCCATGGTCGATGCCATTGGCTTTGCTGAGCAGCTCCAGGCGCAGGCTGGTACGGCCATCCTGCTGCGGCCACTCGATGCCTTCAGGGCGCAAGGCATAGGCCGTGCGCACGATGTCGATCAGGTCCCAGCGGCTGTTGCCGCCCTGCCACTCACGGGCGTAAGGGTCGAAAAAGTTGCGGTAAAGGCTGTAGCGCGTCACTTCATCGTCAAAGCGCAGGGTGTTGTAGCCAGCGCCACAGGTGCCTGGGCGCGCAAGTTGCGCGTGCACCCGGGTCATGAATTCGGCTTCGCACAGCCCTTGGGTTTCCAGTTGTTGCGGGGTGATGCCGGTGACCAGGCAAGCAGCCGGGTGCGGCAGGATGTCGTCCGAGGGGCGGCAATAGAGGCTGATCGGTTCTTCGATTTCGTTGAGGTCGAAGTCGGTGCGCACACCGGCCACCTGCAGCGGCCGGTCGCAGCGCGGGTTGATGCCAGTGGTTTCGTAGTCGTGCCAGAAAATGCTGGAGCTCACGGGGTCGTCCTGTATCGAGGTCGACCCGATTCTAGCCTACTCGGCTCTAGCGGAAGCGTTGGCGGGGCGGAAACTGAAATAGTCGTGCAGAGAGCGAACGAACTCGTCGTACTCGCGGGGCGCCTGCAGCAACATGAAGCCGGAGTCGTAATGGCCGGGCGTCTGGTCTTCGCGGCACCACAGGCAACTGGCGGTGAGGTTGATGAACTGATACCCGCCACCGGCCAACGGCAAACGCAATTGCAGCTCGTAATCCGGCCCGACCAGCACCGGCAGTTGGCTGATGAGCATCAAACCGTCTACTGAGGCATTACCCAGCTGGCCGATCGGCTGATCGGTAAAACGGTTGAAGACCTTGAGAACGCAGGGCAACTGATGGCGTTCGATATGCCGCTTGTTGAAGATGATCACAAGTGCAGTCCGTACCCGGTGCCAGGAATGCGCGGTACTGGCGGTTGTTGTAACAACTGAGTTACAGATTAGCGCAGCGCGCGCGGTTAATCCCGTGAAATAAATCACACCTTGGTGTTAACGCCAAGGGGGGGTCTGCACCGGGTTGGCCACGGCAGCCTCAGCGCCACGGTAATGGCCAAGCTTCTCGAGGGTCTGCAGCCGGGCCTGGGCGCGGTAGGCGTATTCGTTGCCCGGGTAGGCCCGGATCATGTACTCGTAGGTCTGCGCAGCGTCCACGAACAGCTTCTGGCGTTCCAGGCACTGGCCGCGCAGCAGCGACACCTCGGGGTGGACGAACGGTCGCGCGCGGCTGGTGCGGTCGACCTGCGAAAGCTCCAGCATCACCCGCTGGCAATCACCGCGGTCGTAGGCACGGTATGCATTGTTCAAGTGGTGGTCCATCGACCAGCGGGTGCAGCCGACGGCGCTGGCCGCCAAGGCTAAAACGATCAGGGCTCGCATGAGGGGTCTCCTTTGATGCCAGTGTATCGGCCTTTGCCCATAAATCTTCACACCCTTTTGCGAGGATGGCCTGACCGTTCAAACGCTACCCTGCCTTGGTCGCAGGTAGTGCAACGGAACAATGACTACAGCGAGATTCAGGAGTAGCCTTTCGCTGCGCTTCACTATAGGAGTCTGTGCATGACCATCCGCCGTACCAAAATCGTCGCCACCCTTGGCCCCGCCAGCAACTCGCCGGAAGTGATCGAACAACTGATCCTTGCCGGCCTGGACGTGGCACGTCTGAACTTCTCCCACGGCACGCCGGACGAGCACAAGGCGCGCGCTCGCCTGATCCGTGAAATCGCGGCCAAGAACGGCCGCCACGTCGCATTGCTGGGCGACCTGCAAGGTCCGAAGATCCGCATCGCCAAGTTCAGCAACAAGCGCATCGAACTGAAGATCGGTGACAAGTTCACCTTCTCCACCGCCCACCCGCTGACCGAAGGCAACCAGGACATCGTCGGTATCGACTATCCCGACCTGGTCAAGGACTGCGGCGTCGGTGACGAACTGCTGCTCGACGACGGCCGTGTGGTCATGCGCGTCGAGACCGCCACTGCTGATGCACTGCACTGCGTAGTGATCATCGGTGGCCCGCTGTCGGACCACAAAGGCATCAACCGCAAAGGTGGCGGCCTGACCGCACCGGCCCTGACCGAAAAAGACAAGGCCGACATCAAGCTGGCCGCGGAAATGGACCTGGACTACCTGGCCGTATCGTTCCCGCGTGACGCCAGCGACATGGAATATGCCCGCAAGCTGCGTGACGAGGCCGGCGGCAGCGCCTGGCTGGTGGCCAAGATCGAGCGTGCCGAAGCCGTTGCCGACGACGAAACCCTCGACAAGCTGATCGCCGCCTCCGACGCCGTCATGGTTGCCCGTGGCGACCTGGGTGTGGAAATTGGCGACGCCGAGCTGATCGGCATCCAGAAGAAGATCATCCAGCACGCCCGCCGCAACAACAAAGCGGTGATCGTAGCGACCCAGATGATGGAGTCGATGATCCAGAACCCGATGCCGACCCGCGCCGAAGTGTCCGACGTGGCCAACGCCGTGCTGGACAACACCGATGCGGTGATGCTGTCGGCCGAAAGTGCCGCCGGCGCTTACCCGATCGAAGCCGTCCAGGCCATGGCGCGCATCTGCCAGGGTGCCGAGAAGCACCCGACCAACCAGAAGTCCAGCCACCGCCTGCACACTACCTTCGAGCGTTGCGACGAAAGCATCGCCCTGGCGGCCATGTACACCGCCAACCACTTCCCGGGCGTCAAGGCGATCATCGCCCTCACCGAGAGTGGCTACACCCCACTGATCATGTCGCGCCTGCGTTCGCACGTGCCGATCTTCGCCCTGTCGCCGCACCGCGCTACCCAGGCTCGCGTCTCGATGTTCCGCGGTGTCTACCCGATTGCCTTCGACCCGGCTTCGCTGCCGGCCGACAAGGTGAGCCAGGCGGCGGTCGACGAACTGCTCAAGCGTGGTTTGGTGCAACAAGGTGACTGGGTGATCCTGACCAAGGGCGACAGCTACCACACCATCGGTGGCACCAACGGCATGAAGATCCTGCATGTCGGTGATCCGCTGGTCTGATTGCCTTACACACCCGTAGTCAAAAAGCCCCGTGAGTTCACTCACGGGGCTTTTTCATGTCCGCTACCTAGCATTTTTGCCAGTTTCGTCGTGGCGCCCAGCCTGCGATCGTTGAGTGACGCAACGCCTTCACACTGTTCAACACGAAAGGTGAAAAGCAATGAGCACAACTCGCAAACAGAACGTGCTGGATCCTGACTACGGCGCCTACGGCGTCGCTCGTCCACACCGGTCGATTCAGCAAGTTGCGTCTTCAATCCCAGATAACCAGAACGGCAGAATTTGCGTTGGCACGAGTGTGGGCGGCAATTACGTCATTTTCCGTGTGGATAACACAGGCAAACTCGATCAACACTTTGGTAAAAACAACGGCCTGACCGAAGGCAAGTTCGCTCCCCCGTTATCCGCCGTTGGCAGCCGTGTTCACCTGCTCTCAGACGGCAAAATCCTCATGATCGGATTGCATAATGGCCTACAACCCGCTCTGGCTCGATTCAGCAGCAGCGGCTTGCTAGACACGTCATTCGGCGAGGATGGCCATGTTGTGATCAAGACGCCCACAGACCTTAAGGTGCACGACCCAAAACACGCCTCATCCACACCCCGCGTTATTGAAGTCGCTGAGGGGCTACCGCAGGTGCAGACACGCGCGGCGAACGACAAGGTTTACCTCCTATTTACGTTCGGCAATACCCACTCCATGATCATGCGGTTCAATGCCGACGGCGCCTTGGATACGACCTTCAACGGCACCGGTTACAAGCAGCTTACTCCTCCCAGGGGATACCTTACTTACACGACCGCGATGCTTCTGGACGGTGAATTCATTCTCCTGGGCGGGTCAGTCATGACTGCTGATCTCGACTTAGCCTGTGTCATCCGGCTGCACAGTAGCGGTGACTATGACTCGACATTCGGTAACGAAGGCTTTGCCTTCGCCGAGCTGACTACTCATGCCAACTTTTTCTCGGTTGCCAAACTCGCTTCGAACACCATCGTCTGTGCCGGCGGCGAAGTCCCTCAAAAAGGCGTGATCGCCGCTTTCGATGATCAGGGCCAACCGTTGTCGGGCTTCACCACTACCTCACTGGACATCGGTGGTTACTGGAAAACAGTCGCCGTCTTCAACGATCAGGCCATCATCACCGTAGGCGACACCGGCGGGATTCAATCTGATCTATTAGTCGGCAGGTACTTGACCAACGGCCAAGCGGACAGCGGTTTTCAGGACAATGGCTGGCTGTCGTTCTCTCTAGGGAAGAGCATGGACATGGCCTTAAGCAGCGAGCTGCAGCCAGACGGCAACACATTGGTGACCGGCGAGGACAATGAGGAAGACGAGCAAGGCTGGATCCGCAAAGGTTTCCTGCTACGTTGCCTCACAGCGCCCTGACAATCAGCACCGGCACATGGCAAGTGGTCAATCGCGAACCGCACGCGGTTGACCAAGGTGCTTGGTTCAAGGGTTCAGACGTGTTCAACAAAGGCATCCGCGTACACCTGGCCTCTCGGCACCCCTGCAACGAACAGGCGCCGGGCGAAACGCTCGACACTCGCGGGCGCCCCGCATACGAGTGCCACCGTCTGTCGTGACACCATCCGCAACCCCGCCAGCGCTTCCTCCATCTGCTCCGCCAGCACCAGGTCGACGGTCACACCTGCCATACCCTGCATCGCTCCAGCCAGGTAATGCCCGGCGCTGTCCCGCGCCACATGCAGCACCCGAATCTCGCCGCGATGCCCCTGGCGCACTGCTTCGCGCAAGATGCCCCACAAAGGCGCAAGCCCGGTGCCCGCCGCCAACATCCAGAGCGGCCGCTCCTGCCAGTCCGGGTCGTAGTGCAACGCCCCGCCCCTGAGCTCGCCCAGGCGCAGCTCATCACCAACCCGCAAGCCCCGAGCGCTGTCACAAAACGCCCCTGGCCGCCGGCAGTCGACATGAAACTCGAGAAAATCATCCTCACCCGGCAGGCTTGCCAAGGAATATGGCCGCGCGACCGCACCGTTCCACAGCACCAGATGCTGGCCGGCGTGGTAGCGCAGCGCCCGCTCGGGCCGCAGGCGCAAGCGCAACACATCGCCAAACCAGTCCAGTGCGCACACCGTTGCGGGCATGCCTTCGAGCAGCGGGTCGAACACCGCCACGCGCAGGTCATCCACCACCCGGCACTGGCACGCCAGGCGCCAGCCCTGTGCGTGCTTGTCCAGCGCCAAAGCCTCGGGCAAGGCATCTGCCGGTTGCCCGTCCAGGCAATGCACCAGGCAGGCGTGGCAACTGCCTGCGCGGCAGCTGTAGGGCACATTCAAGCCCGCCGCGTTCAAGGCATCGAGCAGGTTGCTGCCGGTGGGCACCGTCCAGCGGCGCTCGCCCACACAGAGTTCAGGCATGGTCATGATTCTCCGGGTACACATCGTCACTCTAAGGCAAGCCGCGATTGGCAGCAAAAAGGATGCCCGCCACCCTGCCGACCATGGTCCAGACCACACGCAGGTGTTTCGCACGGTGAGGCGCGCTATACTGCCGCGCCTTTTTACGTCGGCCTGACCTGCCGACGCCTTGCCAGGCGTTTCGACACACAGGTGTGCAGTGTCGAAGGGCCTTTACGAATGTTCCCGTCTTTAAGAGGAGCGCGCTGCATGACCGTGATCAAGCAAGACGACCTGATTCAGAGCGTCGCCGACGCCCTGCAATTCATCTCGTACTACCACCCCGTCGATTTCATCCAGGCGATGCACGAGGCCTACCTGCGTGAAGAGTCGCCTGCCGCGCGCGACTCCATCGCCCAGATCCTGATCAACTCGCGCATGTGCGCCACCGGCCACCGCCCGATCTGCCAGGACACCGGTATCGTCACCGTGTTCGTGCGCGTCGGTATGGACGTGCGCTGGGACGGCGCCACCCTGAGCGTCGACGACATGATCAACGAAGGTGTGCGTCGCGCCTACAACCTGCCTGAGAACGTCCTGCGCGCCTCGATCCTGGCCGACCCGGCCGGTGCCCGCAAGAACACCAAGGACAACACCCCGGCTGTCATCCACTACTCGATCGTCCCTGGCGACAAGGTCGAAGTCGATGTCGCAGCCAAAGGCGGCGGCTCGGAAAACAAGTCGAAGATGGCCATGCTCAACCCGTCCGACTCGATCGTCGACTGGGTGCTGAAGACCGTTCCGACCATGGGCGCTGGCTGGTGCCCACCTGGCATGCTCGGCATCGGCATCGGCGGTACCGCCGAAAAAGCCGCGGTCATGGCCAAGGAAGTGTTGATGGAGTCCATCGACATCCATGAGCTGAAAGCCCGTGGCCCGCAAAACCGCATCGAAGAGATCCGCCTGGAGCTGTTCGAGAAGGTCAACCAGCTGGGCATCGGTGCCCAGGGCCTGGGCGGCCTGACCACTGTGCTCGACGTCAAGATCATGGACTACCCGACCCACGCGGCCTCGCTGCCGGTGTGCATGATCCCGAACTGCGCCGCCACCCGTCACGCGCACTTCGTGCTCGATGGCTCCGGCCCAGCCGAGCTGGAAGCGCCGTCGCTGGACGCCTACCCAGAAATCGTCTGGGAAGCCGGCCCAAGCGCCCGCCGCGTCAACCTCGACGACATCACCCCGGAAGAAGTCGCCAGCTGGAAGCCAGGCGAGACCATCCTGCTCAACGGCAAGATGCTCACCGGCCGCGACGCTGCGCACAAGCGCATGGTCGAGATGCTCAACCGTGGCGAAGAACTGCCAGTGGACCTCAAAGGCCGCTTCATCTACTACGTCGGCCCAGTCGACCCGGTCGGTGACGAAGTGGTTGGCCCTGCCGGCCCGACCACCGCTACCCGCATGGACAAGTTCACCCGCCAGATCCTCGAGCAAACTGGCCTGCTGGGCATGATCGGCAAGTCCGAGCGTGGCCCGACTGCCATCGAAGCGATCAAGGACAACAAGGCCGTGTACCTGATGGCCGTCGGCGGCGCCGCTTACCTGGTAGCCCAGGCGATCCGCAAGTCGAAGGTCCTGGCCTTCGCCGAGCTGGGCATGGAAGCGATCTACGAGTTCGACGTGAAAGACATGCCAGTCACCGTCGCGGTGGACAGCAACGGTGAATCGGTGCACATCACCGGCCCTGCGCTGTGGCAGAGCAAGATTGCCGAAAGCCTGGCTGTTGAAGTGAAGTAATTCACCTCTGGCCTGATCGAAAACGCCCGGCATCCGCCGGGCATTTTCATTTACAGCATCCGCCCGAACTGCTCTGGCCAGTCGCGCCGGGTAAACACCTGCCCCTCCTGCCTCACCCGCCGTACGGCCTCAAGGTCTACCTCACACATCAGCCACTGGCTGCCGACCGGGTGGAGCTGATCACTCAGCGCCACCACGCCATCCGCGGGCATCCCATGGTCCGGCGGTACGAACAACCCCGCACGCCCAATGTTCTCATCCAGCGCTGGTGACCACGGCGCCAGCCCTACCGTCGGGCTCTGCAGCACGGCAATCTGGTTTTCCAGCGCCCTTGCCTGGGCGCCGATACGCACCCGGTTGTAACCGGCTTCGGTGTCGGTGCAACTGGGGGCCAGAATCAGGTCGGCACCCGCTTCGGCCAAGTGCCGGGCCAGCATCGGAAACTCGTTGTCGTAGCAGATCAGAATGCCCAGCTTGCCAAACTTGGTCTCGAATACCTTCAGCCCCTCGCCCGGCGCGATGTCCCATTGCTCGCGCTCGAAGCGGGTCATGATCAGTTTGTCCTGATAACCCAGCACACCGTCGGGGCCAAACAGCCAGGCGCGGTTGCGATAGCGGCCATCGCTGTCCTGCACTGGCAGGCTGCCGGGTTGCAGATAGATACCCCAGCGCCGGGCAATGCGCTCGCACAAGGCCTTCCAGGGTTCGATCAACGGCTGGATACCGGCGATGGAACCCTTCAGGTCACCCCGCTGCTCCTCGCGTAGCAGCCCGCTGAGCACCAGGCCCGCGTACTCCGGCAACAGCAGCAACTGGGCGCCATCTTGCACAGCTTCGGCGCACAAGCGCTGCAGGTGGTCGACGTAAGCATCCCAGGTCTTGTGCAGTTCGATGGCGTACTGGCAGGCCGCCAGACGGATCATATCGGCAGTTCCTTGAGCCAGAACGACATGATCTTTTCAGATGTTTCCTGCTCATCCAGGTCGCGCCAGCCATAGGTGGTGCGCAAAGAGGGGTCGTGCAAAAAGCCTCGATTGCGCCAAAACCCTTGCAAGGGTTTGTAATCGGCCGGCCGCCGGGGGTGCACGCCTGGGCGCTCGACAGCACAGAAGGCGCAATAGTCGAACTCGGCGAGCTTGTGGGCATAGGACTCGCGTTCGATAAAGAAGCGCACGCCCAGGCCTTGGCCCCGGTACTCCGGCAACACGACCGATTCACCGAAGTAGTACACGCTGGCAGGGTCACGCCCTTGGGCCAGGAACGGTTGCTGGAACTCGGCGGCAACGTCCACCAGGGGCAGGCCGGTGGCGGCACCCACCACCCTGCCGGCGTCCAGCGCCAGCACCACCAGGCTGCGCCCAGAGCGGGCGTAGGTAGAGAGGTAGTCGGCCTCATACTCCGGCGTGCCGTCGTAAAGGTAAGGGAACTCGCGGAACACGGTCAGGCGCAGGCGAGCGAGGTCATCGATGTAAGGCGCGATAGCGGCGCCGTGCAACAGGCGTATTTCCATGCTTGGCGGTCGTTTTGTCGATGTGGATGACGCGCTCGGCTAAGCCGGGCTTGAGGGGAAACCCTATCATCCGAACCCACGCTCCGCCTTTTCCCTACACGACAGGTATTGTTCCATGACCGCTACCGAACTGGTAAATGCATACTACGCAGCCTTCAATGCCGGTGACATGCCAGGCTTTCTCGCCCTGCTCAGCGAGGACGTGATCCACGACATCAACCAGGGCGAGCGGCAGATGGGCAAGGCCAGGTTTGCCGCGTTCATGGACAAGATGAACCGCTGCTACCGCGAGCGCCTGGCCGATATCGTGGTGATGCAGAATGCCGACGGCAGCCGGGCGGCGGCGGAGTTCACAGTGCATGGCGAATACCTCGCCGATGATGAAGGGCTACCTGCGGCCAATGGGCAGACGTATGTGCTGTCAGCGGGGGCGTTCTTCTATATTCACTGCGGCAAGATTGCCCGGGTGACCAACTACTACAACCTCAATGACTGGGTTGAGCAGGTCGGCTAAAACTGTTCGAGCTGTGCTGCCTGTACGGGCCCTTTCGCGGGCAAGCCCGCTCCCACAGGTGCTCTACTGAACTGAAGGGCAGCAGCTACCCTGTGGGAGCGGGCTTGCCCGCGAATGGGCCGGTTCAGGAAATGCGAGTCCCCAGCACCTTCAAAAATGCCGCCAGCCAGGCCGGGTGCGCAGGCCACGCCGGCGCAGTCACCAGGTTGCCATCCACGTGCGCCTGGTCCACCGCGATATCGATGAACGTGCCGCCCGCCAAGCGCACCTCCGGTGCACACGCCGGGTAGGCACTGCACTCGCGCCCTTCTAACACGCCAGCCGCTGCCAGCAACTGAGCCCCATGGCACACTGCGGCAATCGGCTTGCCCGCCTCGTTGAACGCCCTGACCAAGTCCAGCACTTTGTCATCCAAGCGCAGGTATTCAGGGGCACGGCCGCCGGGGATCAGCAGGGCGTCATAGCTTTCGGCACGCACGCGCACAAAGTCGTAGTTCAGGGCAAAGTTATGCCCCGGCTTCTCGCTGTAAGTCTGCTCACCCTCAAAGTCATGGATGGCAGTGCGCACGGTCTGGCCCGCGAGCTTCTCGGGGCACACGGCGTGCACCGTATGGCCCACCATGCTCAGGGCCTGGAACGGCACCATCGCCTCGTAATCTTCGACGTAATCGCCCACCAGCATGAGAATCTTCTTCGCCGTCATCACATCCACTCCTTCCATTGCCTGTGAACAGTCACTGCACGATAGTCGCTCTTAGTCACGGCGGTCGAGTACGTTGACCACCAGCCGGTCCAGCCACCCCCACACCCGCTGTTTCACCCGCCGCCACAGTGGCCGGGCATGCCAGTGAGCGAGGTCGACTTCTTCGCTCAAGGCGAAATCACGCTCGAAACTGGCCACCACGGCAGCGGTCAGCGGCGGGTCGAGGGCCTCGATGTTGGCCTCGAGGTTGAAGCGCAGGTTCCAGTGGTCAAAGTTGCACGAGCCGACGCTGACCCAGTCGTCCACCACGGCCATTTTCAGGTGCAGGAAACACGGCTGGTACTCGAATATCTTCACCCCGGCGCGCAACAGACGTGGGTAATAGCGATGCCCCGCATAGCGCACCGACGGGTGGTCGGTACGCGGCCCGGTCAGCAACAAGCGCACGTCCAGGCCCTTGCTGGCTGCGCGGCGCAACGAGCGGCGCACGCTCCAGGTCGGCAGAAAATACGGCGTGGCCAGCCATACCCGCTGCTTGCCGCTGTTCAGCGCACGCACCAACGCATGCAGGATGTCCTGATGCTGACGGGCGTCGGCATAGGCTACCCGGCCCATGCCCTGCCCTTGTGCCGGCACCTTGGGCAGGCGTGGCAGGCCAAAGCCTTCAGCCGGCCGCCAGGCGGTGCGGCGGTTGTTGGCGTGCCATTGGCGGTCGAACAGCAGTTGCCAGTCGGTGACCACAGGGCCTTCTATTTGCACCATCACCTCATGCCATTCGCTGGTAGCGGTGCCCGGCGTCCAGAATTCATCGGTGACACCCGTGCCGCCCACCGCCGCCCAGCGCTCGTCCACCAGCAGCAGCTTGCGGTGATCGCGGTAGAGGTTACGCAGGCCACGCTTCCAGCGCAGGCGGTTGTACCAGCGCAGGTACACGCCGGCCTCAAGCAGCCGTTGGCGCAAGGCGCTGTTGAAGGCCAGCGAACCATAGTCATCGAACAGGCAGCGCACCCGCACACCGCGCCGGGCAGCGTGTGCCAGCGCGTCGACCACCGCATCGGCGCACGCGCCCGCTTCGACCAGATACAGTTCGAGGTCGACCTGGAACTCGGCACGCGTGATCGCCTGGAGCATGCGTGGAAAGAACTCGGGGCCGTCGATCAGCAGTTCGAACTGGTTGCCATCCCGCCAGGGGAAGACCGGCCCCGGCATGTCAGCGGGCGGTAAAGATCAGCACCGCATTAACCGGTACCGATGGGTTGATGGACTTGAGCCCAGCGAACTTGCGCAAGCTCTCCAGCCCCGTCACCAGGCCAAAATCCTCGGCGCGCAGTACCAAGGGCTCCAGGGTCACCACCTGGAAGCGCCGCTCGTCCAGGCGTGTGGCCAGCAGCAAGGCGTTGTAGCTGTGGGACTGGCCATGCAGCGTCACTGTCAGTGGTAGGCGCAGTTCGATCTGCGCACCGTTGGCCAGGTCGTTGATCGGCCGCAGGTCCAGCTGTGCCTTCACCGTGGCCTCGGCGAACCGCTCGACCTCGAACAGGCCGTCGCGCATGCGCTCGTCGCGCAGCGGGATGCCACTGCTGACCGAATCCATTTCGATACGCAGGCCAGCCGCACCCTTGCGGTCCACCGTGCCATGCAGCACCAGAAAGCGATGAACTTCCGCCGTATCACCGTTTTTGCCGGTAATGAACGACAGGCGTGATGACTCGCCATCGAGGTGCCAGTTGGCATGGGCGGGAAGGCATAGGGCCAGCAATAATACGGGCAGGAGACGGGGCAACTTGAACATGACAGATCTCGTGAAACAAGACCGCAACCTTACCCGCCCGCCATCATGGCAGCAAGCGGCAGCCCTCGCGCACGCCCTGCCATGCAGCCTGGTTACGCCGGCCCAGGCCTTCAGCGGTAACGCGCCGTTGCTCGCTGCTTTCTTCAAGCAGGCTCAGCGGCAGCCACTGTTTCACGTAGGCGCGGCAGTAGGCCGGGTCGAACCCCATGACGAAGCGGCACGAGCAATACTCCTTGGCCGAATAGGCCGAAAGAATGCCCGGGAAATCCGCCAGCGCCTGGCGCGCCTGCCACGCGCTCCAGCCCAGCGACACGGCAAGCAGCGCCACAAGCACCCGCAGTGCACGCCTCATGCGCCCTCCCCGGCCAGCGCCGCCAACACACGCTTGAGCAGTTGGTCATGCTGGTAGGTGCCGTCGCGGTCATCGGCATAGCGGACAACCACCAGTTTTTGCTTAGGCAACACGTACAGCGCCTGGCCCCAATGGCCCAGCGCGGCGTAGGTGTCCGCGGGGGCATCCGGCCAGGCCTGCGCATCGTTGAGCCACCAGTGGCCACCCGGGTTGGCTTCACCCGGCACTGGCTCGGCCTGTGCAAAGGGTGTGCGATTGAAGGCCACCCAGGTTTCAGGCAGCAGCTGCCGATCACCCCAGCGCCCCTCGCGCTGCATCAGCAGGCCAATGCGCGCCAGGTCGCGGGCAGTGAGGTACAGGTACGAAGAGCCGACATAGGTATCGGCAGCATCGCGCTCCCACACCGCGCTGTGGATGCCCAGCGGCGTGAACAGCGCCTGCCAGGGGTAGTCGGGGTACTGCCCGGCATCGAGCATGCCGCGTAAGGCTGCAGCCAGCAGGTTGCTGTCACCGCTGGAATACAAAAAATGCTGCCCTGGTGTGCGGGCCGCTGGCCGCGCCGCTGTGTAGGCCGCCATGTCCCCACGGCCGCGGGTGTAGAGCATGGCCACCACGGAGGAGTTTAACGGGGCGTACTCGTAGTCTTCCTGCCAGTCCAGGCCGCTGGCCCAGTGCAGCAGGTCGGCCAGGCGCACGTCCGGGTGGGCTTGCATGGGTGGATAGAAGCGGGCGACCGGGTCCTGCAGTTGGAAGCGGCCTTCGCCTTGGGCAACACCCAACACCGTGGCCAGCACGCTCTTGCTCACGGACCAAGTGAGGTGCGCGGTATGGGCGTTTGTGGGGTGGGTGTAGCGTTCATAGAGAATGCGGCCGTCGCGGATGATCAGCAGGGCATTGGTGTGGATGCTGCGGTCAGCGGGGAAGGCGTAGGCGTCGACGGCTTGCCAGTCGAGGGGGGCAGGGTCGGTTTGCCAGTCGGGGGCTGGCCAGTGTTCGGCGCGGGCCGAGGACATGACAAGCCACAGCAGGGCCAGCAGGACCTTTTCCATCTTGAGCTCACACAGTAGGGGGCTGCGCTGCAACCCCAACATTCAAATGTTCACCCGAGTCTGCCGGCGTTTCATGACAATCCTGCAGCCGCCCAGGCCTTGGCCAGGCGCTTCTCCCGCGCGGCCGCAGCCAGCGCCATCACCCCTTGATCACGCTGCCACAATTGCGCCCACTGCTTGGGCCCAGCCAGCAACGCCTCATCAATATCAGCGCGCAGCGCCTGAAACTGCGCAAACAACCCCGCCAGCAACAAATGGCAACCCACACTGTCCGCACACTGACGGCTGCCTTCTGCACACCCGGCCAACACGCTCAGCAGGCGCAAGCGCAACACCTGCGGCCACGCACACTCCTGGCCGACGCCATACAGCCAGGCCGTCATACCGGCAAGGACGTACAGGTCTTCGAGCGAACGAAACGGTTTGACGTAGGCATCCCAGCCATCTCCGGCCAGCAATTCGCACGCCGCCTGCTCCAGGTGCAACCGGCCATGGCCGACTTCGGGCATCAGCGGCAAGGTCGGCAACGCCTCCAACGTCACCCCCGGTTCGCCCGGGTACACCACCGCCAGGTTCAAGCGTGGTGCCTCGCCTGCCGCTTCACTGCGCGCCGCCACCAGCAACCATTCCGCCTCAAGCCCGGCGGTGACGAAATCCTTGCTGCCGGTCAGGCGCAACCCGTCGATACGCATGCGCATGTCCGCCGGCCGCACGCTGCGCCGCTCGGTGGCGCACAGGGCGCCGAGGCTGGCCGGCGCGCTGGGCCAGAGCACGCGCAAGGCGGCCTGGTAACCGACGAGAAAGGCCAGGCCCGGCGTGGCCATCGCGCGCCCGCCGAGCACCGCCAGTTCGAACGGGGCAACCTGGCCAAGGCGCTCAAGCAGCGCGGCGTAGGTTTCGCCCAGGGTGCCGGCCACAGGTTGGCGCAGCGGGTCGTTGAGTCGTTGTAGCCAGGCCATCGGACGCAGCTCCTTGCAGGGGTTGAGGGCGGGTGTCACGCAAGCATCACCAAAGATTCACAGGGGTGACACCCCGTCTACCTAGGCTGACTTTGCACAACAAAGCCGACCGGCCGCAACCCTTCATGGCTGGCTTATGGAGACTCGTAATGACTCGGATCGCTCACACCGGCGACAACAGCACTGAACGCCGTCTGCAAGCCGAACGCCTGGTCGGCGCCACGGCCCTGCAGGAAGCCCAGGCCTTGCGCTACAAAGTGTTCAGCGCAGAATTCAAGGCCAAGCTCAAGGGTGCCGAACACGGTCTGGACATGGATGACTATGACCCGCACTGCCGCCACATCGGCGTGCGCGACCTGAGCACCGGCGAACTGGTCGCCACCACCCGGCTGCTCGACCACCAGGCTGCCAGCAGCCTTGGCCGTTTCTACAGCGAAGAAGAGTTCAGCCTGCACGGCCTGTTGCAGTTGCAAGGGCCGATTCTTGAACTGGGCCGCACCTGCGTGGCCGCCGAATACCGCAACGGCGGCACCATCGCCGTGCTCTGGGGCGAGTTGGCCGAAGTGCTCAACGAAGGGCGCTACAGCTACCTGATGGGGTGCGCCAGCATCCCCATGCAGGACGGTGGCGTGCAGGCCCATGCGGTCATGCAGCGCCTGCGCGAACGCTACCTGTGCAACGAGCACCTGCGCGCCGAGCCTAAAAACCCGCTGCCGAAGCTGGCCCTGCCAAACAATGTCATCGCCGAAATGCCACCGCTGCTCAAGGCCTACATGCGCCTGGGTGCGAAGATTTGCGGCGAACCCTGCTGGGATGAGGACTTCCAGGTCGCCGACGTGTTCATCCTGCTCAAGCGCGACGACCTCTGCCCACGTTACGCCCGCCACTTCAAGGCGGCGGTCTGATGCCGAAGCTGCGGGTACTCGCCCGCCTCACACGGCTGATGCTGGTGCTGCTGCTCGGCCTGCTGATGGCCAGCGTGATCGCCCTTGGCGAACGCGTAGGCTTGACGGCTTCGATCGAGCGCCGGCAACGCTGGAGCTGCTGGTTCATGAAACGCCTGGTCGCAGCCTTGCCCTTTGAGGTCAGGGTGTTAGGCGAACTGCCCAAACAGCCGATGCTGTGGGTCAGCAACCACGTCTCCTGGGCCGACATCCCGCTGCTCGGCATGCTGCTTCCGCTGTCGTTCCTGTCCAAAGCCGAGGTGCGCCACTGGCCTGTGGCCGGGTGGCTGGCAGAGAAGGCCGGCACGCTGTTCATCCGCCGCGGCGGTGGCGACAGCCAACGGCTGCGGGAGCAAATCAGTGCGCAACTGAGCGACGCCCGGCCGCTGTTGATCTTCCCCGAAGGCACCACCACCGATGGGCGCCACGTGCGCACGTTCCACGGTCGTTTGCTGGCAGGTGCCATCGACCAGGCGGTGCCGGTGCAGCCGGTGGCCATCCAGTATTTGCGCAATGGCGAGGCTGACCCGATTGCGCCGTTCATTGGCGATGATGATTTGCTGTCGCACCTGATGCGGCTGTTTGCCCAGCCGCGTGGCGAGGTGTGCATTCATCTGCTGCAGCCGATTGCCAGTGTTGGCAAGGAGCGTGCGGTGCTGGCATTGCAGGCGCAACAGGCCATTCATGGGGCGCTGTTTGGGGTTGAAGAGGCAACAGTGGTGCCACGGCGGCAGGCTCGCGCTGCCTGAGCTTTGGTTCTGCCTGCTCTGGCCTCTTCGCGGGCAAGTCGGACCGCGAAGAGGCCAGAGCAGGCAGCAGAAGATTAACCAGACACCCGCCCCGCCGCCGCAAACGCCTGCAACTGCGGATAAAACTCGCGAAAGTCCGCCATTAGCGGCTCATACAACCGCTCCAACTCAGGCATCACGCCAGCCATCCCCTCCGGCCGCGACAACCGCCGCGCAATGCCGTTGAACACCTGCTCCAGCGTCGCAAAATCGCCATACGCCCCCAGCCAGTCATCGGCCGCCATGAACGGTGCAATGCGCGCCAGGCGCCCGGGCAACTCAGGCTCCGCCAGCAACACCCGATAGAAATCACAGGTGAACTGCGCCAACGGCTGCTGGGCATAGTCAGCCCAATGCCGTGCCAGGCAATGATCGAAAAACACATCCAGGACAATGCCGGCAAACCGCCGCCGCTGCACAGGGAACCGCGCCAGCGCGGCCAGCACCAGCGGGTGACGGTCGGTGTAGCTGTCGATATGCCGATGCAGGCGGATAGCGGCTTCCAGCGCCGGAGGAAAGCGCCCTTCCAGCGAGCCCTTGACGAAATCGCCATACAGGCTGCCGAGCAATTGCTGCGGCGCGGGGCCGCCGAGGTGCAAGTGTGCGAGGTAGTTCATGGCGTCAGTCTAGCACCGCCAACGCCTATATCGTTATAACGCGATATAGCGATTGGTGCTCAGCTCAGAACCTCTTCATATTTGTATATCGCGAAATACCGATTTACAGTCCCCTATCGCAATCGACCGCTTCACCATGAGCCACACCCCAATGCCCCTCGATCTAGACGACATAATAAAAGCCCTGGCCCACCCGGTCCGGCGAGAAATCCTCGACTGGCTGAAGGACCCGGCAACGCAGTTTCCTGACCAGCACCACAGCACCGAACACGGTGTCTGTGCCGGGCAGATCGACCAACGCTGCGGCCTGTCGCAGTCGACCGTTTCTGCTCACCTGGCCATCTTGCAGCGCGCCGGCCTGATCAGCAGCCAGAAGATCGGCCAATGGCACTTCTTCAAACGCAATGAGGAGACCATTCAGGCCTTCCTCGAACAGTTGAGCCAAGCGCTCTGAAAAGGAAACCGCATGACTACGCTCTTCGACCCTATTACGCTGGGCGACCTGCAACTGCCCAACCGCATCATCATGGCCCCGCTGACCCGCTGCCGCGCCGATGAAGGCCGGGTGCCCAACGCACTGATGGCCGAGTACTACGTGCAACGCGCCAGCGCCGGGCTGATCCTCAGCGAGGCGACGTCGGTCACGGCGATGGGGGTCGGCTACCCAGACACCCCAGGCATCTGGAACGACGAACAGGTGCGTGGCTGGAACAATGTCACCAAGGCCGTGCATGGCGCCGGCGGGCGCATCTTCCTGCAACTGTGGCATGTGGGCCGCATTTCCCACCCCAGCTACCTGAACGGCGAACTGCCCGTGGCCCCCAGCGCGATCCAGCCCAAGGGCCACGTCAGCCTGGTGCGCCCGCTCAGCGACTACCCAACCCCGCGGGCGCTGGAAACCGAAGAGATCGTCGACATCGTCGAGGCCTACCGCAGCGGCGCTGAAAACGCCAAGGCCGCAGGTTTCGATGGTGTGGAGATCCACGGTGCCAATGGCTACCTGCTCGACCAGTTCCTGCAAAGCAGCACCAACCAGCGCACCGACCGTTACGGTGGCTCGCTGGAAAACCGCGCACGCTTGCTGCTGGAAGTCACTGACGCCGCCATTGAAGTGTGGGGGGCCAACCGCGTAGGCGTGCACCTGGCGCCGCGTGCCGATTCACACGACATGGGCGACGCTGACCGTGCCGAAACCTTCACCTACGTGGCACGCGAACTGGGCAAGCGCGGCATCGCCTTCATCTGCTCACGGGAGAAGGAAGCCGACGACAGCATCGGCACGCTGATCAAAGAGGCCTTTGGTGGCCCGTACATCGTCAACGAGCGCTTCACCAAGGCCACTGCCAATGCCGCGCTGGCCACTGGCAAGGCGGATGCCGTGGCGTTCGGTGTGCCGTTCATTGCCAACCCGGACCTGCCAGCGCGCCTGGCGGCGGATGCGCCCTTGAACCAGGCACACCCGGAAACCTTCTATAGCAAGGGGCCGGTGGGGTATATCGACTACCCACGGATGTGATCGGGTAGGCGCAGCCTTGTGCTGCGAAGAGGCCGGCGCAGGCTTGCACGTAACGGTTATGCCTGCACTGGCCTCTTCGCAGCACAAGGCTGCCCACAGGGCACGCGGGGTCTTCAGGGGCGCGCTTTGATCTGCTGCTGCAGGTTCTGGATCTGGCTCTGCAGCGTGTTGATGCTGCGGGTGGTCTGCCCGCGGAAGGCATCGAACTCCTGCACCGAGGCACCGCCCGACGACGCCGCCGGGCGATTGTCGACCTGGCTCTTCAACACCAGCATGTCCTGCTCCAGGCTCTGGATCGCCGCACTCGGGTTACCCTGCTTTTTCAGCGCTGCCACTTCGTTGCTCAGGCTCTTGAGCTGGTCATCCAGCTTGCCACCGTCCGCCTGCGCGGCCTTCAACGCTGCCACGTCATTGCTCAACGCCTTGAACTGGGCATCCAGCTTGCCGCCATCGACCTGGCCCGACTTCAACGCCGTCAGCTCGCCATTCACCAGCTTCAACTGTGCCTGCAACTGGGTTTGCAGCTCGGTCACAGCCTTCTGTTGTTCACGGGTATCGGCCAGCACCTGCTCCAGGCGCTTGCCCAGGTCGCCGGTCTGCCCGGCCACGCCTTGCTGCAACTGACGAATTTGCAACTTCAAGGCCTCGCTGCCGGTATTGACCGAAGACTCACTGGCCTCCACCTTGCCGCTGATCGCCTGCAGTCGCCCGGCCGCCTCTTCACTGATACGGGCGAAGCTTTCTTGGGTCGCGACCAGTTGCTGCTCCATCAGCGAGATCTGCTGGAAGCTCCACCAGCCCAACCCCGCCAAGGCAATCAGTGACGCCACCAACAGCGCCCACAAAGGTGCCGTACTGGCCCCCCGCTCGGCTTTCTGCCGGCTGCGCATCACGTGCGCGGGTATCAGTTCATCATCGTCGGGCGTGCCGGCCCTCAGGGTAGGCACATCATCGTAATCGTCGTGAGCAGGCTTACGCATGAGTACATTCAACCGCGGTAGTCGCAAAGAGGCACGAGTATAAACCGCTCGCGCGGCGTGTTGATGACCATCGTTGCATCAGCCGATTTTCAGGCCTTCGGGCTGGTGCTTCCACCAACCGCAGAATTCATCCAGGGCCGTCCACAGGCTGACCTTGGGCTGATAGTCCAAGTACTGCCGTGCGCGGCTGATGTCCAGGGTGAAATCGCGGCTCATCACCTGCATGCCCATGCGCGACAAGGTGGGCTGCGGCCGCCCCGGCCAGAGCATGCACGCCGCTTCGTTGAGCGCCGCCAGGCTGTAGGCCAGGCCGTAGGAGCGGTACCGGGTCACTTGCGGCAAGTGCATCTGGCGCATCACGTAGTTGACCACATCCCACAGTGGCAACGGGTGGCCATTGCTGATGTTGTAGGCTTGGCCCAGGGCGCGGTCGTCGGCGAACAGGGCACTGAGCAACGCCTCGTTGAGGTTGTGCACGCTGGTGAAGTCGACCTTGTTCAGGCCGTTGCCGATGATCGCCACGCGGCCCTTGCGTTGCATCTGCATCAGCCGCGGGAAAATACTGGCATCCCCAGCCCCAGTGACGAAGCGCGGGCGCAGCGCCAGCACTTCCAGGCCGAACTCCTGAGCACCGAACACCTTCTGCTCGGCCAGGTGCTTGGTCAGCGCATAGTGATCGTGAAAACGGCGCGGCACCTGGTCCTCACGGATGTCCAGGCGCGAACGGCCATTGAAGTAGATCGACGGCGACGACAAATGCACCAGGCGCCGCACATGCTCCTTCAGGCAACCCTCGACCACGTTTTCGGTGACCACCACGTTGCCCTGGTGAAAATCCTGGTAGCGCCCCCAGTTGCCCACCGCGCCTGCGCAGTGCACCACCGCTTCGACGCCCTGGCACAGGCGCCGGGCCAGCTCGGCATCGCCCAGGTCGCCGGGGATGAACTGCGCGCCGCGCTTGACCAGGTGCTCGACACCTTCGGCACGTCGGCCGCTGACCCGCACGTCCAGGCCCTGCTCCAGGGCAACGCGCGCAAAGCGCCCGCCGATGAAGCCGCTCGCGCCGGTGACCAGAATTCGCATGTAAGACTCCGCCTTGCCAGATTTCAGATGCAACTGACGCCGGCCGTGGCTACAAGGGCACCAACCATTGCCGTGCCGTGTGCCGCAGGTGATCGGTCAGTTGCGCGAGCAGTTGCCCGCCATTGCGCCAATGATGCCAGTACAGCGGCACATCGATGGGAGTATCGGCGCATATTTCCACCAATTGCCCGCTGGACAGCTGCTCGCGCGCCTGCAATTCAGGCACCAGCCCCCAGCCCAACCCCGCCTCGGTCATGCGCAGGAACCCTTCGGACGAAGGGCACAAGTGGTGCAGGAAACCATCCTCGATGCCCAGCGATGCCAGGTAGCGGTGTTGCAGGAAGTCGTCCGGGCCGTACACGATCGCGGGCGTGCGTGCCAAGCGCTTGACCTCGAACCCACGGGGGAAATGCCGCGCCATGAACACCGGGCTGGCCAGTGCACGGTAGCGCATCGCGCCCAGCGGCAGGCTGCGCGCGCCAGCCACTGGCCGTTCGCTGCCACACAGGCAGGCCGCCACTTCACCGGCACGCATGCGTTTAAGGCCAACTTCCTGGTCCTCCACCACCAGGTCGGTGAGCACGTTCTGTTCGGCACAGAACCGGCCGACCGCGCCCGCCCACCAAGTGGCCAGGCTGTCGGCGTTAAGGGCAATCCGCAAACGCTCCGGCATGCCCTCCTCGTCCAGCGCAGGCACCTGGCGTTGCAGGTCGCGCTCTAGCAGACGCACCTGCTGCACATGGTTGAGCAACTGGCGCCCGACCTCGGTCGGGCTCGGTGGCGTGGCCCGCACCAGCACCGGCTGGCCAACCCGTGCTTCGAGCAGCTTGATGCGCTGGGAAATGGCCGATTGCGACAGCCCCAGTACCTGCGCTGCACGCTCGAAGCCGCCTTGCTCGATCACCGCCGCAAGGGCGGCCAGCAGCTTGTAGTCGAACATCGATATTCCTAATGCCTGATCAGCTTTATTTGTTTTTCTTATACAGCGCCAATCACCACAATAGCCAGCATCGTTTACGGCTCATTTTCTGGAGTACACCGCCATGTGGCAAAGCTATCTGAACGGCATGCTGGTGGCCTTCGGCCTGATCATGGCCATCGGCGCACAGAACGCCTTCGTCCTCGCGCAAAGCCTGCGCCGCGAGCACCACCTGCCGGTGGCGGCCCTGTGCATCGTCTGCGACGCCCTGCTGGTCGCTGCCGGGGTGTTCGGCCTGGCCACGGTACTGGCGCACAACCCGACCCTGCTGGCCATCGCCCGTTGGGGCGGCGCGGTGTTCCTGCTCTGGTACGGCGCCAAGGCGCTGCGCAGCGCCTGCTCCAAGCAGAGCCTGCAGCACCAGCAAGGCCAGGGCATGCGTTCGCGCCGGGCGGTATTGCTCAGTGCACTGGCGGTGACCCTGCTCAACCCCCATGTGTACCTCGACACCGTGCTGCTGATCGGCTCACTCGGTGCCCAGCAGACAGTGCCCGGGGCCTATGTGGCGGGGGCGGCCAGTGCTTCGCTGCTGTGGTTCTCGACCTTGGCGATCGGTGCGGCCTGGCTGGCACCGTGGCTGGCGCGGCCAGCGACCTGGCGGATGCTCGACCTGATGGTGGCGGTGATGATGTTCGCGGTGGCGGCGCAGCTGATTTTTAGCTGAATGCGCAAGTGCTTGGCACGGCAGGTTCAGCGCCTGGGAGATCGAGCGCCGCCCGCGCGGCGCATCGCGAGCAACGCTCGCTCCTACGTTAGTTTCGGGCCAATTATTCCTGGGGCAAACGCGCGCGACCGCCTTGGCGCATGTCTCGATATCGCGTCGAACAAACAAGGCGGTCGCGCCCACTGGCACAGGCGTGACTGGCCCGAAACAAACGTAGGAGCGAGCGTTGCTCGCGATCCGCCGCGCGGGCGGCGCTCGATCTTCCAGGCGATACAAACACCGCGACGAACACCACTGGTCGGCACCGGCCAACCGCTCTGGAACCTCTATTCCCTATCTTTGTTGCGTGGTTATGCGCCGGGCCCGGTGCTATGATCCAGCCCTCGCGTCGCAAAGAGTACAAACTCGCCGACGTTGATCGGGCCGCCCGTGATCGGCCTTGCGCAAACCGCAAATAGACCTGAATCAGGAGATCCACCATGGCTTTTGAATTGCCGCCGCTGCCGTACGCCCACGATGCCCTGCAGCCGCACATCTCCAAGGAAACCCTGGAGTATCACCACGACAAGCACCACAACACCT
>Ga0213823_1000279_pt1 | contig 49934 bp, 40 predicted proteins | sample MC6MC0907MG_FD_179887 | JGI IMG/M metagenome (GOLD analysis project Ga0213823, IMG submission 179887) | Enriched soil aggregate microbial communities from Iowa State University, Ames, United States - MC6-MC0907-MG | ecosystem: Environmental > Terrestrial > Soil > Unclassified | place: USA: Iowa...
AATTTGAGCAGGGTCATGTTTGTCTCCAGAAAGCGGGCGCGCATTCTACCTGAGTTGGCCCAATCCAGCATTAAGTTGCCCACGCTGCCAGGGCATTGCGACATCCGGTCGAACTTAACGCCTTGATACAAGCTCAGTGCTTTCACCCGCTGCCGGCAAACGGCTAAGCTAAGGCGATAGCTTCCAACCGTGCTGGCTTCGCCGTCACTTTCCCATGGTTCAACTGCCCGGACGTATCATGCGCAGCCGCCTGTTACAGATTGCCTCCTGCCTGCTGCTTACCGCCGCCACCGCCAGCGCGGCGCAGGCCATCGACCTTTCACAGCAACGCCAGTACTACGACGAGGCCAAGCGTGCGCTGGCCAAGGGCGACAAAGGCCCGTACCTGCGTTATTCCCAGGTCTTGCGTGACTACCCGCTGACGCCTTACCTGGCCTACGACGAACTCACCGCACGCTTAAAAAGCGCCAGCAATGAGGAAATCGAAGGCTTCCTGGCCAAGCACGGCGACCTGCCCCAGGCCAACTGGATGAAACTGCGCTGGTTGCGCTGGCTCGCCGAGCGCGGCGAGTGGAATACGTTCGCCAAGTATTACGACCCCAAGCTCAACTTCACCGAACTGGACTGCCTGAACGGCCAGTACCAGCTGAGTCACGGCCAACGCGCCGAAGGCTACGCCAGCGCCGAAAAATTGTGGAACGTCGGCAAGTCGCAACCCGCGGCCTGCGACACCCTGTTCGGCATGTGGGCCGCCGAAGGCCAACTGACCGAGGCCAAACGCTGGAACCGCGCCAAGCTGGCCGCCCAGGCGCGCAACTATGCCCTGGCCAACAACCTGGTCAATTCGCTGACCACCCTTGGCCCGCAAGGCCGCCTACTGGTCGACGTGGCGCAAAAACCCGAACTGCTCAACCAGCCGTCGCGCTTCACCCCGGTCAACGAAGCCATGTCCGACGTGGTCAGCCTCGGCCTGCGCCGCCTGGCTCGGCAAGACCCGGAGCGCGCCATGGCGCTGCTCGACGATTACGCCCAGCGCATGCATTTCTCCCGTGACGAGAAAGTCGCCATCGCCCGCGAAATCGGCCTGACCCTTGCCCGCCGCTATGACTCGCGGGCCCTCGATCTGATGACCCGCTACGACCCGGAGCTGCGCGACAACACCGTCAGTGAATGGCGCATGCGCCTGCTGCTGCGCCTGGGTCGTTGGGAAGACGCTTACGAGCTGACCAAGCGTCTGCCGCAGGACCTGGCCAGCAGCAACCGCTGGAAGTACTGGCAGGCGCGCAGCCTGGAACTGGCCCAACCGAACAACCCGCAGGTCCCGCTGCTGTACAAGAACGTGGCCCGCGAGCGTGATTTCTATGGCTTCCTCGCCGCTGACCGGGCGCAAACGCCCTACCAGCTGAACAACCGGCCGCTGGTGCTGAGCCCCCAGCTGGTCAACAAGGTGCGCAATACCCCCGGCGTCCAGCGTGCCCTTGAATTCCATGCCCGCGGCCAGATTGTCGAAGGCCGCCGCGAGTGGTACCACGTCAGCCGCCACTTCAGCCGCGACGAAATGGTCGCCCAGGCGCGCCTGGCCTATGATCTGCGCTGGTACTTCCCGGCCATTCGCACCATCAGCCAGGCACAGTACTGGGACGACCTGGACATCCGCTTCCCGATGGCCCACCGCGACACGCTGGTGCGTGAGGCCAAGGTGCGCGGGCTGCATTCAAGCTGGGTGTTCGCCATCACCCGCCAGGAAAGTGCGTTCATGGAAGATGCGCGCTCCAGTGTGGGTGCCAGCGGCCTGATGCAGCTGATGCCGGCCACCGCCAAGGAAACCGCGCGCAAGTTCAGTATTCCGCTGGCGTCGCCGCAGCAGGTATTCAACCCGGACAAGAATATCCAGCTGGGCGCGGCTTACCTCAGCCAGGTGCACAGCCAGTTCAACGGCAACCGGGTACTGGCTTCGGCGGCGTACAACGCCGGCCCCGGGCGGGTACGCCAGTGGCTCAAGGGCGCCAAGCACCTGAGTTTTGATGTATGGGTGGAGTCGATCCCGTTCGACGAGACACGCCAGTACGTCCAGAACGTGCTGTCGTATTCCGTGATCTACGGGCAGAAGCTCAACTCGCCGCAGCCGCTGGTAGATTGGCACGAGCGGTATTTCGACGATATGTAAAACATGTCATGGCCTCTTCGCGGGACAAGCCCGCCAAGAGGCCATGACTGACAAGCACTACTCCAGCACTTCGACGTCCATCCCCACCTCAACCTGACCGCTGCCATCTGCCGCCAGGTTCTGCCCGAACAGCACATCCCCCTCCTTTTCGCGGAAGGTCTTCAGCGTGGTCAACGGCTCGCGGTCCAGGCTGCGCTCCCCGGTCGATGGGTCCAGCGTGGTGAAGATGCAGCGCACGCTGGGCTTGAGCACACGAAACTCCATCTCGCCAATGCGAATCCGCTTCCAGCCATCCTCGGCAAACGGCGCTGCGCCCTGCACCACCAGGTTCGGGCGAAAACGCAGCATCTCCATGGGCCGGCCAATGCGCCGGTTCAGCTCATCCAGCGAGCCTTGCCCAATCAGCAGTAACGGAAAACCATCGGGAAACGCCGCTCGATCACTGTTCAAGCCATAACCGCTGGGCAGATAGCGCGCCCGTTGTTCCGGGCAATGCACAAGACGCACCGGCTTGCCGAGCGCCTGCGACAGCCAGGCTGCCGCCTCATCGCCGGCATCCGGCACACGCAGTGTGTCACGCCAGATGGTCACGCCACGCAGCTCATCGTCCGCAGAGGGCAGCGCCACTCGCAAAGGCGGCTGCCCCGGGACCTCCAGCAGTAACCTGCCCGCTTGGTCATCAGTGGCCTTGAGCTGGCCGAGCTGCGGCCAGGCACGCTGGGTAAGAAAGCGGCCGTTCTCTTCCTCGACCACCATCCAGCGTCGGTCACCCAGCAACCCCAGGCGCCCCACCGGCGAAGCCTGCAGGCGTTGCGCCTGCCCCGACTTCACCGGGTACCGATACAACTCACTCAGAAACATCCCTGCCTGCCTCGTGCCATGCCAAAAGCCCAGCTTATACCCGGCAGGCGCAGGGATCACGCAGTGGTTGCATCCAGCAGCAGGCGTTGCTTGACCACATCGACCAGGCGATCAGGCTGGAACTTGGAAAGGAAATTGTCGCAGCCGACCTTCTTGACCATGGATTCGTTGAAGCTGCCCGACAGCGAAGTGTGCAACACCACGTACAGCTTGCGCAGGCGAGCATCGCTGCGGATTTCTGTGGTCAACCGGTACCCGTCCATTTCGGGCATTTCCGCGTCAGTGAACACCATCAGCAGTTTTTCGCACACATCCTCGCCCGAATCGGCCCAGCCCTTGAGCATGCGCAAGGCCTTCAGGCCGTCGCTGGCCACGTGCATTTTCACCCCCAGCTGCGACAGGGTGTCACGCAGTTGCGCCAGGGCCACGCTGGAGTCGTCCACCAGCAGCACCTCACGGCCACGGGCGCGAGCCAGCACCGGGTCGGCGAGCTTGTCGTTGGAGACCCTGGCGTTGTAGGGCACGATCTCTGCCAGTACTTTTTCCACGTCGATCACTTCCACCAGCTTTTCGTCGACCTTGGTGATGGCGGTAAGGTAGTGCTGGCGGCCGGCGCTGGTAGGCGGCGGCATGATGGCTTCCCAGTTCATGTTGACGATGCGATCGACCCCCCCCACCAGGAACGCCTGCACCGAGCGGTTGTATTCGGTAACGATGATCGTACTGTCAGGCCCAGGCGTCAGCGGCCGCATGCCGATCGCCTGGGACAGGTCGATCACCGGCAAGGTCTGCCCGCGCAGGTTGACCACGCCACAGACGAAGGCGTGGCGCTGCGGCATCAAGGTCAGTTTGGGCAGCTGCAGCACCTCCTGCACCTTGAACACGTTGATTGCGAACAGCTGACGGCCCGCAAGGCGAAACATCAGGATTTCCAGGCGGTTCTCACCCACCAGTTGCGTGCGTTGGTCTACCGTGTCGAGAATGCCAGCCATTGGAAAAACCTCGGGGTCGAGTCGAAAAAGGTGAATTGATACACGCTATATCGGCGGCATGGAGCCCGGCTTGACCCATGTACGAAAATGCCGCGGAGACAATTGATATCACATTAACATCATGCTTTACTGCGAAAGCTCATCTTGGATCCATTGCTTGGGCAATGTGTCGCACCCTAGGCACGCATCAGGGAAACCCCTAGCAGCAATCGGGTGCAACCTGATGTTCGCAATATCTTTTAGCCATTAATGTGACGCCATTCTCACTGCATGAATGGAGTCAGGCTTTTGCTAGCGATCGACATGGCTAGGCCATCCCTTGCTCCCGCCTTACGCGCCGGAGCCTCATGATGGAAAGCACAGCCTTCAACAGCAGCGCCCTGCAGGACTTTCTGCTGGATGCGCAGGTCTTGCTGACCCAGTCCCAGGAATGCCTGCAGCACCTCGAACTGATCGCCAACGACCCCGACGCCTGCCATTGCCTCGACAACACCCTGGATACCCTCGCCCGGCGCGCCAGCGGCCTGGGCCTGCTTGAGGTCGCCCATTACTCCTGCGCCCTGCAGCAACTGCTTGCCCCGGCTTGCCACCAATTGCACCTGCACGGCAAGGCCTTGCCTGCCCTCGCCGCCTGCCTGACCTTGCTGGAATGGCAGCTGGAACTGGTCGACAGGCAAACCGGGAGGCTGACACTCGATGCCAGTGAGCAAATCAAACTGCTGGGTGAGCTCGCGACCGCTTTGAATCAGCCATTTCCGCAAACGTGTGCGCCTTGCCACGCTAACGATAACGCGTGCAATCATCCACACACGGCAGCCGCGGCCTCGTCCAACTTGCCCAATCAGGCGCACTGACGGGCGCTAGCAACATGCAACTAAGCGCATTGTTCAAGCTGAATGCGAGCCGAACTTGTGAAGTGCTGCAAGTTCCGGCGCAGCGTAGTTGCGTAGCTGCCGCGCAAGTTGATTTCGCGAGGTCCTGTACTGCAATCAGTGATAGCACTTAGCTAGTCAAAACGCCTGCCGAAATCTCGCGATCCGCCCGGAAACCTTGAGGTTTCAAAGCATTACCCAGCCGCGACCAAAGCGGCCTGAAGTGTTACCATGCGCACTAACAAGCATCGGCCACCCGTATATGGATCGCCTCAACGCGCACTCGGCGGTTGTTGAAAGCACCATGCCAACGCCCTTGGCAAGACATGTGCCAGGCCTCCATCAGCAAGACAATTCAGTGGCTTCTCATCTATGTTCCCACGTTTGAAGATCCCTCTGCGTTGCCGTTCCCGCGCCAGCTTGTTGCGCTGGACGATCGTATTGCTGTGCGTGGCGTCCCTGCTTGCCAACGTGCTGGTGTTTGTGAGCGGGCATGCCCTCCCGGCCAGCCTGCTGCTGCTGCAACTGATGGCCATGCTCGGGGTCGGCTGGCACCTTGGCCACGGCGCCAGGTCGATAAGCCTGCGCCCGGCGGAGCTGGCCGACCGCATGCTCAAAGTCCAGGAAGGCGAGCGCCAGCACCTGAGCCGTGAACTGCATGACGACATTGGCCAACTGCTCACCGCCGCCAAACTGCAACTGGATTGGTTGCAGCGGCGACTGCCGAGCGATTTGCACGCACACTGCGGCAGCTTGCGCGGCACACTCGAAGACACCCTGAGCAAGGTGCGCGACGTCTCCGCCATCCTCAACCCGCGGCAACTGGCCAGCCTTGGCCTGGAAGCCAGCCTGCGCGCGCACATGGTGCGCACCCTTGCAAATACCGACGTGCACTGGAGCCTGGAGTGCCATCAGCGTCTGGGCGGCGTCTCCGAGGAGGTGGCGATGGCCGCTTTCCGCATCGCCCAGGAAGCACTCACCAACATCCTGCGCCATGCCAAGGCGCGCAACCTGACCATCCGCCTGCAGCGCAGCCCCGTCGGCCTGCGCTTGTCGATCCAGGACGACGGCCAGGGTTTCATCCCCGCCGCCAACCCGGCCGAGGCCGGCCAGCGCGGCATGGCCGGCATGCAGGAACGTGCCACCGCACTGCAAGGCAGCCTGGAAATCACCAGCCAGCTCGGCCTGGGCACCCACATCGAGGTGTTGTTCCCGTGGCCACCACGCACCCATGAACGCGCCAGGACCCCCGTTACCCGATGATCTCTAGACTGCTGCTGGTAGATGACCACTCGCTGATCCGCGCCGGGGTCCGTGCCCTGGTGTCCGACATCCCCGGCTACACCGTGGTGGGCGAAGCAGATGATGGCGACCAGTTGCTTGAGCAGGTTCAGCAGCTAGCCCCCGATATCGTCCTGCTGGACATTTCCATGCGCTCGACCAGCGGCCTCGACGCACTCACCCTTCTGCGCGCCACTGGCAACAGCTGCAAAGTGCTGATCCTGTCCATGCACACCGACCCAGACCTGATCATGCGTGCCCTGGAAAGCGGCGCCCATGGCTACCTGCTCAAGGATGCCACCGCCACCGAACTGGAGCAGGCCCTGGCCGCGCTGCGCAATGGCGAGCGCTACCTCAGCCCGGCCATCGCCCATACCGTGATCAACCAGGCACTGATGCGGGCACAGAATGGCAAGCAGCCGAACGCCGATCGCCACAACCTCACCGCCAGGCAACTGGAGATCCTGCGCCTGATCGTGCGTGGCAAATCCACCCGCGAGATCGCCGCTGGCCTGGGCCTGTCGATCAAGACCGTCGAAACCCATCGTTCACAGATCATGAAACGCCTGCAGATCTACGACGTCGCCGGCCTGGTGCTGTTTGCCGTGCGCGAAAAGATCATCAGCCTGGACGACTGAGCAGCGGCGAGTTGGGTGCCAAGTGCAGGCGCAATGCCGCTGGTACGGCCTCGAAACGCAGGCTGTCCGACTGTAACGGCTCACCGTCGAGGTTGATGTCCAGGCCCTGGGAACTCTTGATCTCGACCCAAGGCAAGCGCGCCCGCACGAACAGCCCCTCCCCGGCCAGCAGGTCGCGCAGCGCGCCCACCACTTCCTGCGGCGCCGGTAGGATGGCAACATCGAGCAAGCCGTCATCCACCACCGCCTCCGCACACAGCACCTGCCCGCCACCGGCTTGGCGACCATTGCCGATGCCCAGCGCCAGCAGGTCGCCCTGCCAGTGGAAGTCGGGGCCCGTCAGTTCTACCGAGGCGGCCTGAAGCTCGCTGAAGCGAGACAGGCCGGTGAACAGGTAGGCCGCCGCACCCAGTACTTTTTTCAGGTCTTCCGAGGTATTGGCCGTGACCTGGCTGCCAAAACCGCCCGTGGCCATGTTCAGGAACAGCTGATCGCCCACCCTGCCCAAGTCGATCGGCCGCGCCGGCAGGTCCAACAACGCCAAGGCTTCAGCCGGTTGCAATGACACACCGGCTGCCTTGGCGAAATCATTGGCGGTACCCAGCGGCAGCAAGGCCAGGCTGGCCTGCGTACCGGCCTGCGCCATGGCGTCGGCCACATCGCGCAATGTGCCATCCCCGCCCCCGGCGACCACGTGGGTATAGCCGGCCGCCAGCGCCTCGGCGACCAGGCGCTGGGCATCGCCCGCCTCCCAGGTCACCCGCACATCCAGCGTCCAGCCGCGCTCGCGCTGCGCGAGCACGGCCTTGCGCACCTCATCGTTCATCGCCTGCTTGCCATGCAGGATCACTATCGCCTTGCGCATCGCGCTTCTCCTTGGGAACCAACCCGTTCAGATCTCGACCGCGGCCGTGGGCAGAATGCTGCATGCCACGCGCAATTAACCGCCATGGCAACAGCAAGCCCGAACAAAAAATAATCACATTCACACAAACAGCATTGAAAGCTTAGGGCTTCAAGCGCATGATCGACAATAATTTGGCCTTCATGGATGATGCCGTAGCGAAAAGTCGGTTTTTTGACTTTTGCCGCCAGAACCCTGACAGGTCGCAAGTTCCCCTTCACTGCGCTGTGTTAGACAGCGCCCTGAGTCGAGGCTGTGAAATGAGCGTTCTGATCCCCTGCATCATCGCTGGCGGTGCCGGTACCCGCCTGTGGCCGGTGTCTCGCGAAGCCATGCCAAAACCCTTCATGCGCCTGCCCGATGGCCAAAGCCTGCTGCAGAAGACATTTGCCCGCGCCAGTGCGCTACCAGGTGTGCAGCGTGTGCTGACGGTCACCAACCGCGAAGTGTACTTTCGCACCCAGGATGAGTACCGCCAGGTCAACCCGGGCAATCTCGCCCTCGACTACATCCTTGAATCCAGCGGGCGCAACACCGCGCCCGCCATCGCCGCCGCCGCACTGCACTGCGCCAGGCACCACGGCGACGACAGCATTCTGCTGGTGCTACCCGCCGACCACCTGATCCAGGACTTCGACGCGCTAGCCCAGGCAGTCGACCACGCGCGACAGTTGGCCAATGAAGGCTGGCTGACCACCTTCGGCCTATTGCCCGACCGTGCCGAAACGGGTTTCGGCTACATCGAACAAGGCAGCGCGCTGGGCGATCACGCCCATCAAGTGGCCCGTTTTGTGGAAAAACCCGATGCCCCCACCGCCCGCGAGTATCTGGAAGGCGGGCGCCACCTGTGGAATGCCGGGATGTTCTGCCTGCGCGTCAGCACCCTGCTTGCTGAACTGCAGGCCCACGCCCCCGAATTGCTCGACAGCGTCGCCAAATGCCTGGAACTAAGCACAGTCAAACAGGGCACTGACACCCTGCAGGTCGAGCTGGACCCGGACAGCTTCGCCCTGGCTGAAGACATCTCGATCGACTATGCGCTGATGGAACGCTCCCGCAAGGTTGCCGTGGTGCCCTGTGAGTTGGGCTGGAGTGACATCGGCAGCTGGGAGGCAGTGCGCGAGCTGCGCCAGACCGATGATGACGGCAACCACTGCAATGGCGAAACCGTGCTGCACGACGTGCACAACTGCTACATCGATTCGCCCAAACGACTGGTCGGGGCAGTTGGCCTGGACAACCTGATTGTCATCGACACCCCCGACGCCCTGCTGATCGCCAATGCCGCGCGCAGCCAGGAGGTCAAGGTCATCGCCCAACAGCTCAAGCGCCAAGGCCATGACACCTACCGCCTGCACCGCACCGTCACCCGGCCTTGGGGCCTGTACACCGTGCTCGAAGAAGGGCCACGTTTCAAGATCAAGCGCATCATGGTCCGCCCGGGCGAGTCGCTTTCGCTGCAGATGCACCACCACCGCAGCGAGCACTGGATCATCGTCAGCGGCATGGCCTGCGTGACCAACGGCGAAGAAGAGTTCCTGCTCGACACCAACGAATCGACCTTCATCAAACCTGGCCGTACCCACCGCCTGACCAACCCCGGCGTCATCGACCTGGTGATGATCGAGGTACAGAGCGGCGAGTACCTGGGCGAAGATGACATCGTGCGCTTTACTGATATTTACGGACGCGTCCCGGCAGCAGCCATCGGCTGACTGCCCACGGGCGCGTTTTTTGTCCGCGGCCTTTAGCGAGGATTGTGGTTCATGCGCATACTTTGGACACTGCCCTACCTGCCCTGGCCCACCACCAGTGGCAGCAAGACCCGGCAATACCACCTGCTGCGCGCCCTCGCGCAGCATGGCCACCGGATCACCTTGCTGGTGCAGTCGAAGATTCCGCTCAACGATGCCACGCGCGAGGCCCTCGAACCCCTGGTCGAACGCCTGATCGTGCTGCCCCGACGCGCACTGCACAGCCCACTCAACCTGCTCGCCTCCCCCATCATCGACTACCCCATGCGGGCAATCATCAACGGTTTGGCGCCCTGTTTGCGTCACCGTTTCGAGCAGTTGCTGGACGAGCCTTGGGACGTGATCCAGATCGAGCACAGCTATGGCTTCCAGCCCTTCGAGAAGGCCCTGCAGGCCCGCGGCCTGCCTTACATGCTCAGCGAGCATACCCTCGAATCGGTCATGGGCGCCGCCTGCCATGACCGCCTCCCCCTGTGGCTGCGCCCGCTCAATGCGTTCGACCGCTGGCGTTACCGGCGTTGGGAACAGCGCGTACTGAGCCAGCCCAACGAAGTGGTGGCGGTCAGCAGCCATGACGCCGAGCTGATCAGCCAGATCAGCGGGCGCCCGGTGAACGTGGTGGTCAATGGTGTGGACTGCGACTATTACCAGGACGTAAGCCCGGCGCTGCACAGCCAGCGCCTGCTGTTTGTCGGCAATTTCGAGTACGGCGCCAACCTGGAGGCCATCGAATGGGCACTGGAGGAAATCCTCCCACAGGTATGGATGAGCAATCCGGCGGTACGCCTGGCCATAGCCGGCCATGCCCTGCCAGCCAGCTGGAAGCTGCACTGGAACGACCCACGCATTGAATGGGTCGGCTATCGCCCAGACTTGCGCGAGTTGCAACGGCGTTCAGCACTGTTCTTCGCACCATTGCGCTACGCCGGCGGCTCCAAGGTGAAGATTCTCGAAGCCATGGCCGCCGGGCTGCCGGTGATCACCACCGGCAAGGGCGTGTCAGGCCTTGCCGTGAACAATGGCGAGCATTACCTGGGCAGCGATGACGGTGGCCAGCTCGCCTTGCTGATCACCCAATTGCTCAACCAACCCTGGCGCATGTGCCAGCTCAGCGAAGCCGGACGGCAGTTTGCCCGGCAGCGTCACGACTGGAGCGTGGCGGCCCAGCAACTGGAAAACGTGCACATGCGCCTGACCCAGTCGGCACCGGCCGACGCCACTCAACCCAGCGGCGCCTGGCTCGGGCGTTCAACCAAGTAGTTCGCTCAGCGGTATGAACGGCACGCTGTCACCCTGCTGCGGCGTGCTGCCTTCACGCACTTCCACCAGGCCCTCAGCCCAGGCGGCGCTCCTCAGCACACCAGAGCTCTGGTTCTTGTAGATACGCACGCGGCCATTGTCGATGCGCGCGCGCAAATACTCGCGACGGGTACCGGCCTTGGGCCAATCGAAGCCTGCTGGCACATCGAAGCGCAGCGGCGTGATATCGACCACCCCTTGGCGGCGCAGCAAATATGGGCGCGTCAATAAACCGAAGGTCACCAGCGTGGACGCCGGATTGCCCGGCAAGCCGATCACCGGTACACCTTGATAATGCCCGAAGGTCAGTGGCTTGCCTGGCTTGATCGCCAACTTCCACAAAGCCAGCTCGCCAGCTTCGCGCAGCGCCGCGCCGAGGTAATCGGCTTCACCCACGGACACGCCACCGGTGGACAGGATCAGGTCGACATCGCCCAGGCTGGCCAGGCATTCACGCGTGCGCCCCAAGTCATCAGGAAGGATGCCCATGTCGCGCACTTCGCAGCCCAGGCGCTGCAACCAGCTGACCAGCAGGCGCCGGTTGCTGTTGTAGATCTGCCCAGGCCCCAGCGGCAAGCCCGGCTCGACCAGCTCGTCACCGGTGGACAACACCGCCACTCGCACCCGCCTTATCACCAGCAACTGTGCATGCCCAAGGGTCGCAGCCAGGCCGAGTTCTATCGGCCCCAGGCGCGTGCCCGCGACCATCACCTGTTCGCCCTTGCGGGTTTCCTGGCCCTGGGGGCGGACGTTCTGGTCGAGCCTCAGCGGCTCGAGGAAGCGCACCCGGCCATCCGCCAGCACCTCGGTGTTTTCCTGCATCTCGACGCAATCGGCACCGGCCGGCAGTGGCGCGCCGGTGAAGATTCGCGCGCAGGTGCCGGGCTGCAATGGTTCGGGCGCATGGCCTGCGAAGATGCGCTGGCTGACCGGCAGCGGCTCGCCCTGGCAATCGGCCAGGCGCAGGGCATAGCCGTCCATGGCGCTGTTCGGCCAGGGCGGCAGGTCGAGCGAGGCGACCAGATCCGTCGCCAGCACGCGGCCTTCGGCGTCGGCCAACGAGACGGTTTGCGTATCGTTGATCGGCGCCGCCTCGGCCAAGGCCAGCAATTGCTCCAGGGCTTCTTCCACCGGCATCAACGGCCGGGCCTGCGGCGCCTCAGCCACGGCTGTCACAGGCCGCTGCCTGCTTCAGGTGCGGGACAAAATTGCACGGGCGATGGCGGGCATCGAGCTGCTCGGCAAGGATGCCGTCCCAGCCGGTGCGTACGGCATTGGTCGAACCTGGCAGGCAGCACACCAGCGTGCCATTGGCCAAGCCAGCCAGTGCGCGCGACTGCACGGTGGAAGTGCCGATATCGGCCACGGAAATCTGCCGGAACAACTCGCCAAAGCCTTCCACCTGCTTGTCCAGCAGACAGGCAACGGCTTCCGGCGTGCTGTCGCGGCCGGTAAAACCGGTCCCGCCGGTGATCAGCACGACCTGCACGGTATCGTCGGCAATCCAGGTGGCGACCTGTGCGCGGATCTTGTATAGATCGTCCTTGAGCAGCATGCGTGCCGACAGCTGGTGGCCTGCGGCGGTCAGGCGGTCGACGAACATTTGCCCGGAGGTATCGGTTTCGAAGGTGCGGGTGTCGCTGACCGTCAGCACGGCAATGTTCAGCGCCACGAAGGGGGTATCTGCCTTGGCTTTCATGAGTGTCCATCGCAGGGAAAGGGATGGCCGCATTTATATCACAGGCCGCCCGAAGCAACCTCGACAGACCCAGGTCAATACCCCGGCATTGACGCTATGCTGCACTGTGAAAGGAACTTGCGCAGACGCCCTGCGTCATAAAGTCATCTAGCACCATCGCACTGGAGAAACACGATGATTCAACGGACCCTTCCCGCCTTCCTGCTCGCCCTGGGCCTGGGCGCCCTGGCCGGCTGCGCCTCGCCGACCGTGATCACCCTGAATGACGGCCGCGAGATCCAGGCAGTGGACACCCCATCCTTTGACGAGGATTCCGGTTTCTATGAGTTTGAACAACTCGACGGCAAGCGCACACGCCTGAACAAAGATCAGATCCGTACCGTCAAAGAGCTTTGATCTGGCAGCTGATTTGAGCATAAGCCCTTTTAACAACAAGGGCTTGCGCTCGAAAAAACGATGCAGTAGGATTTCGTTCATCGGAGTGTAGCGCAGCCAGGTAGCGCGTCTCGTTCGGGACGAGAAGGCCGCAGGTTCGAATCCTGTCTCTCCGACCAAATCCTGCTCAAAAAGCCCGCCATGTGCGGGCTTTTTGTTGTCTGCGATTCGGCCTATGCCGTCAGCCGCGAGGTCACCTCACCCAACTGCCCCGACAACCCATGCAAACGTTGCCCGGCCTGTTCGGTGTGCTGCACGGCTTGCTGGTTGGCCGTGGCGATACGGGTGATCTCGATCAGGTTGCGCGAGATGTCCTCGGCGACGCTGGTCTGCTCCTCAGCCGCAGTGGCGATCTGCCGGTTCATGTCGCGAATGGCTTCCACCGCCGTCGTGATGCGCTGCAGCATCTGCCCGGCCTGCTGCACCTGCTCGGCGCCCTCCTCGCTGCGCTGCTGGCCGCTTTCGATGGCCTTGACCGCCTCCACCGCACCCGACTGCACCGCTTCGATGATCTGATGGATTTCGGCAATCGACGCTGCCGTGCGCTGGGCCAGGCTGCGCACCTCGTCGGCGACCACTGCAAAACCGCGCCCAGCCTCGCCCGCGCGGGCCGCTTCAATGGCCGCGTTAAGCGCCAGCAGGTTGGTCTGCTCGGCAATGCCACGGATCACTTCCAGCACTTTGCCAATGCGCGAACTGTCAGTTTCCAGATCGCGAATCACGGCGGCGGTACCGGCGATCTCACGGTTGACCACCCCGATGATATCGATGGTCTGCTGCATCACCTGCTCGCCCGACTGGGCGCTGTGGTCGGCATCATCAGCGGCACGCGCAGCCTGGGCGGCGTGGCGGGCCACTTCCTGGGCGGTGGCGGACATCTCGTGCATGGCGGTGGCCACCTGGTCGGTACGCTGGAACTGGTCCTGGGTACCGCGCGCCATGTCACCGGCGATGGTGCGCAACTGGCCGCTGGCGCCTTCCAGCTCCTGGGCGTTGTCCTTTAGGCGGCCAACGGTTTCGGCGAGGAAATCACGCAGGGTGTTGGCGGCACGCGCCAGGCGGCCCAGTTCATCCTCACGACGGCTGTCGACCCGGGCACCGAATCGGCCCTGGCTCAGTTGCGCGACGTACTCGATCAGCTGACCGATGGGTTCGATCAGGCTGCGGTTGACCCGCCACAGGCTGAGCAAACCTACCAGCAGCGCCGAACCGAGCATCACCAGGACACCCAGCCACACGGTGCGTTCGGCACGGGTGTTGATGCTGGCGGCGCGCTCGCGGGCATCGGCGCGCAGTTGTTCGACCAGCACGCTCATCTGCTCGCTGGTGGCGCGGTCGACGCCCTTGACTGCCAGGTCGCCAGCCACCGGGTCACCACCGGTAGCCAGGAATGCCTGGCGCCCCTGCGCATAGGCCACACCCAATTGCTGGTGGCTGTCACGCAACTGCTGCAAGGGCACCTTGAGCGCGTCATCGCTGCTGTCGATCAGTTGCCCAAGCAATTGCTGAACCTGCTGCTCGCGCGCCTGGAACTGCTGCCAGTATTTGTCCAGCTCCGCCGGATGGCGGCCGCGCAGCAGCACGTTCTTCCATTCCTGCACCTGGATCTTGAACTGCAGGTTGGCTTCGTCAATGGCTTGCGAGGCACGCAACGGCCCGTCTACCAGCGCAGCATAACCGCGCACGCTGGAAGACAGGAACTGGAAGCACACCAGGGCGATCAGCAGCATCGCCGCCAGGCTGCCGCCGAGCAGTGTGAGAATTTGCACTCGGAGGGATTTACGCAACATCGCAGGTCTCGGGAACAAGGAGGTAGGAAACAGCGCGCCGCTGGCAGCGCCGCGACAGACATCCTTGTCCTCGTTCGCAGGCCAAAAAAAAGCTGCCATCGATCGATAGCAGCCAATTCGAGCACTTACACAACAGTTGAACGTCATATTCTCAAGCCATTGCTACAGCAATGTTACAGGCACGCGACGCGTCAGCCTGTGGTGAACTGCAGTGAGGCCAAGCGGGCATAGAGCGGGCTTTTTTCGATCAGCTGGCGATGGGTCCCCACCGCGACCAGATGCCCCTGGTCGATGACCGCGATGCGGTCGGCATGCTGCACCGTGGCCAGGCGGTGGGCGATGACCAGCGTGGTACGGCCCGCCATCAGGCTCGGCAGCGCCTGCTGGATCAGGTGCTCGCTCTGGGCATCGAGAGCGCTGGTGGCCTCGTCGAGCAGCAGGATCGGCGCATCCACCAACAACGCGCGGGCAATCGCCAGGCGCTGGCGCTGCCCGCCCGACAGGCCGACACCGCCCTCGCCCAGCGGGGTCTGGTAACCCTGCGGCAGCTGCCGGATGAATTCGTCGGCATGTGCACCACGCGCCGCTGCCTCGACGTCGGCCAGGCTGGCCTCGGGGCGGCCATAGCGGATGTTGGCTTCGACCGTGCCACGAAACAGCGAAGGGTTCTGCGCGACCAGGGCGAACTGGCGGCGCAAGTCGGCGAGTTGCAGGCCGGTGATGGGCTGGCCGTCCAAGAGGATGCGCCCCTGTTGCGGGTCGTAGAAGCGCAGCAGCAGGTCGAACAGGGTCGATTTGCCCGCCCCCGATGGCCCCACCAGCGCCAAAGTCTGGCCTGGCTCGATGACCAGGCTCAGGTTGTCGATCGCCGCAACCGATGGCCGCGACGGGTAGGCAAATTGCACCTGCTGCAGCTCGATACGCCCAGCCGCGTGTGGCCTCTCCAGGGCAAGCGCCTGCTCGGGTTCCAGAATACTGCTGCGGGCCGACAGCAGCTCGGCGATGCGCTCTGCCGCCCCAGCCGCGCGCTGCAACTCACCGATCACTTCGCTGAGGGTACCAAAGGCACTGCCGACGATCAGGCTGTAGAACACGAAGGCGGCCAGTTCACCGGTAGAAATGCGCCCGGCGATAACATCCATGCCGCCCACCCACAGCATCACCCCCACCGCGCCCAGCACCAGCACGATGACCAGAGTGATCAGCCAGGCCCGCTGGGCGATGCGCTGGCGTGCCACGGCGAAGGCCGCCTCGACCGTGCCGGCGAACAGGTCTCGGTCCAGCGCCTGGTGGTTATACGCCTGCACGGTCTTGATCTGCCCCAGCGTCTCGGCCACGTAGCTCCCCACATCCGCCACCCGATCCTGGCTTTGCCGCGACAGGCTGCGCACGCGCCGGCCGAACAGCAGGATCGGCGCCAGCACCAGCGGCAGAGCTACCACGACGATGCTGGTGAGCTTGGGGTTGGTGATGAACAGCAGCACCACGCCCCCGATCACCATCAAGGCATTGCGCAGGAACATCGACAGCGATGAGCCAATCACAGACTGCAGCAAGGTGGTGTCGGCGGTCAGCCGGGACTGGATTTCCGAGCTGCGGTTGTCTTCGAAAAAGCCTGGGTGCAGCCCGATCAGGTGATCGAACACGGTCCGGCGGATATCAGCCACGCAACGCTCTCCGATCCACGAGACCAGGTAGAAACGGCTGAATGTGCCGATGGCCAACGCCACCACCAGCACCAGGAACAGCGCGATGGTCTGGTTCAGCTGGTGCGCGGAGCGGGTCATGAAACCCTGGTCCACCAACAGGCGGATGCCCTGGCCCATGGACAAGGTGATGGCGGCAGTTGCCACCAGTGCCAACAACGCCAGCAGCGCCTGCCGACGGTAGGGCCGCAAGAACTGCCAGCACAGGAACAAGGCAAGACGATGACGAGAAGAAACCGGTTCGGGCATGACGATGACCACAGCAACAGTGAGCCTGCAGCCTAGCACTCATCGGGCCTACCGGTGGCTATAGCCCATCGTTCTAAGACGCCTCTGGAGGTTTGCCGGCGTTTCTGTTGGACTGTAAACGTCGTGACACCCAAGAGCCTCTGTCACAGGCCGGTCACGGCGCAGGTTGACCTTGAAATTGGACCTGATGAGGAGACTGTCAAATGAGTCTGCAGCCTGGCAGCGCCACCCAGAAACCCCAGCACAATCCGCAAACCAAACCTTGCGGTTCGATCATCGATGCCCAGGGCCACGAAGTGCCTATCACTGAGCAGATGATCCAGAAGGCCTGCAAAGACCTTGAAGAAAGCCGCGTCAAAAAAGTGAAAAGCTGAGAGAAGAATTGATTGCAACCCGGCGCTTGCGCCGGGCTTTTATTCGCCGTCAGACCACCACGCCACCCAAGGCACTGACCATTTGCGCCAACTGCGGCGCCTCACCGCGCAAACGTACTGCCAGCCCTTCGATCTCCCGCCGAGGCGGATAATGCTTGCGCAGCTGGTCGAATGCCGCGCGTTGTTCCGCCGCATTGTCACTCAGGCTACGGCGGAAATCGGCATCGTCACGGCGCGGGTCGTACACTGCCCGGCACAACGTCGCCAAGGCCCAACCCAGGTCGGCATCGGCATCCAGTTCGACCTGAGCCAGTGGCGGTTTGGGCAGCAGGTCCTGCAACTGCACGCGCTCGGGCTCACTGAGGAAGCGGCACAGCGCCTGGTAGATCTGCGACGTACCGCGCTGGCGGCCATCCAGGCTGTAGCCGGCAATGTGCGGCGTGGCCAGGGTGCACAGGTCGGCCAGTTGCAGGTCGACCTGTGGCTCGCCTTCCCATACATCGAGCACCGCATGCACGTCTTCGCGGTCCAGCAGCAGTTCGCGCAGCGCCAGGTTGTCCACCACCGGCCCACGGCTGGCGTTGATCAACCATGCACCGGGACGCAGACGTGCCAGCTGCGCTTCGCCCAGCAGGTGCCAGGTCGGGTACTCACCGTCACGCTGCAACGGGGTGTGCAGGCTGATCACATCACACTGTTCGAGCACGCTGTCGAGGCTGACAAAATCACCGCCCTCAGTGGCCTGGCGCAATGGGTCGCAGACCAGCACCTTCCAACCCAGGCCATGCAGCACACGCACCAGCCTGCCACCGACTTCACCGGCCCCCACTACGCCATAGGTGCGTTGTGGCAGCGCTACGCCGTCCAGCTCGGCCAGGGTCAGCAAGCTGCCCAGCACGTAGTCGACCACGCCGCGGGCGTTGCAGCCCGGTGCGCTGCTCCAGTGGATGCCGGCTTCGGCAAAGTAGCCCAAGTCCAGGTGGTCGGTGCCGATGGTGCAGGTGCCGACGAAGCGCACCTTGCTGCCTTCGAGCAGCTGCCGGTCGACCTGGGTCACCGAGCGCACCAGCAGCACGTCGGCTTCTTTGACGCTGGCGGCGTCGAGGCTCCTGCCGGGGTAGCGGCGGATCTCGCCGAAGCCTTGGAAGAAGGCATCGAGCAGCGGGATATTCTCGTCGGCAACTATCAGCATGGCGCTCTCCTGTCTGGGGAACGCAGTGTAGGTGCTATGCCGGATGCGATCCAGCGAGGATCAGTCGGCTTTCTTGCGAATCCAGTACAGGTAGGTACCCGCCTCTTCCTGCTGCTGCAGCAGCTCGTGGCCGAGGAAGTTGCAGAACTTGGGAATATCGCGACGGGTCGAGGGGTCGGTGGCGATGACCTTGAGCAGGCCGCCAGCGGCCAGGTTGCGCACATGGGTGTGCAGCATCATGACCGGCTCCGGGCAGTTCAGGCCGGTGGCATCGAGGATGGCGTCGGGGGTCAAATCAGTCATGGAGGGCTCCGCAAATGATCGCTATTGTGGCGCATCCTTCGACGCAGACCAATAGGGCCGCTTCGCGGCCCTTGGGCTCAGCGCGGCTTCATGTCCAGCCTGCGCAGATGGCAGGTCACTTCCTCACGGTCGTGATACAGCTGCTTGCAGGCAATCGACACCTTGACCTTGCGCGCCTTGAACGTCGCCTCCATGCGGTCCAGCAGGCGCCGCACCTCGGCATAGCGCTGCTTCATGGGCAATTTCAGGTTGACCACCGCCTCACGGCACAACCCCTCACCCAGCCAGGTCTCGATCAACGATGTTGAACGCGCTGGCTTCTCGACGATATCGCAGACCATCCAGTCCACCGGCTGCTTCGGCTGCCAGGTAAAACCGTCGGCCATCAAGTGCTGGACCAAACCCGTGTCCATCAGGCTCTCGGCCATCGGGCCATTGTCGATGGCGGTCACCAGCATGCCACGGCGCACCAGCTGGTACGTCCAGCCGCCAGGCGAAGCACCCAGGTCGACCCCGGTCATGTCATCGCCCAGGCGCTGCTGCCATTGCTCGCGCGGGATGAACTGGTGCCAGGCCTCTTCGAGTTTGAGCGTGGAACGGCTCGGCGCCTCACGCGGGAACTTCAGCCGCGGGATACCCATAGGCCACAGCGCGCTGTTATCAGCCTCGGCAACCCCCAAAAACACCCGACGGCCACTGATGAAGGTCAGCAGCAGGCGCGGCAGGCTGGCGTTGTCGACCAGCCGCCCGGCCTTTTCCAGCGCCTTGCGCAGCGGCACCTCGAACTTTCGGCAGAAGGTCGACAGCGCTTTGCCGTCGTTGCTGTCGAGCACCTCCAGCCAAAGGCTGCCAAAGACCGGCAGCCCGGCCAGGTGCTCGAGCAGCACGCTGATGCGATCGCTTTCCGGCAATTCGATATAGCTGCCCCGCGCCCACTGGCGCGGGAAGATCAGTTGCGCAAAGCGCAGCTGCGCCATCAACTGTTCGGCACCCTCGCTTTCGGCACAGACAAACTCGGCGCAAGCGCTCTGCGGCTTGCCTTTGGCATAGCCGGCAACGCCCAGTTGGGCCGCGTGTTCGCTGATCTCGGCGCAGACCTCGCCCTCGAAACCGGGCCGGCAATGCATGAACAGGGTATTCATCTCTCACTCCACTACGGCTGGCGCACTTCAGGCGCCGGCAGGGCGGCGATGATAAAGGAAGTTCGGAACCTGCGACACGCCCCGCCGGTCCAGAAAAGGGTCAGGGCAGGCAAACAGGTCTAACCTGACCATTCAGCCAGGTCCGTACCGTGCGGGCCGAAACAGAGCGGTGATACCGGCATCAACCAGCAAATGCCGGGCACCGGTGCATAAGGAGTTGGCAATGCCCTCGCTCGATAGCCTGAAAACCCTCAAGACCTTGAAGGTGGACGATAGCACTTATCACTATTACAGCCTTGCCGAGGCAGCCCGACAGCTCGGCGACCTGCAGCACCTGCCCATGTCGCTAAAGGTGCTGCTGGAAAACCTGCTGCGCTGGGAAGACGGCGTGACCGTGAACAGCGACGACCTGCGCGCCCTCGCCGGCTGGCTGCAGGAGCGCCGCTCCGATCGCGAGATCCAGTACCGCCCCGCGCGGGTACTGATGCAGGACTTCACCGGTGTGCCAGCGGTGGTCGACCTGGCGGCCATGCGCGCCGCCATGGCCAAGGCCGGTGGCGACCCACAGCGGATCAACCCACTGTCGCCGGTTGACCTGGTGATCGACCACTCGGTGATGGTCGACCGCTACGCCACACCCCAGGCGTTCGGCGAAAACGTCGACATCGAGATGCAGCGCAATGGCGAGCGCTACGCCTTCCTGCGCTGGGGCCAGAGCGCCTTCGACAACTTCCGCGTGGTACCGCCGGGCACGGGCATCTGCCACCAGGTCAACCTGGAGTACCTCGGGCGCACGGTCTGGACACGCGAGGAAGACGGCCGCACCTACGCCTTCCCCGACACGCTGGTCGGCACCGACTCGCACACCACCATGATCAACGGCCTGGGCGTGCTCGGCTGGGGCGTCGGCGGCATCGAGGCAGAAGCGGCCATGCTTGGCCAGCCGGTGTCGATGTTGATCCCGGAAGTGATCGGCTTCAAGCTCACCGGCAAGCTGGGCGAAGGCATCACCGCCACCGACCTGGTACTGACCGTCACCCAGATGCTGCGTAAGAAGGGCGTAGTCGGCAAGTTCGTCGAATTCTACGGTGATGGCCTGGCCGAACTGCCACTGGCCGACCGCGCCACCATCGCCAACATGGCGCCGGAATACGGCGCCACCTGCGGCTTCTTCCCGGTCGATGAGGTCACTCTCGACTACCTGCGCCTGACGGGCAGGCCGCAGCAGACCGTGCAACTGGTCGAGCAGTATTGCAAGGCCCAGGGCCTGTGGCGCCTGCCCGGGCAGGAGCCGCTGTTCAGCGATACCCTGGCGCTCGACATGGGCGAGGTTGAAGCCAGCCTGGCCGGGCCCAAGCGCCCCCAGGACCGGGTAGCCCTGGGCGAGGTCAGCCAGGCGTTCAACCACTTCATCGAACAGCAGCCCAAAGTACTGGCCAAAGAGGTCGGTCGCCTGGAAAGCGAGGGCGGCGGTGGCGTGGCGGTGGGCAATGCCGACCAGGCGGGCGAGATCGACTACAGCCACGCGGGCCAGACTCACACCCTGCGCCATGGCGCGGTGGTGATCGCCGCCATCACGTCGTGCACCAATACCTCCAACCCCAGCGTGATGATGGCAGCCGGGCTGGTGGCGAAAAAGGCTCTGGAAAAGGGCCTGCAGCGCAAGCCGTGGGTCAAGACCTCGCTGGCGCCCGGCTCCAAGGTGGTCACCGATTACTACAACGCCGCCGGGCTCACCCCCTACCTCGACCAGCTCGGTTTCGACCTGGTGGGCTATGGCTGCACCACCTGCATCGGCAACTCTGGGCCGCTGGACGAAGCCATCGAGAACGCCATCGGCAGCGCCGACCTGACGGTTGCCTCGGTGTTGTCCGGCAACCGCAACTTCGAGGGCCGCGTGCACCCGCTGGTCAAGACCAACTGGCTGGCCTCGCCACCGCTGGTGGTGGCTTACGCCCTTGCCGGCAGCGTGCGCGTGGACCTGACCAAGGATGCCTTGGGTATCGGCAAGGATGGCCAACCGGTGTACCTGCGTGACATCTGGCCCACCCAGCAGGAAATTGCCGATGCCGTCGCCAAGGTCGACACGGAAATGTTCCACAAGGAGTACGCCGAAGTTTTCGCTGGCGACGCCCAATGGCAGGCAATCGAAGTGCCGCAGGCAGCCACTTATGTGTGGCAGGACGAGTCCACGTATATCCAACACCCACCGTTCTTCGACGACATCGGCGGGCCGCTGCCCGTCATCGAAAACATCCAGGGTGCCCGCATCCTCGCCTTGCTTGGCGATTCGGTGACCACCGACCACATCTCCCCGGCCGGCAACATCAAGGCCGACAGCCCGGCCGGCCGTTACTTGCGAGAAAAAGGCGTGGAACCGCGCGACTTCAACTCCTATGGCTCACGGCGCGGCAACCACGAGGTGATGATGCGCGGCACCTTCGCCAATATCCGTATCCGCAACGAGATGCTCGGCGGAGAAGAAGGCGGTAATACCCTGTACGTGCCCACGGGCGAAAAACTGTCGATCTACGATGCCGCCATGCGTTACCAGGCAGAAGGCACGCCACTGGTGGTGATCGCCGGCCAGGAATACGGCACCGGTTCCAGCCGGGATTGGGCCGCCAAAGGCACCAACCTGCTGGGCGTCAAGGCGGTGCTGGCGGAAAGCTTTGAACGTATCCACCGCTCCAACCTGGTAGGTATGGGCGTGCTGCCACTGCAGTTCAAGGCGGGGCACGATCGCAAGCAATTGGGGCTGACCGGCAGGGAGCGGATCGACGTGCTGGGGCTGGCCGGCGCACAGCTGAAACCGGGCATGAACCTGGCGCTGCGCATCAACCGTGAAGACGGCCAGCAGCAAGAGATCGAGGTGCTGTGCCGCATCGACACAGTCAATGAAGTGGAATACTTCAAGGCCGGCGGGATTCTGCACTATGTGCTGCGCCAGCTGATTGCAGGCTGAACTTGACCGACCGGGGCGCCATGCGCCCCTTCTACTACTGGGGGCTGGCTCTTGGCCAGCCAATCAGTCATCATCTGACTCACTCGTCATTTATCAGCATTAAATCTGTAATAATGGCGCCATCTTTCGCGAACAGGCCGGTCTGCTAGCGCAACCGTTGCGGCCGGGCATTGCGCCAGATCAACTCACTTAAATATCCATTCAATAAAAGCAATGGCTTGCCGATATCTGTCGAAAGCCTTGCGGATTACTCAGCCCATGCGTAACAACCAGCCGATCACTCAACGGGAACGGACTTTCCCAGCCCAACAACGGTTGATCTCGACCACCAACGCTAAAGGTGTGATCACCTACTGCAACGATGCATTCGTCGAGATCAGCGGTTTCTCGCGCGAGGAGCTGATCGGCGCGGCGCACAACCTGGTACGCCACCCGGACGTGCCGCCGGCCGTCTTTGCCCATATGTGGCAGACGCTCAAGCAAGGCCAGCCGTGGATGGGCATCGTCAAGAACCGCTGCAAATCGGGTGACCATTACTGGGTCAACGCGTATGTCACGCCGATCTTCGACAACAACCAGGTCACCGGTTTCGAATCGGTACGGGTCAAACCCTCTGCCGAGCAGATTCGCCGCGCCGAAGCCCTGTACCAGCGCCTCAACCAGGGCAAGACCGCCGTCCCGCGCCGTGACCAGTGGCTGCCGGTGCTGCAGGACTGGCTGCCGTTCATCCTGATCAGCCAGGTCGGCTTCCTGATCGGCAACTGGCTTGGCCATTCCTGGGGCTTCGCCCTGGCCGCCGGCCTGTCGGTGCCGCTCGGCCTGCTCGGCCTGGGCTGGCAACAACGCGGCCTGAAACGCCTGCTGCGCCTGGCCGAACAGACCACCTCCGACCCGCTGATCGCGCAGATGTACACCGACAGCCGCGGCGTCCAGGCGCGCCTGGAAATGGCCATGCTGAGCCAGGATGCGCGCATGAAAACCTGCCTGACCCGCCTGCAGGACAGTGCCGAGCACCTCAGCGAGCAAGCGCGCCAATCCGATGCCCTGGCCCACAAAAGCTCTTCAGGCCTTGAGCGCCAGCGGGTCGAGACCGAGCAGGTCGCCGCTGCCGTCAACCAGATGGCTGCCACCACCCAGGAAGTGGCCAGCCACGTGCAGCGCACCGCCGATGCGACTCAAGAGGCCAATCGCCTGACCAGCCAGGGCCGGCAGATCGCCGGGGAAACCCGCGACGCCATCGCACGCCTGTCGGCGGCAGTGGGCGAAACCGGCGATACCGTGACGCAATTGGCCAAGGACAGTGACGAGATCGGCGGTGTGGTCGATGTGATCAAGGGCATTGCCGACCAGACCAACCTGCTGGCCTTGAACGCCGCCATCGAAGCGGCCCGCGCCGGCGAGATGGGCCGTGGCTTTGCCGTGGTTGCCGACGAAGTGCGCCAGCTGGCCCAACGCACCGCCGAGTCCACCGGGCAGATCCACGGCCTGATCGCCAAGCTGCAACAGACCGCCAACAACGCTGTACTGACCATGGAAACTGGCCATCGCCAGGCTCAGGAAGGTGTCGAACGGGTGATGCAGGCTGACCAGGCACTGGTCGGGATCAGCGAGGCGGTGGCCAATATCACCGACATGACCACGCAGATTGCAGCGGCCACTGAGGAACAGACTGCGGTGGCCGACGAGATCAGCCGCAACATCAGCACCATCGCCGAGCTGGCCGACCAGACCGCCGAACAGGCGCAGCATTCGGCACTGCTCAGCGAAGAACTGACCAGCACGGCCGGTGGCCAGTATTCGCTGGTCGAGCGCTTCAACCGCTGACGCTCAACCCCCTTTCGCGGGTTTACCTGCGAAAGGGGGGGTTACCAATCCAGGGTCAAGCGGCTCTCGAAGTAACGCTCTTCGCCCGTCAACGGGTCGGCAAAGCGCAGGCTCTGCGCCAGCAGCTTCAACGGCCGCTGGTAATCATCCTCTACCTTGAGCAACTCGGGGTAGAACGGGTCATTGCAGATCCCCGCCCCCAACGCTGCCATGTGCACCCGCAACTGATGGGTCTTGCCGGTCACCGGCGACAGGCCGTAGCGCCACAGCTCACCGTGCTTCTCGAGCACCTCGGCCAGGGTTTCGCTGTTGTCGTCCCCTACTACCTCATGCATGCGGAAGAACGGCTCGCCATGCACCAGGCGGCTCTTGTGCACCAGCGGGAAATCACGCTGTGGCAACGCAGCGGCAATGGCCTGGTAACGTTTGTCAATGCGCCGCTCGGGGAACAGGCGCTGGTAGACGCTACGGGTTTGCGGGTTGGCCGAGAACAGCACCAGCCCTGCGGTATGCCGGTCGATACGGTGCAATGGCACCAAGTGTGGGTTGCCCAAGCGGCGGATCAACCGGCGTAACAAGGTCTGCTCGACGTACTCGCCTGTCGGCGTCACCGGCAGAAAATGCGGTTTGTCGGCCACCACCAGGTGCTCATCCACATGCAGGATGGTTTCCTCCACCGGGATTGGCCGCTCGTTGGGCACCTCACGAAAATAGTGCAGGCGCATGCCCCGGCGGTAAGGCAAGTCGGCGGCGATCGCCTGGCCTTGGGCGTCGAGTACCCGCCCGCGCGCAAAGCGGTCAAGCCACTGCGCACGCTCGATGGCCTTGAAGTGGTCGCACAGGCAATCGAGCACCGTTGCCCAGTTGCCAGGTGGCAGGCAAACCGTGCTGGCTTGCTGGCGGGCGGGGTCGAAAGGCGTGGTCATGGCAGGCTCGGCACAGGCAGGGCCGCGCATTATCCCCCAAGCCTGGCCGATCAACCAGCCTGCACCACGCCCTCGCTGCGTTCCTTGAGCCAGCGCAGCACCTGCACGGGCTCCCAACGGCCGGGGTCATAGAGTGCGTAGAGCGAGCCCTGGTAACCCACCACATCCAGCCCTCGGTGGTAACCGGCCCGCTGGAACAGGGCTTCGATCTCGGCGAAGCAGGTATTGAAATGAACCTTGCCAAACGGCGTACGGTCCTCGGTGACCAGCCCCTCAAGGCGCAGTTCCAGCACAGCGTCGTACACCCGCTCGACCGGCATGCGGTTGACGCTGTACTTGAGTTGCTCGACATTGAGCATGGGCTTACCTCGATACTGTATTTATATACAGCATACGAACATGCCCACCCCGCCGTCAATGCATCCACTTTTCAATGCAGCCCGGGCAAGTAGCCGGTGCCCTTGCGAAGGGTCAGTACCTGACGGCGTGGCGCGCCTGCCGACACCGATAGATGAACCCACCTGTCGAACTCAAGGATCAACAGGTCGTCATCGGCCATCAACCACGGGCCAGGCAGGCAGGTGATAGTTCCCAAACCGCAATTACTGCGCGAGAAACGCCACCACTTGCTCGGCATCGAACGGCCAGTGCAATTCGGCTGAATTATCGCAGCGCCGCAGCACAGGAATGATCAGGCCATAGCGCTCGAACAGCGCCTCGCTGTCGGCGATATCGACCAGTTCGACCAGCAAGCCATGGTCGACAAAAGGCATCAGGACGGCTTCGGCCACTTCGCACAAGTGGCACCCGACGGTGCCGAAGAGTTGGCATTCAGGCAGCATGGGGCGGGACTCGGTTGGCATGGATGAGAAGCCTATTCTAGGTCGCCTACGCCCCCTGTGCACCTGACCTCGCTCAATCCTGGCTGGTGGCGCCGATACGGTGCAGCGACAAGTCCGCGCCCTGGAACTCTTGCTCGTGGCTCAGGCGCAGGCCATGCACCGCCCGGATCACGCCGTAGACGGCAAAACCACCGAGCAGCGCGACCACTACGCCCGCAAGGCTGCCGAGGAGCTGACTGGCCAGGCTGACGCCGCCCATGCCGCCCAAGGCCGTCTGGCCAAAGATGCCACAGGCAATGCCGCCCCACACGCCGCACAGCCCGTGCAGCGGCCAGACACCCAGTACATCGTCGATCTTCCAGCGATTCTGCGCCGCGGTGAAGCTCCAGACGAACAGCACACCGGCTACCAGGCCAGTGGCCAACGCGCCAATCGGGTGCATCAGGTCAGAGCCTGCACAGATCGCCACCAGCCCTGCCAATGGACCGTTGTGCAGGAAGCCCGGGTCGTTGCGCCCGGCCAACAAGGCCGCCAAGGTGCCGCCAACCATAGCCATCAGCGAATTGATCGCCACCAGCCCGCTGACACCTTGCAAGGTTTGGGCGCTCATCACGTTGAAGCCGAACCAGCCGATGATCAGGATCCACGACCCCAGCGCCAGGAACGGAATGCTCGATGGTGCAAAGGCCACAAGCCGGCCGTCGCGGTAGCGCCCACGCCGCGCCCCCAGCAGCAGCACCGCCGCCAGCGCCAGCCAGCCGCCCATCGCATGCACCACAACGGAGCCGGCAAAGTCATGGAACGGCGCGCCAAAGCGGGCATTCAACCAGCCCTGGACACCGAAGTTGCCATTCCACACCACCCCCTCGAAAAAGGGATAGATGAATGCCACGATCAACGCGGTGGCACACAGCTGAGGCACGAACCGTGCACGCTCGGCAATGCCACCGGAAATGATCGCCGGGATCGCCGCGGCGAACGTCAGCAGGAAGAAGCACTTTACCAGCGCGTAACCGTGGTCAGCGGCAAGCACTGACGCTGGATGCAGAAAGCTAACGCCGTAGGCGATCCAGTAACCGATGAAGAAGTACACCAGGGCCGAAATGGCGAAATCACTGAGGATCTTCGACAAGGCGTTGACCTGGTTCTTGTGGCGCACGGTCCCTACTTCGAGGAATGCGAAGCCGGCGTGCATCGCCAGCACCAGAATCGCGCCCATGAGGATGAACAGGGTATTGGAACCGTGGACCAGAGAGTCCATTGCGCTGTGCATGTTTTCCATGAAGAAGGCAGACCTGCTGAAAAAGGCACCAGGACAGTTCAAGAACCTGCATCCCTGCACCGAATCGGTGCCAGCCTACTGCCCTGTTGCGGCCAACCGGGCGAAGCCTGCGTGGTTTTTTCTTGGGTTTGTCGTGGATTGGGTTAAGGTTTATCGGTATCTGCCGGGGTCGGCGCCCTGAATCGGCGCAACGCTCCGGTCTGTGCCCCGCGTTGTGGCAACGTTCATTAGCAAGGCCCATACCAGCGACCGCAGTGAACCTTCCGCGCGTCGGGTAACTCGAACTACCAACACACCTACACAGGGAGAGCACCATGGCCAGCAAATCGGCAAAGACTGCACAAGAGATATTGATGGCTGACTTCCAGGCCTTGGTCCGCGACACCGAGAAACTCCTGGCCGACACCGCCAACCTGGCGGGCGATCAAGCCGATGATCTGCGTGAACAGATCCACGACCGCCTGACCCAGGCCCGGGAAACCTTGCAGCTGACCCAGGACTCGGTGCGTGAGCGCGGCCAGGCGGCCCTCGGCAGTGCCGAGCATTATGTACAGGAAAACCCATGGCAAGCCGTAGGCATTGCGGCAGGTGTCGGCCTGCTGATCGGCCTGCTGGCCAATCGGCGCTGAGGAGCCCCCATGGAAAATGACGCCATTGGCACCGGCGCCTCGGGCAGGCGCCTCGGCGCCGCCGTGCTGGGGTTGCTGCACAGCCACATCGAATTGTTCGGTATCGAGCTGCAGGAGCAGAAAGGCCGCACGTTGAGCCTGCTGCTGTTCGCAGGCCTTGCGCTGGTATTCGCGCTGTTGCTGCTGACCGCCTTGTCAGGGCTGCTGCTGGTCATGCTGTGGGACAGCTATCGTCTGGCCGGCATCATTGGCTTGTGCGTGTTCTACGGGTTGGCCGCGCTGTATTGTGGGCTGCGGCTCAAGGCGGCGGTGTTCGACGAGTCGTCGCCGTTCGGCGCCACCCTTGAAGAACTTGCGAAGGATCGGGAGCGCCTGCTGCCATGAGCCTGCCTGAACTGCCGAATACCCGTAACCCAAGGGAATTGCGCAAGGCCTTGCTGCGCCTGCGCATGGAAATGCACCGCCAACAGATCCGCGTCGAATCGGGACAAATGCTCGAGCCTCTCCACCGCCTTCGCGGCGTGGGCGGCTCGCTGCAGGATGGCCTGGGTATCAAGCATGCGCCACTGTGGGGCATTGGCGCAGTGGTTGCGCTGGGTTTCCTGACCGGCAAGGGCGTGCGCAGCGGTAACCTGTCGCGCCTGGTACGCCTGGGCAGCAGCCTGCTGCCGCTGGTGAGGCTGTACCTGCAGGGCGGGCGGCGCCCTTGAGGCCTGCACCGCATACCCCTTATGCGGTGCAGATTTGCCACTTGCACAGCGCTCGCCGACACGTGAAGCTACGCCCATCGATCGACAGGAGACCGAGCCTTGGACTGGCACACCCTGCTCACCCGTGAACGCCTGGGCAAAGCCCTCTACAGCCCCGAGGAACTGGGGCGCAGCCCCTTCCACAAGGACCATGACCGGATCATCTTCTCAGGTGCATTCCGGCGCCTGGGGCGCAAGACCCAAGTACACCCGGTATCCAGTAACGACCACATCCATACGCGCCTGACCCACTCACTTGAAGTCAGCTGTGTTGGCCGGTCACTCGGCATGCGGGTCGGCGAAACGCTGCGCGACAGCCTTCCGGACTGGTGCGAACCCAGTGACCTGGGCATGATCGTGCAGTCCGCCTGCCTGGCCCACGATATCGGCAACCCTCCGTTTGGCCACTCCGGCGAAGATGCCATCCGCCACTGGTTTCAGCAGGCTGCAGGGCGTGGCTGGCTGGATGACATGAACGACGACCAGCGCGCCGACTTCCTCAACTTCGAGGGCAACGCCCAGGGCTTTCGCGTGCTCACCCAGCTTGAATACCACCAGTTCGATGGTGGTACCCGCCTGACCTACGCAACCCTTGGCACCTACCTCAAGTACCCCTGGACATCCCGGCATGCCGATGCGCTCGGTTACAAGAAGCACAAGTTCGGCTGCTATCAGAGCGAACTGCCGTTACTCGAACAGATCGCCCACAAGCTCGGCCTGCCGCTGCTCGAGCCGCAACGCTGGGCACGTCACCCCCTGGTCTACCTGATGGAGGCCGCCGATGACATCTGCTACGGGCTGATCGACCTGGAAGACGGCCTGGAAATGGAGCTGCTGCAGTACGCTGAAGTCGAGGCGCTGCTGCTCGACCTGGTCGGCGATGACCTGCCTGAAACCTATCGCCAGCTCGGCCCTGCAGATTCCCGCCGGCGCAAGCTGGCCATCTTGCGTGGCAAGGCCATCGAGCACCTGACCAACGCCGCCGCCCAGGCTTTCGTCGAACAGCAGCAGGCACTGCTCAGCGGGCAGCTCAGTGGCGACCTGGTCGAGCACATGCACGGCCCGGCCAAGCGTTGCGTGCTCCAAGCCAAAAACATGGCACGCAACAAGATCTTTCAGGACAAACGCAAGACACTGCACGAAATCGGCGCCTATACCACGCTGGAGATTCTCCTCAACAACTTCTGTGCTGCAGCGCTCGAGCAACAGGGTGGGCGCACCCCTTCGTTCAAAAGCCGCCGCGTACTCGACCTGATCGGCAATAACGCTCCTCATCCCCATGACACGCTGCACAACGCCTTCCTGCGCATGATCGACTTCATTGCCGGCATGACCGACAGCTATGCCAGCGAGATGGCCCGGGAGATGACCGGGCGCTCCAGTCCGACCTGAATCTGCGCAATTGCCGCACACCCTCCGTGTGCGTCATCACTTATTGAAGGAAACTTCCTACATAATTTGTTTAGCCTCTAAACATACCATTCAAGATTCAATACATAACCACCCACATCATTCCAAACAGAATCACTTTATTACAATTCGTAGCCCTTATTGTTTTCTGCTGTAAGTCATTTCCCATATACGGTTAATCGCCACCCCTCGCGCCCCGGATCAGTTGCAACTGGGTTAAGGTGCATCCTACCTCGTCATCCGCCGCAGGGAAGTTGAACATGCACTCCGTATTTATTGTCGATGATCATCCGGTCATTCGCCTTGCTGTCCGTATGCTGCTTGAAAACCAGAACTATAAAGTCGTCGGCGAATCGGACAATGGCGTGGACGCCATGCAGATGATTCGCGAAACCCTCCCGGACCTGGTGATTCTCGACATCAGCATCCCCAAGCTGGATGGCCTTGAAGTGCTTTCGCGTTTCCAGGCAATGGCCCTGCCCCTCAAGGTACTGATCCTCACCGCGCAATCGCCGGCGCTGTTTGCCGTGCGCTGCATGCATTCAGGCGCCGCAGGTTATGTGTGCAAGCAGGAAGACTTGAGTGAACTGCTCAGCGCGATCAAGGCCGTACTCGCTGGATACAACTATTTCCCGAGCCAGGCCATCCATAACGGCCACGAAAATGCTGACACCGACCTGCGGCTCTTCCGACAGGTAAATGATCGGGAACTAATGGTGCTACAACTTTTTGCCCAAGGGCGCAGCAACAAGGAAATTGCCAAAGGGATGTTCCTGAGCAACAAGACCGTCAGCACTTACAAAAAGCGGCTGATGCAAAAACTTCAAGTCGATACCTTGGTCGATCTTATCGACATGGCCAAACGCAACGCGCTGGTCTGAGGTTAGCCATGCCGCGAATCATTGCCTGCCTGGCCTTCACGCTGGCATTGACCAGCGTTGGAATACAGGCCTCCCCGCCCGATGTGATGCCCTATACCCTGTTGGCCCGCGCTTCCACGCCACCTTTGCAGCCGCAACTTACAGTGCCACAAAAGCAGTGGCTGCACGGCCGCCAGCATCTGGTACTGGGTACATCGGCTCCGGATTACCCGCCATTCGACATCACCAGTGGTGGGCGAGACTACCAAGGCCTCACCGCGGAATATGCCAACCTGATAGGCAAAGCCCTGCAACTGCCGATACGCGTGCTGCGCTACCCCAGCCGTCAGGCGGCGGTGCAGGCGCTCAAGCGAGGCGATATCGACCTGCTCGGCAGTGCCAACGGCTATGAGGCTGCCAGCGAAGGCCTGGCGCTATCGCACCCGTATGCGATCGACCAGCCAGTGCTGGTAACCCGCGAAGACGAAAACCGTGCGCTCAACCACGGCCTGGACGGCATGCGCCTGGGCATGCTGTACCACTACCTGCCCACACAGGAGGTGAGCAGCGTGTACCCAAAGGCCGAACTGCTGGCCTTCGGGTCGTCGACCCAAGCCCTGAACGCAGTGGCGTTCGGGCAGGCCGATGTCTTCATTGGCGATACTATTTCGACCCACTACCAGCTCAATCGCGGTCACTTGCCCCGCTTGCGCATGGCCAGCTTCGGCAAGCACGAAAATTTCGGCTTCAGCTTCGCCATGCGCGCACAGGATATTGAACTCAGGGCACTGGTCAATGCCACCCTCGACCAGCAGCCAAGCACCGTGCGCACCAGCATTTTCAAACGTTGGGGCGCCGGCGGCGACCTGCTGCTGACCGATCGCAAACTGCAACTTACAGCGACGGAAGAGCAGTGGCTGCGCGCCCATCCCATCATGCAAGTGGCCATAGACGAGACCGCGGCACCGCTGTCCTACTTCGACAGCAATGGCCATTTCCGCGGGATAACCGCCGACATTCTGGACCTCATACGCCTGCGCACCGGTCTGCGCTTTGAAGTACAGCGGGCCAACGGCATCGCCGAGATGATAAGCCGCCTGGAAGACGGGCGAGTGAACATGATCGCCGCACTGGCTGTGGACCAAATGAGCGACGAGGGCCTGCACATCAGCCGCCCCTACCTCGAAAGTGCCAACGTGCTGGTCACCCGCAGTGAAAACGCTCAGTACACCTCACTGGATAAACTGCGCGGGCGGCGCATTGCGATCACCCGCTACAGTGCGATGGCGAAAATGCTGGCAACCCATTATCCACAGACCGGCTGGATCGAGACCGAAAGCCCTTATTATTCCATGGCCCTGCTAAGCAGCGGTGCGGTGGATGCGGTGATTACCACGCTGATCGATGCCAGCCACGCCTTGGCCGGCAACACCAAACTGGTCATTCGCAGCACCGTAGGCAGCGAACCGGCCAATTTCGCCATGGCCACGACCGACCAGGCGACGGAGCTGGCCTCGATCCTCGACAAGGCGCTCTTGAGCATTTCGCCAGAAGAACTGGGCGTCATAAATAATCGCTGGCGTGGCTACAGCCCCCATGATGACAGCAGTTGGCAGGGCGTTCGGCGCCGGGTTCTGCAAGTGTTGCTGGGTACCGGCCTGCTTCTGTTTCTGGCACTGGTCTGGAACGCCCGGTTGCGCCGCCAGATCAAACAGCGCCAGCAAGCCGAACGCGCCCTGAATGATCAGCTGGAATTCATGGGCGCACTGCTCAACGGCACCCCGCACCCTATGTACGTGCGCGATCGCGAGGGCTGCCTGCAAAGTTGCAACGACAGCTACCTGCAGGCGGTGCAGGCCAACCTCGACGAAGTGCTCGGCAAGCGCCTGGAAGAAAGCCTGTTCTGCGCGGACGAGCACACCCGCCAGATCCACGCCGACTATCTGCAGGTGATGGCCGCCGGCGTGCCGCTGATCATCGACCGCCCACTGCGGCTCAAGGATTACGAAATCACCATCTACCACTGGATCCTGCCTTACCGTGATTCACTGGGTGAAGTGCAGGGCATCATCGGCGGCTGGATCGACATCAGCGAGCGCCGCAAGCTGGTGCAGGAACTGCGCCAGGCCAAGCAACTGGCTGATGATGCCAACCGCGCCAAGAGCACCTTCCTGGCCACTATCAGCCACGAGATCCGCACCCCGATGAACGCGGTCATCGGCATGCTTGAGCTGGCGGTCAAACGCGCCAATCAGGGGCAGATCGACCGCACCTCGCTGGAGGTCGCCCACCACTCGGCCAAAGACCTGCTGGGCCTGATCGGCGACATTCTGGATATCGTGCGAATTGAATCCGGGCATCTGTCCATCGCTCCGGAGCCAGTCGAGCCGGCGACGCTGGTCGAATCGGTCGGCCGCGTATTCGATGGCCAGGCGCGGCAAAAGGGCCTGGCTTACGACATCGTCATCGACCCGAAGACCCACTGCCATGCCCTGCTCGACCCGTTGCGTTTCAAGCAGATCCTGTCCAACCTGATCAGCAATGCCATCAAGTTCACCGAGCACGGCCAGGTGCGCATCAGCCTGGGCCTGGGGCGCGAGAGTGCGGATGCGCCACCCAACCTGGAACTGGAGGTACGTGACAGCGGCATCGGTATTCACGACGATGACGTGCAGCGTCTGTTCAACCCCTTCGTTCAGGTCAACCCACATAGCCAGGGCGCGCGTGCAGGCACGGGCCTGGGCCTGGCTATTTGCCGCAGCCTGAGCGAAATGATGGGCGGTACCCTCAGCATCAAGAGCCTGCCGGATTTCGGCACCCAGGTTCGACTGGTGTTGCCGCTGCAACGCGTCGACGCACCGCCCCCGGTGCCGGAGGCGGAATACGTCGAGGCGCCCGACCCGCAACTGACCGTGCTGGTAATAGACGACCATCCAGCCAACCTGCTGCTGATGGCGCAACAACTGGGCTACCTGGGCCTGAAACTATCCACCGCCAGTGACAGCCGCGAAGGCCTGGGCAAATGGCGTGAAGGGCATTTCGACGTGGTGGTTCTCGACTGCAACATGCCGCACATGGACGGTTATCAACTTGCCGCTGCCCTGCGCGCCGAAGAACGCCGGAGCGGGCGCCCGCGCTGCATCATCCTGGGATATACCGCCAACGCACAGCCCGAAGTCAGGCAGAAATGCCTCAGTGCCGGCATGGATGACTGCCTGCTCAAACCCATCAGCCTGCGCGCACTCAGCTTGCGTCTGGCAGGCATTGCCCCGCAGCTGAACCGGACCAACTCAAGCAAATTGTTCAAACTCGATGGCTTGCACAGCATCGTTGGCGACAACCGCAAAGACCGAGATCGGTTTTTGAGCGCCTTGCACCTGAGCCTACAACAGGACCTGGCCCAGCTCATGGGCCTGGCCCCAGAAAGCGAGGCACCCGCCATTGCCGATCAGGCACACAAGATCCTCAGCGCGGCGCGGATGCTGGAGGCACTCGACATGATGGCGGCCTGTGAGGCCTTGGGGGAATGCGACTTGCCCACATCACAGCTCAAAATGCGGCGGCAGGCTTTGGCGCGGCACATGCGCCGCGTGGAAAAAGCCCTGGCCAGGCAGCTGGCCAAGGCTTGATGAAGCGGCGCCCGACCGGGCGCCTGCCTCAGGCGTGCATCAGGAAGCCGGGTTGACCGGTTTTTCCGGATACCAGGCGTCCAGCAGCGGGCTGACTTCGATGGTGGTCAGCTCGCTACGGCCCTTGAGCCAGGCTTCGACTGCAGCGCGCTGCTCCTCGTTGACCGAACCACGGTTGGCCAGGCAGACCAGACCGAAATCATCGCCGCCGACATAGTCCAGGCCGTTGGCATCCATGGCTTCTGCCAGGAAGGCGTCGAGGAAGGCATCGATGGCTTCGTCAGACAGGTCTTCCTTGAAACCCAGGTTCAGTTCGAAACCCAGCTCCTGGAATTCATCAACGCACAGCTTCTTGCGCAGACGACGGGAACGGTTGGTAGCCATGAAACAATCCTCTTGAGTAATTACGCGCGGCACTTTAACAGTTTCCGCAGTGCAAGGGCGCTTTTCCGTCGAACGTGGCGCATGAGCGATGCGCTTGGGGCATAATGCGCACTATATTTCGTCATGGGGTCATCATCTCTTACAGCCCCAGTGTCTTTCCCCCTCGTGCGCAGGGTATCAATCTCCTATGATCAAAACGCTCCGTCCCCTTGTTCTCGTCGGCCTGCTCCTGCCCTTCGCCTTGCCCAGCCAGGCCGCGGCCGTCAATACCTCACTGCCACCCAAGGTGCAGCAGGCACTCAAGGCCAACAAGCTGCAGGACACCGCGCTGTCGCTGGTGATGCTGCCGCTCAACGGCCCCGGCACCGCTACCGTGTTCAATGCCGATGTGTCGGTCAACCCGGCCTCTACCATGAAACTGGTCACCACTTATGCGGCCCTTGAGCTGCTTGGCCCGACTTTCCAGTGGAAAACCGAGTTCTACACCGATGGCACCCTGAGCAACGGTGTGCTCAACGGTAACCTGTACCTCAAGGGCGGCGGTGACCCGAAGCTGAACATGGAGAAGCTGTGGCTGCTGATGCGCGACCTGCGCGCCAACGGCGTACGCACCATCACGGGTGACCTGGTACTGGACCGCAGCCACTTCGTACAGCCCAACCTGCCGCAGTTCGACGATGACGGCGGCGACGTCAACAAACCCTTCCTGGTCAAGCCGGACTCCCTGCTGGTCAACCTCAAGGCCCTGCGTTTCGTCGCACGCAACGATGGCGGCAAGGTGACCATCGCAGTCGAGCCACCGATTGCCAGCATCCGCATCGACAACCAGGTCAAGGCCGTGGCCTCCAAGCAATGCAGTGGCGACGTACGCTACAACCCGGTACCTCAGCCAGACGGTATCAGCGTAGTGGTCAGTGGCCAGCTGGGTGATGGCTGCAATTCGCAGACCTACCTGTCGCTGCTCGATCACTCGACCTATGCCGCTGGCGCCGTGCGCGCGGTCTGGAATGAGCTGGGTGGCAGCATCCAGGGCCGCGACCGCATCGAGAACGTGCCCAAGAGCGCCCGCCTCCTGGCCAGGGCATTCTCGCCCGACCTGGTGGAAGTGATCCGCGACATCAACAAGTACAGCAACAACACCATGGCCCAACAGCTGTTCCTGAGCCTTGGCGCGCAGTTCCGCACCGACGCCGATGGCGACGATGCTCGTGCAGCGCAGCGTGTGGTGCGCCAATGGCTGGCGAAAAAAGGCATCACCGCACCGCATCTGGTGATGGAGAACGGGTCGGGCCTTTCACGCGCTGAACGCGTCAGCACCCGCGAGATGGCGGCGCTGCTGCAGGCGGCATGGAACAGCCCTTACGCGGCCGAATTCATAAGCTCAATGCCGCTGGTGGGCATGGATGGCACCATGCGCAAGCGGCTCAAGCGCACTGCCATGACCGGTGAGGGGCACATCAAGACCGGCACCCTGAACACCGTGCGCGCCATCGCCGGCTTCAGCCGTGACAGCAACGGCAATACCTGGGCGGTTTCGGCGATCCTCAACGACCCCAAACCATGGGGTGCCTCGCAGGTTCTGGACCAGGTGCTGCTCGACTTGTACCGCCAGCCGAAGGCAGGTAACAGTACGGCAGCGACAACACCTTGATTGCTAGGTAGCCCCTACGGCCTCTTCGCGGATAAACCCGCGAAGAGGCTCGTACTGCACTGACATCGTTCAGCCCAACTCCGCCTCAACCCGATCCCTGCCCGCCTGCTTGGCCGCATACACGCCGGCATCCGCACGCAGCAGCAAGGCATCGGCACCCTCCCCCGGCCGCCACCCCGCCACGCCAAAACTCGCGGTCACCCTGCCCACGCCCTCGACCGGCACGTTGCGCACTCCCTGCCACAATTCCATGGCCAACAGCCGCGCCTGCTCGGCAGTGCTGCCCGGGCACAGCACCATGAACTCTTCCCCACCCAACCGGCAGAACACGTCGGTACGGCGCAAGCGCTGGCCAATACGCTGACACAGGCTGCGCAGCACATGATCGCCCACCGCATGACCAAACTGGTCGTTGATTCGCTTGAAGTGGTCGATGTCGAGCATGATCACCGCAAGGTCCTGGCCATCACGCTGAGCGCGTTCCAGTTCGACTTTGAGCCGGTCCTGGAAGTAGCGACGGTTATGGATACCGGTGAGGGCGTCGGTCACTGACAGCGTGCGCAAATCCTCCTCCACGCCTTTGAGGTCGGAAATGTCAGTGAGGTAGCCATGCCAGAGCGTGCAGCCGTTTTCCCCGACCTCCGGCGTCGCCTCGCCACGCACCCAGCGCAACCCGGCTCGGGGAAGGCACACCCGGTACTCCTCGCGCCAAGGCGAAAGGTGTTCGGCCGAGTAACGCACCGAGCACCGTACCCGTTCCAGGTCATCGGGGTGAATGCGCTCGAACACCGCCGAGGCATCCTCGCGCAGCCGTTGCAGATCGACCTCGTAGATATCGAACAGCCCCTGGCTGGCATATGGAAAGCACGAATGGCCATCGGCATCGAGGCGGTATTGATAGATGCCGCCCGGCACCTCGGCACTGAGCTTTTCCAGCAGACGGTCACGCAATGCCAGCGCCTCATGCACACGGCGCCGTTCGGTGACATCGATGCAGATCGCCAGGTAGCCAACCCACAGCCCCTGCTCGTCGAGCACCGCAGTCACCAGCATGTTGGCCAACAGTTGGCTGCCATCCTTGCGTACCAGGGTCCACTCGCCGGGTTCCGCGCCGCCCTCCTGTATGGTTTCGGCAAACATCGCCTGGCCGCCGGCAATAGGCCGACCGTAGCGCACGCTCAGGGCGTGGGCACGCAGGTTGAGCTCTTCAGGCAGCACCAGGTCCTCTAGCTGCAGCTGCCCGATCGCCTCGCTGGCCGAATAGCCCAGCAGGCGTTCAGCCCCCGCATTGAACGTACTGACCACGCCCTTGAGGCTGGTCGCGATAATCGCCACCTGGGTGGCCGCATCGAGCACGCTGCGCAGCTGGTTATGGGTTTCGCGCAGCGACTGCTCGCTGACCCGCAGCTCGACCGTGCGCTGCTCGACCAGGGTCAGCGCCCGTTGCCGCTGACTGAACAGGTTGTAGAGCAAGGCGCTGAGCAGCAGGCTCAACAGGCCGCCGAGCAAGCCCACTGCCAGTGCCGCCGAGGAGCGGTTGCCCTGCAAGAACACCTGGCTCGGGCGGATATCGAGCTGGAAGTGATGGTCGGCCAGGTGCAGCAGTTGTGTGCTGAGCAACGCCAGTGGCGCAGGCGAGTTCTGTGAGTCGAACAACACTTCCCGGCCATTGTGCCCGCTCGAATCGACGATGCGAACCACCAGGTTGTCCTCGGCGGTGGCCGGCAAGCCGTCGGTGATCAGTTGCCGCAGGTTGAGCAATGCCATGACATAGCCTGCGGGCGGGCCATCGGGATGGGCGTTGGAAAATACCGGCGCCACCATCAACAGCCCGCGGGTGTATTCCGGTACCACATTGATCATGTCCAGCGGCGCGGAAACCGCCATGCTGCCTGGCTGCACCGCGCGCAACAGGGTCTGCTCGCGTGTCACCTGGCCACGCAGGTCCAGCCCGTAGGGTTGCCCCTGCTGATGGGTGGCCTGGGTATACAGTACCGGGAAGTAGTGATCACGGGGCGCTGCCGGCTGCCAGTTACCTTGGCTGTCCAGATCGCTGATCACATAGGCCTGGCCCAATGCGGCACTGGCCTGGCGCTCGAAGTCGCGCCGCTGCATGCCCTCGACCCGCGGCGCCCAGGAGTAAGCCTGAGTGCGGCGCAGCAAAGGCCGCGCGTAGCCATCGAATTCGCCTGGAGTGACTTCGTTGGAGAAGCTGAAGAAGCGCCGCAATCCGTCGAGGCGCTGCTCCTGGTCGTCAAAGCGCTCGGCGATGCGGCTATAGCGCTCGCTGGCCAGCAGCTCGAAGCGCTGGCGCAGCTGCTGCTTGTAGAACGCCTGAGTGGCAAGCGCCAGGGCAACCGACAGCAAGCCGCCGGCCACCAACGCCACCAACGCCACGGCCCAAGCAGCCATCGCCTCGCTGAACAAGCCCAGCACCTTCGCACGCACCTTCGACATAGATCGATCTCATCACGTCAGCGTCCTGCGAACATTCTGGCCCTGTGCTGAGTTATAGCTATTGGCCACTAGTGATGCAATGCAACTCGTCCCATTTAGCGCAATTGCAGGCGCCAGGCACGGTGGATGCGGTTGTTGCGGGCGAAGTCCGGGTCCAGGGTCTGGGCACTGATCTCTTCCACCGCGTAACGCGCCGCCAAGTGCTCGTCGAGCTGGAACTTGCGGAAGTTGTTGGAGAAATACAGCACGCCGCCGGGGGCCAGGCGCGCCATGGCCAGGTCGAGCAACTGCACGTGGTCACGCTGCACGTCGAACACCCCCTCCATGCGCTTGGAATTGGAGAAGGTCGGCGGGTCGATGAAGATCAGGTCGTAACTGTCGCGGTTGGCTTCCAGCCAGGCCATCACATCACCCTGCTCCAGGCGGTTGCGCTCGGAGAAGCCGTTCAGCGACAGGTTGCGCCGCGCCCAGTCCAGGTAGGTTTTCGACAGGTCGACACTGGTGGTGCTGCGCGCACCGCCCTTGGCCGCATGCACGCTGGCCGTAGCGGTGTAGCAGAACAGGTTGAGGAAGTTTTTGCCGGCGGCCTCGCGCTGGATGCGCATGCGCATCGGGCGGTGGTCGAGAAACAGGCCGGTGTCGAGGTAGTCGGTGAGGTTGACCAGCAGCTTCACGCCGCCTTCGTTGACCTCCTGGAAGCGCCCCTCGGTGGCCTGGCGCTCATACTGGCGGGTGCCGCTCTGCCGCTCGCGGCGCTTGAGCACCACGCGCTGCGGGTCGATGCCCAGCACCTGTGGGATGGCGGCCAAGGCATCGAGCAGGCGCGACTGGGCCTTTTCCGGGTCGATCGAGCGCGGCGCGGCGTACTCCTGCACGTGCACCCAGTCCTGATACAGGTCGACTGCCAAGGCGTACTCGGGCATGTCGGCATCGTACAGGCGGTAGCAGCTGACCTGCTCCTTGCGTGCCCACTTGCCCAGCTGCTTGAGGTTTTTCTGCAGGCGGTTGGCGAACATCTGCGCGCCTTCTGAAAGGCGTGCCGGCTCATTGGCCACCGGCGCCTGGCCACGTGTGTCGGTGGTTTCGGCCTGGGCCTCACGGCGCTCGCCGGTGACGAACTGGTCAGGCTGCACCTTGAACAGCAGCAGCTTGCACGGCAGCGCGCCGTTCCAGAACGCATACTGCTTGTGGCTACGGATGCCCATGCGCTTGCCCAGCTCCGGCGCGCCGGTGAACACCGCCGCTTCCCAGCCCATGCACGCCTGGCGCAGGCGTTCACCGAGGTTCTGGTAAAGGTACAGCAAGCTCGCTTCGTCACCCAGACGCTCGCCATACGGCGGGTTGCTGATGACCAGGCCTTTCTGGTTCTGGTCCGGGCGCGGCTCGAAGCTGGCGACTTCGCCCTGGTAGATCTTGATCCAGTCGCCCAGGCCGGCGCGCTCGACGTTGTTGCGCCCAGGCTGAATCAGCCGCGGATCGGCTTCGTAGCCACGGATCCACAGGGGTGGCTTGGCCAGGCCGGCCTGGGCGCGCGCCTGCGCCTCTTCGTGGACTTTGCGCCAGGTGGCCGGTACATGGCCCAGCCAGGCGCTGAAGCCCCAGCGCTCGCGCTTGAGGTTCGGTGCCATGTCGGCGGCGATCATCGCCGCTTCGACCAGGAAGGTCCCCACACCGCACATCGGGTCGGCCAGGGCGCCGCCCTCGGCGGCGATGCGTGGCCAGCCGGCACGGATCAGCACCGCCGCTGCCAGGTTTTCCTTGAGCGGCGCGGCGCCTTGCTGCAGGCGGTAGCCACGCTGGTGCAGGCTGTGGCCCGACAGGTCGAGCGAGAGAATCGCCTCGCCACGGTCCAGGCGCAGGTGCACGCGCACGTCCGGGTCGATCTTTTCTACCGAGGGGCGCAAGCCCTCGCGGTTGCGCAGCTTGTCGACGATCGCATCCTTGACCTTGAGCGCACCGAAATGGGTGTTGTCGATGCCCGAACCATGGCCGCTGAACTCCACCGCCAGGGTGCCGTCGGCCGCCAGGTGATCGGCCCAGTCGACGGCATTGACGCCATCGTAAAGGTCGTCGGCGTTTTTCATGTTGAAGCGCTTGAGCACCAGCAACACCCGGTTGGCCAGGCGCGACCAGAGGCACAGGCGGTAGGCGGTTTCCATGTCGGCGACGCCGCGCAGGGCCGAGGTGTGCTCACGCACTTCATCAAGGCCGAGGCCCTTGGCCTCTTCGGCTAGCAGGCCTTCGAGGCCTTTGGGGCAGGTGAGATAGAGTTCGAAACGGTCCGACATGAGTATTCCAGAGCCTTGGGCTATTTAAGTGACGAGGCGACGCATCGCCCCGCCGATGTTTGCCCGAACGCCCTTCCAGCAAGCGTCCGAGTGGCCGCCCCTGCGCGCAATGTGCGCAGCGGACGGGCCGGGCCGCCTGATCGATCTGCTCTCGCCAGTGGCAGAAACAGCTTAGATCATCAGGCAGTGCAAAAAATTTCTGGCAACTTCGGGTCTGATGTGACCCTTCGTCGCATTACCAATTATTTCTGTCACCTCTCAGCAACGCTGGCGAAATGACGTCAAGGGTTGGGCAAACCCCGATCATAGCGGGCTCAACGCCAAACAAGGTTGAGTCGCATTTATTTACTTATCCCCTCACCCTTGGAAACGTTACGTGCTTATGACAAATCGATCATTCCCTCGGTGACCTGCATTCGTTAGAACTGGTCTCAGGCCGCTTCGCAACGAGGCGGCACCTTCAGCCCGCCACGCCGGCAGCGGGTGCAAACCGGCAGAAAGACTCTGCCCGGCCTCGGAGAGGCCGACGGGACATTACAGTCAACAAGTGAGGGCAACACCCTATGAGAAGACTTAAGCGTGATCCGTTGGAAAGAGCATATTCACGTGGCTACCAATACGGGGTCACCGGCAAATCCCGCGAACTTTGCCCTTTCAATCTTCCTTCTGTTCGCCAAGCCTGGATTAACGGCTGGCGCGAAGGTCGCGGTGATAACTGGGACGGAATGACTGGCACCGCTGGCATCCATAGACTCAACGAAAATCACGCCGTTGGCTGATCGAGGACACTGAATTCGAGTTACCATGCACGCCCCATCCGGGCGGCGGGCCACGGCCCAGGGGCCCCTTGATGGGGCCCTTTTTTATGCCCGCCCATTATGCACGCGGCATGGCCGCGATGGCATCCACCGCTTCACGGATCAGTGCCGGCCCTTTGTAGATGAAACCGGAATAGATCTGCACCAGGCTTGCCCCGGCGGCGATCTTCTCAGCCGCATGTCGGCCTTCGGTAATGCCACCTGCGGCGATGATCGGCATCTTGCCACCCAGCTCGGCCGCCAGCACCTTGACGATATGCGTGCTCTTCTGCAGCACCGGCGCGCCCGACAAGCCACCCGCTTCACCACCATGCGGCAGGCTTTCGACGCCTTCACGGCCCATCGTGGTGTTGGTGGCGATGACCCCATCCATCCCCGACTCCATCAGCGTTGCCGCCACCAGCGCGGTTTCTTCATCGCTCATGTCTGGCGCGATCTTGATAGCCAGCGGCACACGCTTGCCATGCTCGCCGGCCAGCTGCTCGCGGCGCTCGGCCAGCGCATCAAGCAGTTGCTTGAGCGAGTCGCCGAACTGCAGGCTGCGCAGGCCCGGGGTGTTCGGCGAGCTGATGTTGACGGTGATGTAGCTGGCCTCGGTGTAGACCTTGTTCAGGCAGATCAGGTAGTCATCGACTGCGCGCTCTACCGGGGTGTCGAAGTTCTTGCCGATGTTGATGCCCAGCACGCCGTCATAACGCGAAGCACGTACCCGCTGAAGAAGATGGTCGACACCCAGGTTGTTGAAGCCCATGCGGTTGATGATCGCCGTTGCCTCGGGCAGACGGAACAACCGCGGCTTCGGGTTGCCTGGCTGCGGACGCGGCGTCACGGTGCCGATCTCGACGAAACCGAAACCCAGCTGGGCAAAGCCGTCGATGGCCGCGCCATTCTTGTCCAGGCCGGCAGCCAAGCCAACCGGGTTGGCGAAGTTCAAGCCCATCACGCTCACCGGCAGCGCAGCCGGCTGCTTGCACAGCACGCCATTGAGCCCGAGGCGGCCCCCGGCGCCGATCAGGTCCAGTGACAGGTCATGGGAGGTTTCCGGGGAAAGCTTGAACAGCAGCTGGCGGGCCAGGGTATACATGGGCGGGCAAGGCTCGGGCGGGAGTGAGGGTGCGATTATAGCCAGCGCGCGCGCGCCATGACAGGCCCTTGGCACATGGGTTGCTATATCGCCTGCACACTGCCTAATCCGTACAGGCGAGGATCTACGTGAATACATCAGCCCTGGCATGGGTGAACGGCAGCGACGCGCCGGAAAAACCCAGCCTCGATATCGGCTTCATGGCCCTGACCGACTGCGCCTCGGTGGTGGTTGCCGCCACTCAGGGCTTCGCCCAGCAACATGGCCTGACCCTCAACCTCAAGCGCCAGGGCTCCTGGGCCAGCCTGCGCGACAAACTGGCCAGCGGCGAGCTGGATGCCGCGCATTGCCTGTATGGCCTGGTCTATGCCGTGCACCTTGGCATTGGCGGCGTGCCGGCCAGCGACATGGCCGTGCTCATGGGGCTGAACCAGAATGCACAGGCCATCAACCTGTCCCCCGCCCTGCAGCGCAAGGGCGTGACCAGCCCTGAAGCACTGGTACGCCTGGTGCACCAGCATGGTGCGAGGCTGACCTTCGCCCAGACCTTTCCCACCGGCACCCATGCCATGTGGCTGTATTACTGGCTGGCCAGCCAGGGCATCCACCCTTTGCACGACGTCAACAGCGTGGTGGTGCCGCCGGCACAGATGGCCGCGCATATCCAGGCCGGCCGTATCGATGGCTTTTGTGTCGGTGAGCCCTGGGCCGCCGCTGCCGTGGCCCAGGGCCAGGGCTTCACCTTGGCCACCAGCCAGTCGATCTGGCCCGACCACCCGGAAAAGGTCCTGGCCTGTGCCCGCAGTTTTGCCGAACAGTACCCCAACAGCGCCCGCGCGCTGATCAAAGCCATCCTCGCCGCCAGCCGTTTCATCGAACAAAGCCAGGAAAACCGCCGCAGTACCGCGCAACTGCTAAGCGGCAGCGCCTACCTGGATACGCCGGTTGAAACCGTCGAACCGCGCCTGCTCGGTGCCTATCAGGACGGCCTTGGTCACCACTGGCAGGACCATCACGCCCTGCGCCTCTTCGACCAGGGCCGGGCCACTGTGCCCTACCTTTCCGACGGCATGTGGTTCATGACCCAGTTCCGCCGCTGGGGCCTGCTGCGCGACGACCCCGACTACCTCGGCGTGGCCGTCCAGGTGCAGCAGCTGGCGCTGTACCGCGAGGCCGCCGACGCGCTGGAAGTCCCTTGCCCTGCGCACGCCATGCGCAGCAGCCTGCTGATCGACGGCCGCCGCTGGGACGGCAGCGATCCGCATGGCTATGCGCGCAGCTTTAGCCTGCATGCCTTGGGCGATACGCCCGATGCCCGTATCGGTCTGTGAGGGTCACCACCATGCTGCGCATCCTGCTGATCGACGACACCCACAACAAGCTTGGCCGCCTCAAGGCGGCGCTGCGCGAAGCTGGCTTCGAGGTGATCGAAGCGCCAGACCTGACCATCGACCTGCCCGCCTGCGTCGAAACGGTGCACCCGGACGTGGTGCTGATCGATACCGACTCACCCGACCGCGATGTGATGGAACAGGTGGTGATGGTCAGCCGCGATCAACCGAGGCCAATCGTGCTGTTCACCGACGAGCATGACCCCGGGGTCATGCGCCAGGCAATCCAGGCCGGGGTCAGTGCCTACATCGTCGAAGGCATCCATGCCGCCCGGCTGCAACCGATCCTCGACGTGGCCATGGCCCGCTTCGAAAGCGACCAGGCGCTCAAGGCCCAACTGCAGGCGCGCGACCTGCAGCTGGCCGAGCGCAAGCGCATCGAGCAGGCCAAAGGGTTGCTGATGAAGATGAAGGACTGCAATGAAGAACAGGCCTATACCCTGATGCGCCGTCAGGCCATGAGCCGCCAGCAGAAGCTGATCCAGGTGGCCGAGCAGATCATTGCCATGCACGAGATGCTGGGGTGAGTCGACGACCGCAAATGTTGGCCCAGCTTTTGCTCAATAAACGCTACCGGTAGCCAACGGCGGTTGCCCCACTAACCCCGACAAAGACGTCGCTCTCCCCTCCACGCCAGTGGACCGGGTAGCGGCGTCTTTTCGTTTCCGTTGCATTGCCGAGTGAGGTGTTCGATGAGTACCAGCTTCTGGAAATCCGGGCATGTGCCCACGCTGTTCGCCGCGTTCCTGTATTTCGACCTGAGCTTCATGGTCTGGTACCTGCTTGGCCCGCTGGCGGTGCAGATTGCCGCCGACCTGCAACTGAGCGCGCAGCAGCGCGGCCTGATGGTTGCCACCCCGATCCTTGCTGGCGCGGTGTTGCGGTTCGTCATGGGCCTGCTGGTCGACCGCCTTTCACCGAAGACCGCCGGCCTGATTGGCCAGGTGATCGTCATCGTGGCCCTGGCGGGTGCCTGGTACATGGGTGTGCACACGTATGAGCAAGCGCTGCTGCTGGGTGTCTTCCTCGGCGTTGCCGGCGCATCGTTCGCCGTGTCGCTGCCACTCGCCTCGCAATGGTATCCGCCGCAGCACCAGGGCAAGGCCATGGGCATTGCCGGTGCGGGCAATTCCGGCACCGTCTTCGCCGCCCTGCTGGCCCCGGTGCTGGCCGCAGGCTTTGGCTGGAACAACGTGTTCGGCTTCGCCGTGATCCCGCTGGTGCTGACACTGGTGCTGTTCACCCTGCTCGCACGCAATGCACCACAACGGCCCAAGCCCAAGGCCATGGCCGATTACCTCAAGGCGCTGGGTGATCGTGACAGCTGGTGGTTCATGTTCTTCTACAGTGTCACCTTCGGCGGCTTCATCGGCCTGGCCAGCGCCCTGCCGGGCTATTTCAGCGACCAGTACGGGCTTAGCCCTATCACCGCCGGCTATTACACCGCCGCCTGCGTCTTTGCCGGCAGCCTGATGCGTCCACTGGGCGGCGCCCTGGCCGACCGCTTCGGCGGTATCCGCACCCTGCTGGGCATGTACAGCGTGGCCGCCATCTGCATCGCCGCCGTCGGCTTCAACCTGCCAAGCGCCGCCGCAGCCCTGGCCCTGTTCGTCAGCGCCATGCTCGGCCTGGGTGCCGGCAACGGCGCGGTGTTCCAGCTGGTGCCGCAACGCTTCCGCCAGGAGATCGGCGTGATGACCGGGCTGATCGGCATGGCCGGTGGCATTGGTGGCTTCCTGTTGGCCGCCGGCCTGGGCACCATCAAGCAGCACACCGGCGACTATCAGCTCGGCCTGTGGCTGTTCGCCAGCCTCGGCCTGCTGGCATGGTTCGGCCTGCACGGGGTCAAACAACGCTGGCGCACCACCTGGGGCTCGGCGGCGGTCACCGCAGCGCGGGTCTGAGGCACACCGATGAGCCTGCAACTGAGTTTCGCCCAAGCCAGTGCCACCGGGCCACGCGCCGAAAACCAGGACGCTCTGCGCCTGGTCACCCCGGCGCCGGAGCTGGCCGCCAGCAAGGGCTACCTGTTTGCCTTGGCCGACGGCGTCAGCCAGTGCGCCGACGGCGGCCTGGCGGCACGCGCCAGCCTGCAGGCGCTGGCCATGGACTACTACGCCACGCCCGCCACCTGGGGCGTGGCCCAGGCCCTGGACCGCCTGCTGTTGGCGCAGAATCGCTGGCTGCGCGCACAGGGCAGCCAACCGCTGTTGACCACCCTCAGCGCCCTGGTGCTGCGCGGGCGCCGCTTCACGCTTGCCCATGTAGGCGACTGCCGCGCCTACCGCTGGCACGCCGACCGCCTGCAATGCCTGAGCGAAGACCATGTCTGGGACCAACCCGGCATGCAGCACGTGCTCAAACGGGCGCTGGGCCTGGACCAACACCTGCTGGTCGACTATCTGGACGGCGAGTTGCAGCCCGGTGAATGCTACCTGCTGGTCAGCGACGGGGTCTGGGCCAGCCTGGGCGACCAACACATTCAGGCCGTGCTGCGCGAGCAGCCCGACCTGCAACTGGCCGCCGACACCCTGGTCGCCAGCGCCCATCACAATGGCAGCCAGGACAACGCCAGCGCCTTGCTGGTGCGGGTCGAGCAGCTCGGCCCGGCCAACCTTGGCGACACCCTGGTGCAATTGCAGCAATGGCCGCTGCCTGGCGGGCTGCGCGACGGCCAGGTGATCGACGGCTGGCAGGTCGAAACGCGCCTGGCACACAGCCGCCAGTCGCTGCTCTACCGCGTGCGCGATGGCCTGGGCCAGCCCTGGCTGCTGAAAACCTTGCCCGCAGAACGCGAACACGAACTGGGGGCGGCACAAGCGTTGCTGCTCGAAGAATGGTTCCTGCGCCGGGTTGCCGGCCGCCACTTCCCCGAGCTGCACGCCGCCAGCCAGCGCCAACACCTTTACTACGTCATGCGCGAGCACAAGGGCCGCACGCTGGCCGCGCACGTCGCCGAGCAAGGCCCGCTGCCGCTGGCCCAGTGGCTGGAGGTGGCGCGCCAGCTGCTGCAGGCCGTTGGCGTACTGCACCGGCGCAACCTGCTGCACCGCGACATCAAACCCGACAACCTGCACCTGGGCGACGACGGCCAGTTGCGCCTGCTGGACTTCGGCCTGGCGTACTGCCCAGGCTTGTCGCAAGACCAGCAGCATGATCTGCCGGGCACACCTTCGTTCATCGCCCCGGAAGCGTTCGAAGGGCAGCCGCCAAGCCCACGCCAGGACCTGTACGCCGCAGGCGTCACACTCTACCACCTGCTGACCGGGCACTACCCCTACGGCGAAGTCGAGGCCTTCCAACGCCCGCGCTTTGGCCAGCCGGTGAATGCAGCGCGCTATCGCCCCGACTTGCCCGAATGGCTGCAGCACAACCTGCAGCAAGCCGTGGCGGCAGACCCGGCGCAGCGCTTTGAAACCGCAGAGCAGTGGCTACTGCTGCTCGAACGCGGCGACCGCCAGGCGCAGGGCAGCCTGCCTCGCCCCCTGCTCGAACGCGAGCCACTGAAGGTCTGGCGCACGCTGGCCCTGCTGTCCCTGTTGCTCAACCTGATACTGCTGCTCTGCCTGCTCAAGGGCTGAGCCCACCTTGCCGATGAGGAAACCCTGATGAATGCGAAAGTCTGGCTGGTCGGTGCCGGCCCTGGTGACCCCGAGCTGCTCACCCTCAAGGCCGTGCGCGCATTGCAACACGCGCATGTGGTGATGATCGACGACCTGGTCAACCCGGCCGTGCTGGAACACTGCCCACAAGCCCGGGTGATTGCCGTGGGCAAGCGTGGCGGCTGCCGTTCCACGCCGCAGGCGTTCATCCAGCGGCTGATGTTGCGTCACGCACGGCAAGGGCGATGCGTGGTGCGGCTCAAAGGCGGTGACCCGTGCATCTTCGGCCGCGGCGGCGAAGAGGCACTGTGGCTGCAAGGGCATGGCATCGAGGTGGAAGTGGTCAATGGCATCACCGCAGGCCTGGCCGGGGCAACCCAGTGCGGCATTTCACTCACCTCACGCGGGGTGAGCCGCGGCGTGACGCTGGTGACGGCGCACACCCAGGACGACAGCGAGTTGAACTGGACGGCACTGGCGCAAGGCGGGACGACCCTGGTGGTATACATGGGCGTGGCGCGGCTGGAGCAGATTCGTCAGGGCTTGCTGGAGGGGGGCATGGCGCCGGGGATGCCGGTGGCGATGATCGAGAATGCGTCACTGCCTGAGCAGCGCGAATGCCGCAGCGATGTGCGGGGGATGCTGGAGGATGCGCGGGCGTTCGGCTTGCGCAGCCCGGCGATCCTGGTGATTGGCGAGGTGGTTGGGGAGCGGGTGATACGAGAACTCGTGGCCGCTGCAGGGTAGTGCTGCGCCCATGTGGGCAGCACAAAACCCAGGCAAAGAAAAACCCGGCCGAAGCCGGGTTTTTCATTGAAGCTTCAGGCCAATTACTTGGACTGGGCTTCTACCTGAGCTTCAACGCGACGGTTGACAGCACGGCCTTCTTCGGTGGCGTTGTCGGCAACCGGACGGGTTTCGCCGTAGCCAACCGAGTCAACACGGGTGGATTCCACGCCGTACTGCTGGGTCAGGACCTGCTTGACAGCGTTTGCACGACGCTCGGACAGCTTCTGGTTGTAAGCGTCTGGGCCCACGGAGTCAGTGTGACCTTCAACCACGGTGGTGGTTTGCGGGTACTGCTTCATGAAGTCAGCCAGGTTCTTGATGTCGCCGTAGCTGTTAGGCTTGACGACCGACTTGTCGAAGTCGAACTTGACGTCCAGCTCAACGCGAACGACTTCGGCAACAGCCGGGCAGCCATCAGCGTCAACGGTAACGTTGGCTGGGGTGTCAGGGCACTTGTCGACGTTGTCGCAAACGCCGTCGTTGTCGCTGTCGGAGCAGACTTCAGCAACTGGAGCTGGAGCGACTGCGGCTTGCTTCGGGCTACCGCCGAAGTTCAGGCCAACGCCAACGCTCGGGGCCCACTCGGTGTCGCCCTGGTCGATGTTGTACTGAGCTTCAACGCCGGCACGGGCGTAGAACATGTCGGTGATATACCACTTGGCGCCAGCGCCAACGTTGGCGAAGGTGGAGTGGTCA
>Ga0213823_1000280_pt1 | contig 49786 bp, 43 predicted proteins | sample MC6MC0907MG_FD_179887 | JGI IMG/M metagenome (GOLD analysis project Ga0213823, IMG submission 179887) | Enriched soil aggregate microbial communities from Iowa State University, Ames, United States - MC6-MC0907-MG | ecosystem: Environmental > Terrestrial > Soil > Unclassified | place: USA: Iowa...
TGTGACCCTGTTCTTCGGCCTGTCCGGCACCGGCAAGACCACCCTGTCGGCCGACGAAAGCCGTTACCTGATCGGTGACGACGAGCACGGTTGGGGCGAAGGCGTTGTCTTCAACATGGAAGGCGGCTGCTACGCCAAGTGCATCGACCTGTCCGAGAAGAACGAGCCGGTCATCTGGAAAGCCATCAAGCATGGCGCAGTGCTGGAAAACGTCGTACTCGACGCCAACAAGCACGCCGACTACACCGATGTCAGCCTGACCCAGAACAGCCGTGCGGCCTACCCGCTGGAGCACGTTGCCAAGCGTTCCGAAGCGAACCTGGGTGGCGAGCCTAACGCGGTCATCTTCCTGACCTGCGACCTGACTGGCGTTCTGCCTCCGGTTTCGATCCTGAACAACGAACAGGCTGCTTACCACTTCCTGTCCGGTTACACCGCGCTGGTCGGTTCCACCGAAATGGGTTCGGGCGGCGGCATCAAGTCGACCTTCTCCACCTGCTTCGGCGCGCCGTTCTTCCCGCGTCCGGCTGGCGAGTACGCTGAGCTGCTGATCAAGCGCATCAACGGCTTCAACTCCAAGGTTTACCTGGTCAACACCGGCTGGACCGGCGGTGGCTACGGCGTTGGCAAGCGTTTCAGCATCCCGACCACCCGTGCTGTGATCGCTGCGATCCAGAGCGGTGCACTGGTAGGCGCCGAAACCGAGCACTTGGACATCATCAACCTGGACGTGCCAAAAGCCGTTCCGGGCGTCGACACCGAGCTGCTCAACCCGCGCACCAACTGGGCTGACAAAGCCGCTTACGACGAAGCGGCCAAAGGCCTGGCCAAGCTGTTCATCGAAAACTTCAAGAAATTCGAAGTTTCCGACGCGATCAAGGCTGCTGGTCCACAGCTGTAAGCTGTCGCCAGTTGCAACGAGGAAGCCGCCCTTAGGGGCGGCTTTTTTTTGAGTTTGTTTTGATCATGCGTCTTGGCTCGGAGGTGCTCGCCACAGCATATTCAGCGCCCGTGAGATCGAGCGCCGCCCGCGCGGCGCTTCGCAGCACAAGGCTGCTCCTACATCTGTTTCGGGCCAGTAACGCCTGTACCAACGCGCGCGACCGCCTTGTTTGTTCCTCACGATATCGAGGTGGACGCCAAAAGGGCCGCGCGCCTCTGCCTCAGGATGCATTGGCCCGAAACAAATGAGCAGCCTTGTGCTGCGAAGCGCCGCGCGGGCGGCGCTCGATTTGCGCACCACCTCAGAACCCAAGGCAAGCACCTGGCAGCCTTCACCCCATCTCTCGGCCAGCAAATGCACATCACGTCCATAATTTCTGTTTCACTGATAGCATTCATTGCGACCTCGCGAGACAGACAAATGACTGAAGCCCCACAGCGCAGCGCATTCACCCACTTCCACCCCATCCTCACCCGCCCGCAAGACAACGACCACAACGGCCATATCGCCGGTGCCACCGTGCATGGCTTCTTCGAAACCGCTATCCAGGCGTTTCTGGTGGAGCAGGCCGAATTCGATCTGCGCGAAGGTGCGCTGGCGGCGTTCGTGGTCAGTTCGGCGGCAGACTTCTTCGCCCTGCCGGGCTTTCCGGATGTGCTTGAGGTGGGGCTGGGCGTGACGCGCCTGGCTGGCAGTACCGTGGAGTACCGGTTGGCCCTGTATCGCCCGGGTGAAGAAGACGCCTGTGCGGCGGGGACGGTGGTGCAGGTGTTCATCGAGCGGGCAAGCGGCCGGCCTGTGCCGTTGCCAGAGGCGCTGCAGGCAGTGCTCGTTGGCCTTCAGCTCGGGCAACAGGCATAAAAAAGCCCCGCCGGTGCGGGCGGGGCTTTTGTTGCCAGGGCTGGGCCCTCAGGCATTAGTCGCGCCAGTGGCGCTTGTGCTTGCGGTGGCCGTAATGGTGGCCACGGTCGTAGTGACGGCGGTCGTCATAGCTGCGACGGTAGCGACGATCGTCATGGCGCTCGTCGTCGTCGGCCTTGTTACCCATGTAGTTACCCAGCGCGCCACCGGCACCACCGCCGGCTGCTGCACCAATGTAGCTACCGGTGGTGCCGCCCACGGAGCGACCGACCACGTTACCGCCTGCAGCGCCCAGTGCGCCACCGATGGCGGCTTCGCCACGCTGACGTTTGTCGGCACCCAGTGCGCCGCCGGCGGCGCCGCCCAGGCCGGCACCAATCGCGCCGCCTGTGCTACCACCGATGGAGTTGCCCACGACGGAGCCGAGTACCCCACCCAATGCGCCGCCAATGCCGGCCTCGGTATTGCCACCGGCCATGGCAACGCCGCTGAGCAAGCTGAAAGACAACAACAGAATCGAGGAGTACTTCTTCATCAAGAGAGCCTCATAAGGATGACGAGGCGAATTTGAGGCTCTGGAGGGCGGCTTGCAATTGAAATCCGACGAGTAGCACGAGTTGTACACAATTCTCTAAGTTACTGTATTTGCTGTGAAACTTTATCGTTTTTTGGCTGTCAGAGGTATTTATGACAAAGCCCTGAACCGTTGCGGAACAGGGCTTTTTTCGTTTTTGGCGGTTACGCTCCGCGCAGTCATACGCTGGCTTTGTAGGAGGCCCCAGCAATATTTGCGGCGACGCCGAAATTGGGGGCTGCTGCGCAGCCCTTTCGCGACGCAAGGCCGCTCCTACAAAGATTGTGCAGCGAATGTCAGATAATCCGATTGTTATCCCGCGCCCGCTCAAGCTTGATGGCAATGAACTTGGACGTCGGCGTATGGCTGCCATCGCCAATGCTCTCAAGCGGAACCAGCGGGTTCACTTCGGGATAGTAAGCCGCCGCTTGCCCCGCCGGGATATCGAAGGCCAGCAATGTGAAACCGTGCACACGGCGCACATGCTCATCCCCCCACAACGAAACGATGTCGACCTTCTGCCCCGGCTGGAACCCCAGGCGGACGATGTCGGCCTCGTTGGCGAACAGCACTTCACGCTGGCCACGCACGCCGCGGTAGCGGTCATCCAGGCCATAGATGGTGGTGTTGTACTGATCGTGCGAGCGCATCGACTGCATGATCAGGTCGGGCAACTGGCCGCTGGCCCGCACCCTTTCATCAAGCAAGGTATCCGGCAACAGGTTGGCCTTGAAGTTGGCGCGGCCGGTAGCGGTCTTCCATTCGCGGCTGGCGGCGCTGTTGCCCAGGTAAAAGCCACCCGGTTCACGCAGGCGTTCGTTGAAGCCGCTGAAGCCGGGGATGGTGTCGCCGATCAGGTCGCGGATGCGGTCGTAATCGGCCACCAGCCAGTGCCAGTCGACCGGTTGTTTGCCAAGGGTGGCGGCGGCGATACCGGCAACCACCGCAGGCTCCGAGCGCATCTGCGTCGACAGCGGTTTCAACTGGCCGTTGGAGGCATGGACCATGCTGAACGAGTCTTCCACAGTCACCGCTTGTGGGCCATCGGCCTGCAGGTCGATGTCGGTACGGCCCAGGCACGGCAGGATCAGCGCCTGCTTGCCGTGGACCAGGTGGCTGCGGTTGAGTTTGGTGCTGATGTGCACGGTCAGTTCGCAGTTGCGCAGCGCCTGCGCGGTGCGCTCGGTGTCTGGCGTGGCTTGGGCAAAGTTGCCGCCCAGGCCGATGAACACCTTGGCGCGGCCGTCGAGCATGGCGTGGATGGCTTCGACGGTGTTGTGGCCGTTGTGCCGCGGCACGGGGAAGTTGAAGCGCTTTTCGATGGCGTCGAGCAAGGCCACCGGCGGGCGCTCGTTGATGCCCATGGTGCGGTCGCCCTGGACGTTGCTGTGGCCACGCACCGGGCACAGGCCGGCGCCTGGCGCACCGATGTTGCCGCGCAGCATCTGCAGGTTGACGATTTCCTGGATGGTCGGCACCGAGTGGCGGTGCTGGGTGATGCCCATCGCCCAGCACATGATCACCCGCTTGCCACGGCAGTACATGCGCGCGGCCAGCTCGATGTCGGCCAGGGTCAGGCCGGATTGCGCCTGAATGTGTTCCCACGAAGTGGCGTCGACCACGGCCAGGTAGTCATCGACGCCGTGGCCATGCTCGGCAATGAAGGCGTGGTCGAAGACCGCAGGCTCGCCCTTGGCATGGGCTTCACGTTCCCACTGCAGGACGAACTTGGCCATGCCACGCAGCAGCGCCATGTCGCCACCCAGGGCCGGGCGGAAGAACGCGGTGTTGGTCGGCCGGTCGCTGTTGGTCAACATCTCCAGCGGGTTCTGCGGGTGCTGGAAGCGCTCCAGGCCGCGCTCTTTCAGCGGGTTGACGCACACCACCTGGGCACCGCGTTTAACCGCATCGCGCAGCGGGTCGAGCATGCGTGGGTGGTTGGTGCCCGGGTTCTGGCCCCAGACGAAGATCGCATCGGCATGCTCGAAATCGTCGTAGGTCACCGTGCCCTTGCCGACGCCGACGCTTTGCCCCAGGGCCACGCCGCTGGCTTCGTGGCACATGTTCGAGCAATCCGGGAAGTTGTTGGTGCCGTAGGCGCGCACGAACAATTGGTAGAGGTACGCGGCTTCGTTGCTGGCACGGCCCGAGGTGTAGAACTCGGCCTGGTCAGGGGTTGCCAGGTTGTTCAGTTCGCGGGCGATCAGGGCGAAGGCCGCCTCCCAACTGATGGGCTGGTAATGGTCGCGTTGCGCGTCGTAGACCATCGGTTCGGTCAGGCGCCCCTGGTACTCCAGCCAGTAATCGCTTTGCTCGCGCAGCGCGCTGACGCTGTAGCGGGCGAAGAAGGCGGCATCGACGCGGCGCTTGGTGGCTTCCCAGTTGACTGCCTTGGCGCCGTTCTCGCAGAACTTGACCATGCCGCTTTCCGGCGAATCGCCCCAGGCGCAGCCGGGGCAGTCGAAGCCGCCATTCTGGTTGGTCTTGAGCAGGGCGCGAATGTTCTTCAGCGCATTGTCGCTGCCTACCCAAGCCTTGGCCACGCTGCGCAACGCCCCCCAGCCACCGGCGGGGCCGTGGTAGGGCTTGTAGCGAGGGGAGGAGGCTGGGGCGTTGTCCGGGAGGTGCTGGTACGAGGTCACGGCTGTTACGACTCCGCCGCTGGGCTGTAGACCCGCGGTGCGCTGTGCTTGGGCAAGTGGATGAGGTTGAGGTTGTGCTTGCGTGCCCATTGCAGGGCAAGGCCGGTGGGCGCCGACAGGCTGACCAGGGTCTGGATGCCGGCACGCAGGACCTTCTGGATCAGCTCCAGGCTGCAGCGGCTGGTGACGATGGCCAGGCCGCCTTCACTGTCGATGCCTTGGCGCAGCAGGGCGCCGATCAGTTTGTCGAGGGCGTTGTGCCGGCCAATGTCCTCGCGGCCGAGCAACAGCTCGCCGTTACGGTCCATGAACAGTGCCGCATGCACCGCGCCGCAATGCCGGCCTAGCGGCTGGAAGGCGTCGATGCGCTGGCGCAGGCCAGCCAGCCAGTGCGCGGGCGGCAGTGGCGCGCCGGGCAGTTCGGCAAGCTCTGGCAGTGCCTGCTCCAGGGCTTCGACCCCGCACAGGCCGCAGCCGCTGGTGCCGGCCAGTTGGCGGCGCTGGTTTTTCAGGTTCCAGAAGGCGCGGCTAGAGATTTCCAGGTCGGCGTACATTGCCGAACCGCTGCCAGAAAGCTTGAGGTCATAGATTTCCTGGGTGCCTTCGACAATCCCGCTGCCGACGCTGAAACCGACTGCAAAGTCTTCCAGGTCGGTCGGGCTCACCAGCATCACGGCTTGATTGAGGCCGTTGAAGGCGATGGCCAGGGCCACTTCTTCGGCCAATGGCGTGCTGGCGCGCTCGGCGTCGCTGAGCTGGACGTATTCGTAGGTGTTGCTGGCGGCGGGCAAGGCCAAAGGCGATGAGGCCGCGCAGACCGGAGGTTTGCTGTTCATCGGGGCTGACTACCGGCGGCTTTTTGATAGCACAAGCCTAGGCCTGTGGGCCGGTCACGTCTAATCGCTAGGGTCTATGCCGTGATAGACCGCGTCGATTGGTCGCAGTGGGGCAGGCCGAGCAATCCTGGCCTAGACTCCTGGCTCCGAGGTTTTATCAACAAGGAGAACGCAATGAGCCTGTTCAGTTTTGTGAAGGAAGCCGGCGAGAAGTTGATCGACCTGCTGACCCCCGGCAATGCCAATGCCGAGGAGCAGCTCAAGGAGCATGTGCAAAAGGTTGGCCTGGGTAATCCGAACATCACCGCCACTGTAGAAGGCGACAAGATCATCCTCAAGGGTGAGGTGGCCAGCCAGGAGGAGAAGGAGAAGATCATTCTGGCGGCGGGCAACATCAGTGGTGTGGCCAGCGTTGACGATCAGATCAAGGTAACAGGGCCAGTCGTTCAGGCTGCGCGGTTCGTTACCGTTAAAAAGGGTGACACCCTTTCAGCCATTGCCCTAGTCGTGTATGGCAATGGCAACCAGTACAACAAGATCTTCGAGGCGAACAAGCCGATGCTCACGCACCCGGACAAGATCTACCCGGGGCAGGTGTTGCGTATTCCGGACTGATAGATCTCTGTAGGCTGTGCCGGCCCTTTCGCGGGGCAAGCCCGCTCCCACAGGTATCCCGCAACACTGCAGTTTTGCGGGATACCTGTGGGCTTGCCCCGCGAAAGGGCCCTCACAGGCCTGCCAGCAAATCCCGGTAATCCTCGACCGCTGCAAACTCCTGGGTGTCGCGAGGTGCCGCCTGGCTATCGGGCTGGCGCACTGCCAGCAAATGCCCCACGCCAAACCGCTGGGCACTGCGCAAAATCGCCAGGGTGTCATCGATGAACAGGCTGCGCGCAGGCTCAAAGCCGATATCCGCCTGCAAGGCATCCCAAAACTGTGGGCTCTCTTTCGGGTAGCCATAATCATGCGAACTGATCAGCCGCTCGAAATACGGCGCCAGTTCCACCCGCTCCAGCTTCAGTGACAGCGAGTCACGGTGGGCATTGGTGATCATCACCACGCGTTTGCCTGCCTGACGGATGGCGGCCAGGAAGGTGTCGGCGTCGGGGCGCAGGGCGATCAGGTCGGCGATCTCGCGTTTCAGTTCGCGGATCGGCAGCTTCAGTTCACGGCTCCAGAAGTCCAGGCAATACCAGTTGAGCGTGCCAGCATTGCGCTCGAACAAAGGCTGCAGCTCCATTTCCGCCATGGCTCGGCTCACGCCATGCAGCTCGGCATAGCGCTGGGGCAGGTGCTCCAGCCAGAAGCGGTTGTCGTAGTGCAGGTCGAGCAGCGTGCCGTCCATGTCCAGCAGGACAGTATCGATGGCAGACCAGGGAAGAACAGGCATGGGAAACTCTCGTTCAGTCGGCTAGCCACGGTATAGTAACCCGTTCACGCCAAGGAGCTGCCCCATGCGCCAGAAACCCACCGTCCTTAACCGCGAAATCGTCGCCAGCAGCCGCCTGTTCCGCGTCGAGGCCGTGCAATTGCGCTTCAGTAACGGTGCCGAGCGCACGTATGAACGCTTGGTCGGCCGGGGCAATGGTTACGGGGCGGTGATGATCGTGGCCATGCTCGATGCCGAGCATGCCGTGCTGGTCGAGGAGTACTGCGGCGGCACGGACGAATACGAGCTGTCGCTGCCCAAGGGCTTGATCGAGCCAGGCGAAGACGTGCTGGCAGCGGCGGACCGCGAACTCAAGGAAGAAGCCGGCTTTGGTGCGCGGCAGCTGGAACACCTAACCGAGTTGTCGCTGTCGCCGGGCTACATGAGCCAGAAGATTCAGGTGGTGCTGGCCACCGACCTGTATGAAGAACGCCTTGAGGGCGACGAACCAGAGCCCATGGGCGTCGACAAGGTCAACCTGCGCGAGCTGTCGGCGCTGGCCATGCACCCGCAATTTACCGAGGGCCGTGCCTTGGCGGCGCTGTACCTGGCGCGCGATCTGCTGATGCAGCGGGGGCTGCTGGAGCTATGAACGACCTGCAACTGATGCACGAAGTGGTCAAGCTGGCCCATCTGGCGGGCGAGGCGATTCTGCCGTTCTGGCGGGCCGACGTGGCGGTGACCAACAAGGCTGATGATTCCCCGGTGACCGCCGCCGACCTGGCCGCCCACCGCATCATCGCTGATGGCCTGCTGGCGCTGGCGCCACAGATCCCGGTGCTGTCCGAGGAGGACTGCAACATTTCGCTGGTCGAGCGCCAGGGCTGGAGCCGCTGGTGGCTGGTCGACCCGCTGGACGGCACCAAGGAATTCATTGCGGGCAGTGAAGAGTTCACGGTCAACATCGCCCTGATCGAAAACGGCGTGGTGGTGTTTGGCGTGGTCTCGATGCCGACCAACGGGCGCTGCTACTTGGGTGGGCGCCAGTTGGGTGCGTGGCGTGCCGAGGCGGGGGAAGCTGCCCAGCCAATCCAGGTGCGTAACGCACCGCCTGCCGAAGGCCGTTTCACGGTGGTGGCCAGCCGTCGCCATTCCAGCCCCGAGCAAGAGGCGCTGTTGGCAGGGTTAGGGGCGGCGCTGGGTGAGCTGGACCTGGCCAATATCGGCAGCTCGCTGAAGTTCTGCCTGCTGGCCGAAGGCAGCGCCGATTGCTACCCGCGCCTGGCGCCGACGTCGCAGTGGGATACCGCCGCTGCACAGGGCGTATTGGAGGGGGCCGGTGGCGAGGTGATTGGGCTGGATGGCCAGCCGTTCACCTACCCGGCGCGTGAATCCCTGCTCAATCCATTCTTCCTGGCCTTGCCCCGCACAGCCGCCTGGCGCCAAGCCTTGATCGATCTGGCGTGTAAAGAACAAAACGCTTAACCCCGCTCCCACAGAGCCCCTGCTAGGTCAGCAGGCGTTGTTTCGGTCCATGCGTGTGCGTCAGCGGTGCAGCACGTACTGGCCGCTGAATTTCACGGCAGGCTCGTCACTGCCGGCATTGCTGACGGTGGTTTCCAGCGTCAAACGCGCCCGGCCGCGGCGCTGGTACATTGCCACGAAGCGTTCCCAAGCCTTCTCGTCCGGCGCCGCACAACGGGCCACCGCCGCGCCGGTGACCGGCAGCGGATAGCTGATCTGCCCTTCCTGAATGACGATATGCCCGTCATCAATGCCCAGCTCGCGCAAGCGCAGGTGCAGCCACCCCCAACCCACCAGCACCGCGGCGCAGTACAGGCTGCCGCCGAACATGGTGCTCTTGTGGTTGACGTTGGCTGCCAGCGGCAGTTGCAGGCGCAGGGTGTGCTGTTGCCAATCGGTGACCTCCAGGCCCATTTCGCGGGTCAGAGGGATGTCGCTGTGCAGTACGGATTGCAGGTACTGGCTGTCGCTGCTCATGGACGGTTGTCCTCCTGGTCGTCGTGCCCGCCACTGCCACCGTCAAAATTGAGGCTGTGTTTGCGTAATTTGTCATGCAGGGTCTTGCGGGGGATGCCCAGCGCTTCGGCCAGGCTGCGCATCGAGCTGTGCGGCTGGGCAAGCTCGGCGGCGATCAGCGAGCGCTCGAACTGTTCGACCTGTTCGCTGAGGTTGCCGGTCAATACCGCCGCCGTGGGCGTTGCCGCAGCGGGCGCCTGGCCGTCGAGGGCAAGCTCCAGGCCAAGGGCGAAGCGCTCGGCGACGTTCTGTAGCTCACGCACGTTGCCCGGCCAGTCGTGGCGCAGCAATAAGGCGCGCTGGGCCGGCTGCAGGGTGTGCGGCGGCAAGCCGTGGCGCTGGCTGGCGGCGTCGGCAAAGTGCTGGAACAACACCAAAATGTCATCGCCGCGCTCGCGCAGCGGGGGGATGCGCAGCGGCGCCACGTTCAGGCGGTAATACAGGTCGGCCCGGAAGCGCCCTTGGTCAGCGGACTGACGCAGGTCTTCCTTGGTGGCGGCGATGATGCGGATATCCAACGGGATCAACTGGTTGCCGCCCAGGCGTTCGACCACCCGCTCCTGCAGCATGCGCAGCAGCTTCACCTGAACATCCAGGCTCATGCTCTCGATTTCATCGAGGAACAGCGTGCCGCCATTGGCGAATTCGAACTTGCCGATACGCCGCTTCTGCGCGCCGGTGAAGGCGCCGGGTTCGTGGCCAAACAGCTCGCTCTCGACCACCGATTCGGCCAATGCCCCGGCGTTGATGGCCACGAAGGGCCCGTCGCGGCGGCTAGAAAGGTCGTGCAGGGCGCGGGCCACCACCTCTTTGCCGGCGCCAGTCTCACCCAGAATCAGCACATCGGCACGAGTGCCGGCCAAAGCGCCGATCTGCTCACGCAGGCGTAGCATCGTCGGCGACTGGCCCACCAGGCGGGTGGCCAGTTGCTGGCGGTCGCTCAAGGCCAGGCGCAGGCTGCGGTTGTCCAGCACCAGGCGGCGCAGAGCCAGGGCGCGGCGCACGCTGTCGAGCAGGGCGTCGCTGGCGAACGGCTTTTCGAGAAAGTCATAGGCACCGGCACGCATGGCCTGTACCGCCAGCGGCACATCGCCGTGGCCAGTAATCAGCAGCACAGGCAGTTCGCTGTCGCGGCCGTGCAGTTGCTCCAGCAGTTGCAGGCCATCGATGCCCGGCATGCGGATGTCGCTGACCACCACACCGGGCCAGTCGGCTTCGATGCGCTCGGCCAGGCCTTGGGCATCGGCCAGCGCCACCACCTTGAGCCCGGCAAGGTCCAGGGTCTGGCTCAGGGCTTGGCGCAGGTGCGGGTCGTCGTCGACCAGAATGACCTGGGCTTGGCTGTCGATCAGTGTCTCGGGGCTCATGCCGAGGGGTCCTCCGAATTGGGCAGGGTTGCGCCGGGTGCCGCCACGCGCAGTTGCAGGGTAAGCAGGGCACCCCCTTCAGGGTGGTTGGCCAGCAGCAGTTCGCCGCCCAGGGCGCGCATCAGGCTTTCGCAGATGGCCAGCCCCAGGCCAAGGCCCTGGGTGCGGGTCTTGGTGGTGAAGAACGGCTCTTTGGCATGCTCCAGTGCCTGGCGGCTGAAGCCCGGGCCGTTGTCGCGGATGTACAGGTAGACGTAGCCATCGCGCTGTTCGGCACTCAGCCAGAGGCGGCGCGGGTTGGCCTTTTCGGTCAGGGCATCGAGGGCGTTGGCCAGCAGGTTGCCCAGCACTTGGCGCAGGCGGGTTTCGCCGGCTTGCACCCACAACGTGGCCTCTGGCAGGTCGCGGATCAGCTCGACGGCCATCGCCCGGCGGCGCTTGGCCAGCAGCGCCAGGGCGTCGTCCAGTGCCGGCTGCAGGGCCACGCTTTCCGGGGCGTGGCGGTCGCGGCGGGCGAAGGCGCGCAGGTGGGCGATGATCGAGGCCATGCGCCCGGTCAGCTCACCGATCAGCTTGAGGTTGCCGCGGGCGTCTTCGGTGCGCTGGTGGTCGAGCAGGATCTCGGCATTTTCGGCGTAGCTGCGGATGGCCGCCAGCGGCTGGTTGAGCTCGTGGCTGATGCTCGCCGACATGGTGCCCAGCACCGACAGCTTGCCGGCCTGGACCAATTCGTCCTGGGCCCGCACGGCCTCCTGCTGGGCGTTTTCACGTTCGAGCACGGCGCTCTTGAGGCGGGTGTTGAGGCCTTCAAGGTCGGCGGTACGTTCGGCGACGCGCTTTTCCAGCTCTTGACGGCCACGGGCCTCGAAGTCGATGCGGTCGATGTAATGCCGGCGCCGCTGCATCACCAGGCCGGCCAGCAGCACCAGCACCAGCAACGTGCCGGCGCCGATGGCCATCACCGTCTGCACCGAGCGGTCGACCAGGATGCGCGGGGCGAGGATGCTGACCTGCCAGCCGGTTTCCTTGATGTCGCGGGTCTGGGTGATCCACGCGTCCTGGTTCAGCACCAAGGGTTGCGGGGCCTGGGTCGGGTACGGCTGGATGGCGATGATCGCCTGGCGCTCGGCCTCGGTCAGCGCGCGGGTGGCGCGGAAACGCCAGTCCGGCCGAGAGGTGAGGATGACCACGCCGTTATGGTCGGTCAGCAACAGTTGCTCGGGGGTACGGCCCCAGAGGGTTTCGGTGTGGTCGAGGTCGACCTTGACCACTAGCACGCCCACGATCCGCTCGCGGTCGCGCACGGCGGCGGCGAAGAAGTAGCCACGCTTGGCCGAGGTGGTGCCCTGGCCAAAGAAGCGCCCCAGGTGGCCGGCCATGGCTTCGTTGAAGTAGGGGCGGAAGGCGAAGTTGCGACCGACGAAACTGTCGTGCTTGTCCCAATTGGAGGCGGCCAGGGTATTGCCGCTGACGTCCATCAGGTACATGACCTCGGCACCGGTCTGCTGGACGATGTCCTTGAGCAGGCGGTTGGCGTTGGTCACCGCTTCCAGGCGGAACGGGTCGGCCAGCACGCCGCGCAGCGCCGGTAGGTCGCCGAGGATTTGCGGCAGGGTTTCGTAGCGGTGCAGGGTGCCCAGCAGGTTGGCGACGTACAGGTCGAGGGTCTGGCGATTCTGCGAGGCCAGCTCTTCCTGGTAATAGCGCTCGGCCAGATGATGCAGCGGCCACAGCAGTGGGATCAGGCACACGGCCAGCAGGGCCAGGCTGCGCCAGCGGGGACGGCGTGGGGGCGTGGGTTTCGCGATCATCAGGTCAATGCGCCAGAAAAGTCTGACGCAATTATGCGCTACTTGAGGCAGTCGATCAGCGCCTGCTGCCAGTGCGGCAGGCTGATGTGCCATTGCTGGGCCAAGCGTGAGCAGTCCAAGCGTGAATTGAGTGGCCTGCGGGCGGGTGTGGGGTATTCGCTGGACGGGATCGGCTGCAGTTCGGCACAGGGTAACCCTTGCGCCCGCAACTGCTCGGCGATCGCCTGGGCGAAACCGAACCACGAGGTCTCACCTTGCGCAGTGAGGTGGTAGGTGCCCCAGTCGCCAGCCTGCCCAGCGTGCCAGCGCTCGATCAGCGTGCGGGTGCTGGCGGCAAGGGTAACGGCAGATGTCGGCGCGCCAATCTGGTCGTTTACCACGCGCAGTTGGGGTTTTTCCTGCAGCAGGCGCTGCATTGTCAGCAGGAAGTTGCGCCCATACAACGAATAGACCCAGCTGGTGCGCAGGATCAGGTGCTGGCCGGCCACCGCAGTAATCGCCTGCTCGCCGGCCAGTTTGCTGTGGCCATAAACCCCCAGGGGGTTGGGCGTGTCTTGTTCGGTATAGGGCGTGGCCTTGCTGCCGTCGAAGACGTAGTCGGTGGAGTAGTGGATGAGCGGCGCACCCAGCTGTGCTGCTTCTTCGGCGAGCACGCGGGGGCCATGGGCATTGATTGCAAAGGCCAGCTCGGGCTCTTGTTCGGCCTGGTCCACCGCCGTGTAGGCAGCAGCGTTTATGATCAGGTCGGGGGCGAGCCGGCGCAGCGGCTCGCGCAGGGCCTCGGGCTGTGCAAGGTCGAGGTGCTCGCGGCCAAGCACGTGTAGCTCGCCAAGCCCGGCCAACTGCGCCTGCAGCGCTTGGGCAACCTGGCCATTACGGCCGCAGACGACGATTTTCATGGCAGCAGTTGCGCCTCGCTCAGCGGTACGCCGACCTTGTCTTTGTCCGACAGCACCGGCGGCCCCGCGAGTTGCCAGTCGATGGCCAGCTCAGTGTCGTCCCAGCGGATGCAACGGTCTGCGCCAGGGTTGTAGTAGTCCGTGGTCTTGTAGAGAAATTCGGCCGATTCGCTGACCACCGAGAAGCCGTGGGCGAACCCCGGTGGAATCCACAATTGCCGATGATTATCGGCCGACAGGTGCACCGCGACCCATTTGCCGAACGTGGGCGAGCTCCTGCGCACGTCCACGGCAATGTCGCGTATCTCGCCCTGTACCACCCGCACCAGTTTGCCCTGGGTGTTTTCCACCTGATAGTGCAGGCCGCGCAACACGCCTTTGACGGAGCGCGAGTGGTTGTCCTGGACAAAGCTCACGGTGACGCCGGTGTGCTTCGCGAATTCGCGGGCATTGAAGGCTTCGAAGAAGAAGCCACGGCTGTCACCGTATACCGTTGGCTCGATGATCAGTACGTCAGGGATCTCGGTGGGGATGATGTTCATGCAGACTCGTTTGCCAGTTTGCCCAGGTACTGACCGTAACCGGTCTTCTTGAGTTTTTCAGCCTTTGCCAGCAGCTGGTCACGGGTGATCCAGCCCTTGTTGAAGGCGATTTCTTCCAGGCAGGCCACTTTCAGCCCCTGGCGGTTCTCGATGGTTTGCACATATTGCGAGGCATCCAGCAGGCTCTCGTGGGTGCCGGTGTCGAGCCAGGCGAAGCCACGGCCAAAGCGCTCCACGCGCAAGTCGCCGCGCTTGAGGTAGGCATTGGTGACATCGGTGATCTCAAGCTCGCCGCGCTCCGAGGGGCGAATGCCTTTGGCGATTTCGACCACGTCGTTGTCGTAGAAGTACAGGCCCGTCACGGCATAGCTGGACTTGGGCTTGAGTGGCTTCTCTTCGATGGACAGCGCGTTGCCCTGCTCGTCGAACTCGACCACACCGAAGCGCTCCGGGTCCTTGACCCAATAGCCGAACACGGTGGCGCCGCTGGGGTGGCTGACCGCGCGCTGCAACTGTTCGGTGAAGCTCTGGCCATGGAAGATGTTGTCACCGAGGATGAGGCAGACCGAGTCGTCACCGATAAACTCCTCACCGATCAGGAATGCCTGGGCCAGGCCGTCGGGTGATGGCTGCTCGGCATAGCTGATGCGAATGCCGAACTGGCTGCCATCGCCGAACAGCTGGCGATACTGAGGCAGGTCCTGGGGCGTGGAGATCAGCAGGATGTCGCGGATATCGGCGAGCATCAGCACCGAGATCGGGTAGTAGATCATCGGCTTGTCATAAATCGGCAGCAGTTGCTTGGATACCCCGAGGGTGATGGGGTGCAGGCGGGTGCCGGATCCTCCGGCCAGGACGATGCCCTTGGTCATGCAATGAGCTCCTTGATGTCGGTATTGCCCAGGCGTTCCCCCTGGTAGCTGCCATCCTGGACATGGCGGCACCACTGCAGGTTATCCAGGTACCACTGCACGGTCTTGCGCAGCCCGGTGGCGAAGGTTTCCTGCGGTACCCAGCCCAGCTCCCGTTCGATCTTGCTGGCATCGATGGCATAGCGCAGGTCATGGCCGGGGCGGTCCTGAACGTAGGTGATCAGGTCTGCATAACGGGCCACGCCTTCAGGGTGCTGTGGCGCCAGCTCGTCGAGCAGGGCACAGATGGCGTGGACCACGTCGAGGTTCTTCTGCTCGTTGTGGCCGCCGATATTGTACGTTTCGCCGACCTCGCCGCGGCTCACCACCTCGAGCAACGCCCGGGCGTGGTCTTCGACGAACAGCCAGTCGCGAACCTGCTGGCCATTGCCGTACACCGGCAGTGGCTTGCCGGCCAGGGCATTGAGGATCATCAGCGGGATCAGCTTTTCAGGGAAATGGTACGGGCCGTAGTTGTTCGAGCAGTTGGTGATCAGTACCGGCAGGCCATACGTGCGGTGCCAGGCGCGTACCAGGTGGTCCGAGGCGGCCTTGCTCGCCGAATAGGGGGAGCTGGGCGCATACGGCGTGGTCTCGTGGAACAGGTCGTTGGCGCCATGCAGGTCGCCATACACTTCGTCGGTGGAGATATGGTGAAAGCGGAACGCACGGCGCTGCTCGGCAGGCAGGCGGCTCCACCAGGCACGGGTAGCTTCGAGCAGGGCATAGGTGCCGACGATATTGGTCTGGATGAACGCTGCCGGGCCGTCGATCGAACGGTCCACATGGGATTCGGCAGCCAGGTGCATGATTGCGTCGGGCTGGAAGCGCTCGAGTACGGCACTGACTGTCGCCGCATCGGCGATATCGGCCTGGACGAATTCGTAACGGGTATTGTTGGCGATGCTTTGCAGCGACTCGAGGTTGCCGGCGTAGGTCAGCTTGTCGAGGTTCAGCACTTCGTGTTCGGTGTTGCCGATCAGGTGACGGACCAGCGCCGAGCCAATGAAGCCGGCGCCGCCTGTGACGAGTATGCGCATCTCAAGTCGCCTCTGGTAAACCAAGTTCTATGGCATGCAGCCTAGCTGGTCGGCTAGGGTGGTGGCAGACAAATATCATGGGTTTGAGCGTGATCATGATGGATATGCCGATTGATATCGATCTAATAAGGGATAAGGCTTTGTCGATCGGCTATTTTTGCTTTTAAAGCCGATATATATCGGTTATAAATTTGCCATCGCTGCTCCTACCCCCATCGACCAACGCCCCAGCGCACATCGGCTCAGGGCCTACGCAGAGGTTAACCATGAAAACCCTCAATTCTACCCCCCGTGCCGACGGCTTCCACATGCCCGCTGAATGGGCGCCGCAGACCCAGGTCTGGATGGTCTGGCCGGAGCGTTCGGACAACTGGCGCCTGGGTGGCAAGCCGGCACAGGCCGCCCATGTGACATTGGCCAAGGCGATCGCCCGCTTCGAGCCAGTGACCGTGGGTGTTTCTGCTGGCCAGTACGAGAACGCACGCCGTCAGCTCGACCTGCCGAACATCCGCGTCGTGGAAATCAGCAATGACGACGCCTGGGTGCGCGACACCGGCCCGACCTTCGTCATCAACGACCACGGCGAAGTGCGCGGCGTGGACTGGGGCTTCAATGCCTGGGGCGGCTTCGATGGCGGGCTCTACGCACCCTGGAACCGTGACGAGGAACTGGCCGCCAAGGTCTTGGAAATGGAGCGCTGCCAGCGCTACCAAACCGAAGGCTTCGTGCTGGAGGGTGGCTCGATCCACGTGGACGGCGAGGGCACGGTGATCACCACCGAAGAATGCCTGCTCAACCGTAACCGCAACCCGCACCTGGGCCGTGAGGAAATCGAAGCGGTCCTGCGTGAGCAGTTGGCCGTCGATACCGTGGTCTGGCTGCCGGACGGCCTGTACAACGACGAGACCGACGGCCACGTCGACAACTTCTGCTGTTACGTGCGCCCGGGCGAAGTGTTACTGGCCTGGACCGATGATTCCAACGACCCCAACTACGCCCGCTGCCACGCGGCAATGGACGTGTTGAAGAACACCCGCGACGCCAAAGGCCGTGAGTTCGTGGTGCACAAGATGCCGATCCCGGGCCCGCTGTACGCCACGGCTGAAGAGTGTGCTGGCGTCGACCAAGTGGCCGGTAGCCAGGAACGCGACCCGTCGGTGCGCCTGGCCGGCTCGTACGTGAACTTCCTGATCGTCAATGGCGGCATCATCGCGCCGAGCTTCGATGACCCTGCCGATGCCCAGGCCAGAGCCATCCTGGCCGAGCTCTTCCCGGATCATGAAGTGGTCATGATCCCAGGCCGTGAATTGTTGTTGGGGGGCGGCAATATCCACTGCCTGACCCAGCAGCAGCCGGCGCCAGTCAAGCGCTGAGACCACCCTGAATAAAAAGGCCCGTCATACGACGGGCCTTTTTTTCGGGTGACCTTTCCAAGCGACGTCCGGCCGCCTGAGTGGCATACGTTTTGTATTGTTTTTCAATTAGATAGCTCGAATGGGTCGGGCTCTCTGATCTGTAACAATGCCTACGTAAATTAGCCGCTCACGGGCAAAGGAGTACGTGTGGAAATGAACGCAGCAAGTGAGTCGGCTTTGTGCCCATCGGCAGTTAACCACCCATCGCTCAAGCTGTTGGCGCAGTGGTTGAAGCACCATGGAAACATCCAGGTCAGGACGACCGACCCACGACGTCTGCTTGCCGGGCGATACCCACAAGGGCTGATCAGTGAAGCAGAGATGCAGGCGCTGATGGCGGTGTGGCACTGATCTCATCGGGTTTACCGGTGCTGGCCCCTTCGCAGCACAAGGCTGCTCCTACAGGTGGCGCGCGATCCCTGTAGGAGCAGCCTTGTGCTGCGAAGAGGCCGGTACAGGCAACAAAGATCAGAAGCGGTAAGTGCTCGTCACCACAAGGCTCCGCGGGTCGCCCACCTGGATCTGCGCCGCACTGGTCGCCGAGCTGTAGTAGGTCTTGTCGGCAATGTTGTTCAACGCCGCCCGCACATCCCAGTCGTGGGTGCGGTAGCCGGCCAGCGCATCCCAGCGGCCGTAGCCTGGCAACACCGTGGTGTTCTGGTTATCGGCATAACGCTCACCCACCAACGTCAAGCCGGTCTCGGCGTACCAGCCCAATTCCGGTTTCCAGGTCACGAACAGGCTGGCATTACGCTTGGCCACGTCGTTGATGCGGTTGCCTTCCTGGTTATTGTTGTCTTTGACGATGGTCGCATCCTGCAGGCCGATGCCCCCGCGCACGTACCAGTTGCCGACGATATTGCCGGTGGCGGTCAGCTCGATGCCTCGGGAGCGTTGCAAGCCGCTGAGCAGGGTGATTTCCGGGTTTTCCGGGTCACGCGTGCGACGGTTGTACAGCTCCAGTTCATACACGGCGAGGGTGGTGGTGAGGCGCTGGTCGAACCAGTCGCTCTTGACCCCGATCTCCTTCTGGCGGGTCAGCTCTGGCCCGGTGTCGTTGGTGTTGCCCGGCGCGCCGGGGGTGATGCCGATCAGGCCACCGCCCACTGGCGAGAAGGTCTTGCTCCACGATGCATAGAAGGAGTGGTCTCGCCACGGCGTGTAGACCACACCCAGGCGCGGGCTGGTGGTGTTGCTGTCTTGCGGCTCGGTCAGGCCATCCTTGTTGGTGGTCTCTACCTCGAACTGGTCGAAACGAACGCCAGCGAGCACCTGCCATTGATCGTTCAGGCGGACCTGGTCTTGCAGGTAGAGGCCACGGCTTTGGACCACGGTGTGGTTGTCGCTCGACAGCAACATTGGGCCCGTGTGTTGCCGGCTGCGGTCGGGGTTGCCAACGTCCAGGCTGGGCACACTATTAGGCGCAGCGGTGTACAGGGTCGGGTCACGCCGTTGGCTGCCGAACTCCAGGCCCACCAACAGCTTGTGCTCCAGCCCCACGGTAGTGAAGTCGCCCTCGGCTTCGAGGTTGTTGAACAGGTTGCGGGTGTTCAGGTCTTGCTGCCAGCGCTGGCGGGTGACGGTGTTGGTGCTGGCGTTGTAGCCCGTCGCATAGGTGTTGTCGAACTCGCTGTCGAGCTTGAACAGGCCGAGGGTGTGGCGCAGTTGCCAGGTTTCGTTCAGCTGGTAGTTGAGCCGCGAACGCAGCGACTGGGCGCGGTCATCGATGTAGTCGCGCTGGGTATCGCTGTAGGTAGTGCTGCGGCTGACGTCGGCGGGGCGGCCATTGACCCCGGGGATACCGCGGTCTGGTGTGCGGTTGTAGCGGCTGTATTCGTACTGCACCAGCCAGTTCAGGTCGGGCGAGAGCTGCCAGCTCATCGACGGGGCGAACAGCTGGCGGCTGCCATCGATGCCGTCGCGGAAGCTGTTGTTGTCCTGGTTGCCCAGGTTCAGGCGCAGGCTGATGGTATCGCTAGGGTCGGCGCTGAGGTCGGCGTACAGGCTGCGCAAATCTTCGCTGCCGCCTTGCGCCTCGATGCTCGAACGGCGGCCGTGCTCCGGCGCCTTACTGACGCGGTTGACGATGCCACCCTGGCTGCCGCGGCCATACAACACCGCTGCGGGCCCTTTGAGCACCTCGACCCGCTCGATGTTGTTCAGGTCGCGAATGTACTGGCTGTCGTCGCGAATGCCGTCCAGGTAGAAGTCGTTGCTGGCCTCGAAGCCGCGGATGCGCACGCTGTCGAAGCGCGTGTCGGCGCCGCTGCTGACGTTGGGGATGCCCTCAAGTGCCTTGCCCAGGGTGTTGTTGCCGTAGTCCAGCACGTTGGCGGTCTTGACCGTGTCGATGGCCTGGGGCACGTAGCGCACGGGGGTCGAGGTGCGCGTCGCAGTACTGACTTCCTTGACCCGCGGGCTGTCCTCCTCGCGCTCGCCTTCGGCAGTCACTGACATTTCCGGCAGGGTGGTGGTGGCAGCGGTGGCCAGGCTGGCGCTGAACAGCAGCGACAGGCCAAGCGTCAGCGGAGAGAGGCGGCAGGGTACAAGCATGGAGGCATCCGGACCGTGGCAGGTGAGAAAGGGTGCGAATGGTAATGCTTGCTATTTACTGTTGCTTGGGTATTTGTAAAGGGTTGTCTTTACATATGTATCACTTTGTAACCGCCGCTGTTGTATGCTCCGCGCCCATGAAAGCTGCCGGGTTGGTCAAAGCGACATTTCTGACAGAAGAAAAAATGCCCACTGATAGCGCCAACAGGCATGGAAATGCACCAGCAGCCTGGGTGATTTTGGTTATATCAACCTGCATTTCACGATTTTTTGACATTTGTAATCGCACACCGCTAGGATTCGGCCAACGCCTGCTGGCCATGACATGGCCATGCTGCTGTAAAAGGCCACCGTGCGATTGCCGGCAAGCCTTTCAGTCTGGATCCGCATAGCGTCGAACCTACGAAGGGGCGTTGGTTCCTGGCGTCATATTGCGAAGCGTTTTTGATTAAGAAATAAGGAAAACAACATGTTGAAAACCAGGATCAGCCTGGTCGCACTGGCAATGATCGCCGCGACCCAGGCCCAGGCCAATGAGCAGGCCGACAGCAAGGGCTTCATCGAAGACAGCCACGCCAACGTTCTGCTGCGCAACGCCTACATCAACCGTGACAAGAAGCACGGTACCGATGACCAGATCGAATGGGGCCAAGGCGTCATCGCCAACTTCTCCTCCGGTTTCACCCAGGGCACCGTCGGTGTCGGCGTCGACGCATTCGGCCTGTACGCCCTGCGTCTGGACGGCGGCAAAGGCCACAACGGTGGCGGCGGCGTCGACTTCTTCAAACCGCACGACACCAAGAACGCCGACGGCAACGCCAGCTCGCCACATAACCTGGCCCGTGGCGGCGCAGCCGTGAAATTCCGCATCTCCAACACCGTGCTCAAGTACGGTGACCAGATGCCAGCACTGCCTGTGCTGCAGTACGACGATGCACGTCTGCTGCCAGAAAGCTTCACCGGTACCCTGATCACTTCCAAAGAAATCCAGGGCCTGGAACTGAACGCCGGCCGCTTCACCCAAGAAGCGCGCAAAAGTGCCGAGCGTCGTGACGGTGGTGGCCTGAAGTCGATCAACGTCTTCGGTGGTAGCTACAAGTTCACCGACAACTTCACCGCTTCGCTGTACACCGCAGACAACGAAGACGTGATGCAGAAGCACTACCTGGGCATGAACTATGTCTTCCCGATCGCCAGCGACCAGTCCCTGACCCTGGACTTCAACGGCTACAAGTCGGACATCAACAACAAGTTCGTCAAAGCGGCCGAGCTCAATGGTGACTCCAACACCATCTGGAGCCTGGCGGCGACCTACGCCTACGGTGCGCACTCGTTCACCATCGCTCACCAGCGCAGCACCGGCAGCACCGGTTACAACTACGGCTTCTACCAGAACGCCGGTGGCGTGGGTGACGGTGGTTCGACCATCTACCTGGCCAACTCGTACTGGTCTGACTTCAACGCCGAAGACGAGCGCTCCTGGCAGCTGGGCTACGGCCTGGACTTCGGCGCCTACGGCGTACCGGGCCTGACCTACAAGCTGGCCTACGTAGTGGGTGACAACATCAACACCCGCAACGTCGCCAACCCGCAAGGTTTCGGTGAAGGTAAAGAGCGCGAGATCTTCAACCAGATCCGTTACGTGGTTCAAGACGGCCCGGCCAAAGACCTGTCGGTCAAGCTGCGCAGCTCGTTCGTACGCACCAACAATGCCGTACAGCAGAACGGCTACAACGACGACGGTAACGAAGTCCGCGTATTCGTCGAGTACCCGATCAGCATCTTCTGATCGCATGGCCTCGGGGCTGCTTTGCAGCCCATCGCGGGCAAGCCCGCTCCTACAGAGATTTGCGTTGTACGTGTGGGAGCGGCCTTGCGCCGCGAAAGGGGTGCGAAGCACCCCAGCTTTCAGGCCGGCTCGGCCTGTCTGTGGCGCACTACTTCTTTTTCTACAACCTCCCCAGTCTCCGGCGCAAAACTGTCGCTGCGCGCCATCCGCCACATCCGCGCATAAAACTCGCTTTCAATCGAGCCACTGAGCAATTCGCCAGGCTTGAGGAACGTATGCAGGTCTGAAAACAAGCCAATCTCGCTGGCGCTGACACGCCGTGCCAAATGTTTGGGCTTGAGCTCCGACGGGTGCTCCAGGCCCGCCGCCGCAAGCATCTCAGCCAATGTATGCAGGGTATTGCGGTGGAAGCTCGCCACCCGCTGAGCCTTGTCCGGCACCACCAACGCACGCTGGCGAAGCCGGTCCTGGGTGGCGACCCCGGTCGGGCATTTGTTGGTGTGGCAGCTCTGCGACTGAATGCAGCCAATGGCGAACATGAAGCCGCGCGCAGAATTCACCCAGTCGGCACCAATGGCCAGCACACTGGCGATGTCGAAGGCGCTGACGATCTTGCCCGCCGCGCCAATGCGGATGCTCGAGCGCAAATTCAGGCCGACCAAGGTGTTGTGCACGAACATCAAGCCTTCGCGCATGGGCACGCCCATGTTGTCACTGAACTCGCGTGGCGCCGCACCGGTGCCGCCTTCCTTGCCGTCGACGACGATAAAGTCGGGGGTGATTCCCGTCGCCAGCATGGCTTTGGCAATGCCCATGAATTCCCACGGGTGGCCCAGGCAGAACTTGAAACCCACCGGCTTGCCGCCCGACAGTTCGCGCAGGCTGGCAACGAACCGCAGCAGTTCGACCGGCGTGCGGAACGCGCTATGGGCGGCCGGCGAAATACAGTCCTCGCCCTCACGCACGCCACGGGTGGCGGCGATTTCCGGGCTGACTTTGTGCCCCGGGAGGATGCCGCCGTGGCCGGGCTTGGCGCCTTGGCTGAGCTTTATCTCAATCATCTTCACTTGCGGCGAGCGGGCTTGCTCGGCGAAGCGTTGCGGGTCGAAACGGCCTTCTTCGGTGCGGCAGCCAAAGTAACCGCTGCCGATCTCCCAGATCAGGTCGCCGCCATGTTCGCGGTGGTACGGGCTGATGCTTCCTTCACCGGTGTCATGGGCAAAGCGCCCCAGCCGTGCACCCTGGTTGAGCGCCGCGATGGCGTTGGCGCTGAGGGCGCCGAAACTCATGGCCGAGATGTTGAAGATCGATGCCGAGTAAGGTTGCCGGCACTGCGGCCCGCCAATGGCGATGCGGAACGAGGCGGGGTCGGGCGTGGCCACCGGCAGCATCGAATGGCTGATGAATTCGAAGCCGGGTTTGTAGGCATCGTTGAGCGTGCCGAAGGCTTTTTCGGCGCTCTCGTTCTTCGCCCGTGCATACACCAGGGAACGCTGGGACCGTGAAAACGGCAGCTTGTCGTCGTCACCTTCGATCAGGTATTGGCGGATTTCCGGGCGGATGGTTTCGATCAAGTAGCGGATGTTGCCCAGGATCGGGTAGTTGCGCCGCACCGCGTGGTGGCTCTGGCGCAGGTCATTGAGGCCGACCAGGCTGAGCAGGGCGGTGATCAGTGTGAATGGCCAGAGCCAGGCATGTTGGGGCAGTAATGGGAGGCTGGCACAGGTGAACGACAGGCAGATGAAAAGGCAGGCGTAGCGGCTGGGCAGTGAGTGTTTCATGGGTCCATCGCAGGCAGGATGACCCGCGTAGGATAGGCAATGGCGGGCTGCGGAAAACCTGGGCAATCGGTAAAACACTGTTACCTGATCCCGAGCGCTCAGCTCTTTGTAGGAGCGGCCTTGCGTCGCGAAAGGGCTGCGTAGCGGCCCCAGCAATTTTGCTAGTAACACAGAATCTGGGGCCGCTACGCAACCCTTTCGCGACGCAAGGCCGCTCCTACAAAGGCGCGGTGACAGGTTATCGAGGTAACAGCACGCTGGCCCGCAGCCCACCGTCGTCGCGGTTGCACAACAGCAACTCGCCGCCATGGCTGGCCGCGATCCGCTGGGCAATACTCAACCCCAAGCCATACCCGCCAGACGCCTGGTTACGCGACCCTTCACCCCGCACGAACGGGTCGGTAACCGTCGCCAGCAAGCCTGGCGCGATCCCCGGCCCTCGGTCATCGACATGGATATAAACCCCCGTGGTCGCGCGCTCCAGCGTGACCGAAACTTCCTTGCCATAGCGCAAGGCATTGACCAGTAAATTCTGCAGGCAACGCTGCAGCAGCAGCGCATCGACCCGCAAGCTGCCGCCCTGGCCATGAACCGGCAGTGGCTCGCGGGCTGTGGACAAGTCGGCACACTGCCGCGTCACCAGCCGGTCCAGGTCCACCTGTTGCAGGTTCTGCTGCTCCCCGGCCCGCAGGTAATCGAGCACTTGGCCAATCATGTCGTCCATCTGCGTGATGTTCTGCCGCAGGCGCTGGCGATGCTCGTCGTCCGGCAAGCGCTCCAGGCGCAGGCGCATGCGGGTCAGTGGGGTGCGCAGGTCGTGGGACACGGCAGCCAGGAAGTAGGCCTTGTCGTTGACCATCGCAATCAACCGCTGCTGCATCGCGTTGAAGGCCTGGGCGGCCTGGCGCACTTCTTCCGGCCCGTCCAGCGCCAAGGGCGGCTGTTCCAGGTTGCTGCCCAGGCCGCGCGCGGCATCCGCCAGGCGCCGCAATGGGCGCAGGCACAGGCGCACCGCCACCAGGCACACCAGCAGCACAGCGACGATGCGCAGGGCATACACCCGCAGCAGGTAATCGCTGATCAACACCCAGGCGGACTCGCCGCTCCAGCCCTGCAGCTCCTGGCCATCGATGGTCAGCCAATGCCCATCGGCCAGCGGCACGGCAAACGCGATATGTGCCTGCGCCGTGCGCAAACCGAACAGGCTGCGCCAGACAATCGGTTGGCCCAGTTCATCGGTCAGGTGCACCTTCAGCAGGCGCACCTCCTGGGCGCGGCCCAGCTCGTACTTGAGGGCCTGTTGCAGCAGCAGTTCGATACGCTTGCGCCCTCTGCGTTCGTCGTGTTCCGCCGCGGGCAGGTTTTCGGCACAGCGCAACTGATAGTGGGCAGGTGCCTGCAACGGGCTGCCATGGCAGTTGGCGCTGGCAATCAGCGGCGCGCTGCGGGCGGCGATCAGCCGAACAGGGGCCTCAAGCACCTGGGCGAAACGCACATCGAACCAGATGCTGCTCGACATCAACTGGATCACCACGGTGCCGCTGACCATGATCAACAGCAGTTGGCCAAACAGCGTGCGCGGCCACAGCCGGCGAAGCCAGCGCATGTCAGGCATCAGCCTCGCTGCGCGCAAGGCTCAGCAAGTAGCCTTCGTTGCGGATGGTAAGGATCTGCGCTGCGCCGCCCGGCGCGCGCCGCAATTGCTGGCGCAGGCGGCTGACGCACATGTCCACCGAGCGGTCGTCAGGCAGGTGGTCGCGGCCGAACGCACTACGGGTCAGCTGATCGCGGGACACCACGCGGTTGTTGGCCTCCAGCAGCTCGCGCAATACGCGGTGGTCGGAGCGGGGCAGGGTCAGCGTTTCGCCGTCAGGGCGGGTGAGCAGGCGTTTGACGTGGTCGAGGCGAAACCCAGCAAACTGCTGCGCTTCCACCGCGGGCTTTGCAACCGGCGTATCGAGGCGCTGCGGGCGCCGCAATACCGCTTTTATCCGGGCAATCAGCTCGCGTGGTTCGAAGGGTTTGGCCAGGTAATCGTCCGCGCCCACTTCCAGGCCAATGATGCGGTCCAGCGTGCTGCCTTTGGCCGACAACATGATCACCGCCAGCCCGGGCGTCGATTGCAACTGGCGGCACAGGCTCAAGCCATCCTCGCCGGGCAGCATCAAGTCCAGCACCACCAGCTCGACTTTATGCAGCGCCAGTTGCTGGCGCATCCCGTCGCCGTCAGCGGCCGCTAGCACGGTATAGCCGGCATCGGTCAGGTAATCGCAGAGAAGTTCGCGGATCTCGTCGTCATCGTCGACAACCAGCAGGGTCGTGCTCATTTCAAAAAACACCTGTTCGATGAGGGCCGGTGGCGCTCGTTACGTTCGATTACAAGCCCGTACAAGCCGGGCCTGGAGCCCCAAGGGCGGATCCCTAGAATCGTAACAAAAAATCATCTGCGAATACGAAGCCTTCCCAAATGAAACCTCGGAGCATCATGAACGACTTCTCTCCTATCAGCCGAGGCGGAAGTCGCCTCAACCCGCTGGCCTTCTTCATAGCCGTGGCCATCAGCGGCGGTGCGATGGCGGCTGACAGCCAGCCACTGGAGCTGGATGCCACGCAGATCGAAGACAGCGCGCTGGTGCCTGCCGATGAAACGGGCCAGCTAGGGTACACGGTCGAGAGCAGCCGCAGTTCAACCGGCCTCAAGCTGACGCCGCGCCAAACACCGCAGTCGGTGACCACCATTACCCGCCAGCAGATGGACGACCGCGCCATCCACACCATCGAGCAGGCGCTGGAAACCACGCCAGGCGTGACCGCAAGCAAGGCCGAAGTGGGCGGCCGCACCGACTACCGCGCCCGCGGTTATTCCATCACCAACTGGAAGGTCGATGGCCTGCAGTTCCAGGGCGGCTCCGATTTCAGCGGCGGGGGTAATGCGCTGAACATGGACCTGTACGAGCGCATCGATATCGTCCGTGGCGCCAACGGCCTGCTCGGCGGCACCGGCGACCCGTCGGCCACCGTCAACCTGATCCGCAAGGCCCCGACCAAAACCTTCGGCGGCAGCGCCTACGCCACCTACGGCAGCTGGGACAAACGCCGCCTGGGCGCCGACCTTAACCTGCCGCTGTCCGAAGACGGCCGCCTGCGTTCGCGCTTCGTGATGACCCAGCAGGACGCCAATTCGTTCCGCGACAACCAGTCCGAACGCTCCCGCGCCGCGCTGGCCAACTTCGAATTCGACCTCGACGACGCCACCACCCTGGGTGCCGGCTACCAGTACGAATACAACAAAGTCGTCGGCGGCGGCTGGGGCGCGAACATCCCGATCTGGTACGGCGACGGCAGCAAGACCGACCTGCCGCGCAGCACCAACGTAGTGCCGAGCTGGAGCTTTGGCGAGTACACCACCCGCACCGCCTTCGGCTCCCTCGAACACCGCTTCGACAACGACTGGGCGTTGAACCTCAAGGCCGCGCAAAGCACCGCCGAGGCCCTCAACCACCGCGGCCTGGCCAAGGTCAACTCGGCCGGGCGCGGCAGTTTTGGCGGCTACTGGGACCAGGACGGCAGCGGCGCCGTGCTCAACGGCCTGCACAGCACGAGCGACACCACCCAGCAGTCTGCGCAAATCGACCTGTCCGGCCCGTTCCAGCTGTTTGGCCGCACCCACCAAGCGATGGTCGGCTACAACGACAGCCGCACTGTCGCCTGGTCGCCGGAATACACCTGCAACATGGTCAGCGACAGCCAAGTCAGCGCCGCAGCGCTGGGTTGCCAGTTCCGCGCCAACAACGGCTTCCCGCTGACCGACTGGCGCAATGGCGTGGATGACGATTACGACATGCTCGCCTCGCGCACCGGCCGCCACAGCAAGACCACCACCCGCCTGCAAGGCATGTACGCAGCGACTCGCCTGAGCATCACCGACCCACTGTCGGTAATCGTCGGCGTGCGTACCAGCAACTACTCGGCCATTACCCGCAGCAACGCCGGCGTGCGCACCAGCCAGGAAGAAAACGGCATCGTCACCCCCTACCTGGGGGCAATTTACGACCTCAACGACACCTACTCGCTGTACGCCAGCTACACCGACATCTTCACCCCACAAACCGCCGAGACCAGCAGCGGCAGCAAAGTCGAACCCATTCGCGGCCAAAGCTACGAAACCGGCATCAAAGGCGAGTGGTTCGATGGCCGCCTGAATGCCTCGGCCGCGTACTTCCGCACCAAGCAGGAAAACAAAGCCGTGCTGGACGGCGACCTGACCACCCCCACCGGCAACGACGCCTACAAGGCCGGTTCCGGCCAGGAAACCGACGGCATCGACCTGGAAATCGCCGGCGCACTGACCCCCAGCTGGAACGTCTACGCCGGCTACACCTACCTGCACTTCCGCCGCATCGACAGCGACGGCCGCAGCGACCCGTCACACCTGTTCAAGGCCTCCACCACCTACCGCCTCTCCGGCCCACTGGACCGCCTGACGCTTGGCGCAGGGGTTACCGCGCAGAGCAACATCCGTGCGGTATCCAGCCCCGCAGGCCAGCCCACCAATGGCGTGAGCGCAGGCTCGACCGACGTCAACTGGTCGGGGTATGCGATTTGGAATGCCATGGCCAAGTACCAGCTGACGGATGAGACCAGCGTCAGCCTCAATGCCAATAACCTGTTCGACAAGCATTACTACACCCGCTACGGCTTCTATGCCGGGGCAATCTATGGCGACCCCCGCAACCTGTCGCTGACGCTCAGCACGTCATTCTGACGCCCCCCTGTAGGAGCAGCCTTGTGCTGCGAATGGGCCGCAAAGCGGCCCCTTTCCCACCCACAATCAACTGCATTGCACCCCCGAGCCCTCATCAATCGGCTTATCCAACCGGTCCTCAAACCTGTGCCAGTCCTCGCCAAACAACTCCACTGGATGCATGGTCCGGTCTGACCCATTGCCACAGGCCAGTGCCTTGGCTGGGCAGTAGAGGTCGCAGCCCCAGCAGATGCGCTCGGGGTGGCTGGGGTGGGTGGGGAATTTTTTGGGCATGGTGTTCAGGCCTTGCAGGTGGGGGCTGATTTCACGCTATGCGGTTTGGTGGTTTGGGTTTTGATTGAGATCAAGGTGGGGGTTGGGTGTTGCAGTATTCAAATTACTGTTCCCGTGATAGCACAAACAAAAAGGCCCACCTTGCGGTGAGCCTTTCTTGATACTGCGCATGGTGTGGCACCAGACGAACGGTTGTTGGCCGGGAGGTCCCGACTTTCGCGGGACTGGAATTTGGTAGATTTTCAGACGTACCTCATAGGGTATCTATAAATAAATCAGCTAGTTATGGCTTTCGGTGGAATCGAATCCAGAATAGTGGAGGTTCCAGTAAATGTAGTAGAAGGATAGCTATAAAGGCCAATAATCTACGCCCAGATAGAAACGTTGTGCGCGTATTTTCGCGAATGGCATAGGTTTTGGATCATCTCATCTGCGCTCCGAACGGCCACAGCGGAAAATCTGAATGTCTTTGTCCGCGGACGTCTTTCTGCGTCTTAGCGGACGAAAGTTTATATTAATTAAGTATTGCACTGCCTGTGAGTTTGCCTTGAGCTTTTGACACTCGATGAAGGGGGGGTAGTTTTATATGAGGTTAATGTAATTCCGTTTTAGGCAATATGATGTGATCTCAGGGGTCCCGGATGAGTTTTTTAATATACCGTGGGAGTAATTGGGGTGGTAAAGCCTGGGTTGAGAATATAATATCTCTGCTCGGTCTTCAAACTCGGGAAAAGCAAGAGCCATGGCTAGAGCATGAGGCTTTGGGCCAAGTGGGATAAAGTCAATGTTGTGGGTGTTTTCTCGACATATACTACGTATCCAGTCGAGGACGGCGAACATATCCATCGCATGGATTCTTTTAATCTCGGTCTGGCGTTCTATGTTAGGTGCTAGTTCGTGTAAAAGCTTCCAGCTTCTCCTGAACCCCGGGGAGCTAGGTGGGAATGGAAATATGAACTTTGGAAATTTAATTTTATTTTGTTCTAAGAGCTCGGCTAGATTGAAAGCCATATAGCCAACGCTGATAATTACAGTGGAATCACTCTCGTTTTGCTCGATACGACTGAATCCCGGGAGGGCTGCTGGTGGTTCAGCATCTTCCGTGAATTGCCCTTCCTTATAACCTTCAGGTCTTGTATAGCAAATGACTAAGTCCTTAACGTTTGGTAGCTTCATCAATCTTTTTATTGCGAACAAGAAGAATCTTTTTGGTAAGGCGCTTATGTCCAGTATTAGTGATGCGCTAGGCGTTGATGCTATTTCGTTAATTGTTTTGTACCATACTCCTGCCTCAGCAAGTAAGTCGGCATTGATTATTTCAACTCGGTTGCCAAGATGTTTTTTTATCGTATTTTCATGTACGTCTGTAATTTTGTTAATGGTGTCGGTGAATCGATTCTCAGGATCTGATATTCTCAAACAGAAATTATTATTGATATTTGAATTTTTGGAAAGCCATTCTGCAACTGCAGTACATCTCGGCTCAAAAGAGGCGCAAAATATGCCCTGCCACTCGGTCACCCCGATTTTGGGTAGTAGCCATTCCGCACTACCCCAAGGGTTGATTTTTGATTGGGGTGAGGTCATTGGAAAAGCTCGCTTTGAATTGGAGGCTCATAATCGTCTATCTTTTTCGGCTTGGCGTTAGAAATGTTTCCAGCCAAAATTTCATTGAGCTCGATAAGGTTTGTATAGATAGGCTCCTTGGTTCGAATATGCGGGATTCGGAAGTATGGGCAAAGTAATGGGTTTAGATACCACTTTATCCTAGGGAGGCCATCATTGCTTTTTGTCGTGTGCTCCGACTCAATTAAGTCACCTTGATCGCGGCAGCTTTTTAATAAACTAGTCAGAGGAGTTGGGAGGTCAAAGTCTTTTTTAAATATTGAAAAGCCAGTATGACCCGGGTAAGAAAGGGCGCGATCATTCCGGATTGTGGATGATATCCAAGCGCCTAGCGAGTTTATAAACGCGTACCGTTTATCTCCGTCAGCGCCTTCTCTTAATTTCTCTGCCCAAATCCGGCTTGCTTCGTAAATTCCAATAACCTGTTTGTCCATGCTAATAGATGGCAGATGAGTTTTTTGGAGCTCTTCGTCTGGAGTGCTTCTGAGCCATGCAGCCCAAATTGCCCGGCATATAGTCATAAACGCCAGTATGTTCCAACCAGACAAATCCAATATGTGCCGCTCCCCACTCCAAATGAGCATTTCCTTTGCATCACCAGCTATCTGGATAAGGGCCGCTTCATTACGTTCTTTAATCCAATAACGACGGCCTTTCCAGGAGAGTGCCGCATCCATATCCTTAGATAAATAGACTTTTTCTCTCTGCTGTTTTTTTTGCCTTAGCCACACTTCACTTAGTTTGGCGTCCAATGGGTCAGTTAGCCATAGTCTCTCTAAGGTTTTCTTCCACTCACTAGACCAATCGTCAGGTATGTTAAGGACGCTCGGCTTTTCTTTAAAATAAACTCTAGCGCGCTCTGCTGGAGTCAATGTTTTTCCGAAAATGGATTTCAATAAATTTTCTTTGTGTGAACCTATATCGAACCCATATGCAGCCAATCTGCGGCTAAATACATCTGCTGCGAAATCACTGAAAGATATCCCGAGGGCTGGGTTTTCATGCCTCCTCAGTATTTCATCTATGTCAATGATAGAGTAATCTCTCATGTTTTCGAGATGTGCACCACTGCCCCAAATCGTGACGTCGGAACTCCATGCGTAGTGCCTCGTGCCCACGCGGTACGCCACACGGCCATCTCGCATGGCTAATGCTCTGTTGATTACTTGGCGAAATATTCGTGAGTTACCTGAGGATTTCTCTAGCTCGTAGAGCTCTTCATGCTGATCTATTCTAAGATAAACTAATGTTTGAGGGGAGATAACCCCTGATTGTCGGAGAGCATCTGCAAAAACTGCGGTAGGTTCTCCGATATCTGTCTTTGTAGATTCTACCTGCGAAGCTAAATGGTCATTGTTAAAGTTAAAGAATTTACGATATTCAGTAATGCGATTGTTGATTTTTTTTTCGATGTCATCGAAGGTGTTGCAATCATCTAGGTATCCATACCAAGCTGAAGATGTTTTGATATATTTTGTTAGGTTTTCTTGGTTTTGACTTGTCCAGTTTATGGGGAGCTCTGATTTCAAAACGTTATCCAAAGTTTGCTCTTTGGCTAAGTATTTGATGTTGGCTATTAAGTCCTGGATTAGTATGTAGTTTACATAGTCAGCAAACGTAGTTGCAGCCCAGTCTTTTCTTTTCTCTTGCGGTAACTCGGATAATCTTGAGGCTACAATTCTCGCGTTGTCTCTAATTAAATGTATTCCGGCAGAAATAAAAGATTTGTAACTAGCAGGTGCTGGGTACTTGGCGCCAGAGCGCGCGTATGCCACTCGAGTTTTTGTATTTAGCAGGCTCAATAGCATGCTTTTACCACTGCCCTGGCGCCCTTTTATGACGACATTACCCGTGCCAAATAAATCTTCAGAATGCGAAGCCACGACGGGGCTGAACATCTTCACAAATTCATCGGGGGCCAGGATTTCAGTTACCCATAAATCATGGAATGGATTATCAAATCTATTCATTGGGGTGCCTTAAATTCTCGTTCAGACCGAGGAAAGAGCGGGTTCCACGTTTTGCTAATTTGGTGATAGATTGGAGGGGTATTGTTAGGGCAGTTACTATACATAACAACTAAACTGCCGACTTTTTTCCAGCCGAACTCTTCTCCTTCCAAAGCAATGTTCATGGTTTCATACCCCGCCTTCAGAGCTGCTCTTAGCTTCGGGAATAGAGATGGTTCGCCTGTGTTCGGATGTTCAGTAATTAAGCATGAGTCGCTAAGTACTGAAACAGGTTGGTAATGGATGTTTTTGTTTCCGAGTTCATCAATTTTTTTTCTTATCGCTCTGTCGCCAGGTGCGCATATGATTAGAGGTATGACGAGGATTGGTCCGTCAAAACTCTCTGACGCAAACTTTAAGGCTCGGCATAGCTGTCCTCCTGAACCAACGAAATCCTCTAACAGAATCAGATATTTGATTCCTTTTTTTACTTTGTAGGCATTAATTTTTTCAGCTGTTGCCAGCTCTTTGAGACTTAACCAGTCTGGACGTATACTTTGACCGTCAAGCCCAGTTATATGTAGGAATCCGTTGATTCTAAGGCTGTCAGTAATTGGGCATGGCCAAGTCGCCTTAAGCTCTTCATCAAGGCGTTCGGCTGCGTCTGTACTAAAAATATCAATTTCTGCGATATCGATGAGCCATGGTTTGATCTTGTGCTCGAAGGCGCAGCGATATAGTTCTTCAAACTCTTGTTGGCCTACGAAGAACATATACTCAATTGATCTAAAGGCGATCCATCTGTCTTCTTCATCTTTAAAGCCGGCTAGCCATGCTTCTAGCCGGATCATAAAGTCACGGCTTATGCGGTGTGAAACTTTTTTTGTAGGTTCAAATTGGTGGAAAAGATGAGTGGCTAATGTCTCATATTGACCGCGTAGCTTATTTGCTCGCAGCGCTCGGTTGTCATCGGTAGGATGTTGCTCTCTTTGTAATTTTTCTATTATTTCAAGAGTGCTAGCCATTATGACTTCCTGTAATTGCCTTAATAATCATTCTTCCTATGGCAAGCCCCATGCTGGGCGGAACAGCATTTCCAACCAGCCGAAACTGTTCAATGATTGGGCCATGGAAAATATAGTTATCAGGGAAACCTTGGATTCTTGCCGCTTCGCGGACACTAAATCCTCGGTGCTCAACAGGATGTAGAAAGCACCTAGGGTCTCCGAAACGAGTATCTACGGTATAAGATGAGCCGTCTTCGATGGCTCTTCTATATTTACCATTGAAGGTGTTCTTTAAGTCTACGTAGCCATCTATTTCCCGAAGATATCCTTTCTGGATGAGTGACTTAATGTCTTTGTTTGAGTTTCTGTTCAAATCAAGATTTATATCTTCAGGTGCTACCGGATCTGCGTCGCCATAAGTTCTGCGTCGAACACGCCTGCGAAGCTTCATGATGCTGTACAGTACTTCTTTCTCTTCTTTTGTGGTTTGGCCAAAAACTTCTGGTATATTCCATGTGTGTACCGAGGCATTTCCACCTCTAACATTACAAAGCTTTTGGCCTGGCATGATTTTCTTCGCTATCTTATGCTCATTTGAACCGAGCTCAAATACCCGAGGTTCGTGGTTCGGAAGCATTGAGACCCCTTTAAGCGAGTCAATCAAGTTTAATGATTGGCGGGGCTCTATTTTAGAATCAAATGATATGCTTTTGTCCCAGGCGATCAGAAAAGCTCGTTTTCGAGATTGAGGAGTGCCTGTATTTCTCGCATCTATTATCAGGGTGTCAGTTTTATATCCTGATAGTTGCAATTTTTTATGGGCGAGGTCCCAGTACTTTTTGTGGCTGCCTTGTAGAATTCCCAAGACGTTTTCAAAAACAATGACTTTTGGTTTAGTGCTAATTGCTATCTTTACTGCGGCTTGGAGTAAGTGATTTCGGGGATCATTCAGCTCTCTCTTCCCTGCAGTGGAAAAACCTTGACATGGAGAGCCTGCCACTACGATATCGCATTCAATTGGGGTGGGTAGTCTCCCATTTGACAGATCCAACACATGAGCATGGTCACCAATATTTCGGCGGTAATTTTCGATCGCGAGGGGCCAGATATCGAATGCCGCGACTGGGGTTAGACCGGCCTGTATGAAGCCCAAATCAAGCCCCCCACAGCCTGAGAATAGGCTAGCGAAGCGTAGAGAGGGGTGGGGGGCTGTAGAGTGAGCTTCTGATGTCATTTCTAATTCATTGGGAGTACGTATTCGGCGCTGGAGCTGCCAACCCCACGAATGGTAAGTACCAGTTCGCTCGGGACCAGTGGTGGAGTATACCGGGATGTCCAGATGGGGCCCACTCAAAATCAGTGTTCTTGGTAACCAGTAGAGCTCGATCGATAGGCTTGGAGTACAGCCCCCCACTCTTTAGAATTTCGTCGCTTGCGGCTGTCTATAGATACAGTACTCCCTCTTCAGGCCATGATCGTGCAGTGATACTTTCCCCACGTCATCCCGCCAAGAATGCTGAGTGTTATCAGGGATCAAGGCCCCTGCGACCTGTGGGGAATGTCCTCTACGCGGGACTGGCGGCTCCTTACGACCGGGGGCACGGGCGTCTCATGATCTGGCCTCCTGAACACCGTTACCGGTGGGCGGGTGGAGGCAGCACTGGCTGACTAGACCAGCGCCTCAAGATCCTGAGCCGGGTGAACGCAGCAATGCGATGACCGGGGCATGCCTGACTGTCAGTCAGGTGCAGTCCATTCCCTGGTTTGCGGCACCATCATCTACATGGCTGTTGCTTGTGACCTCGGCGTTTGTCACGCCGGTAGTCACGAGGGGGATTGCAGCAAAGCGTTGTGCGATCAGGGTTGCAGCATTGGTAGGAGTGCCCGTTTCTATTCAGGATAAAGAGCTGGGTACAGTTGGCGCCGTTTTCGGTAAAGCGGATAGGTTGCTGGAGGACAGCGGGGTTGGTGATGACCGCGATTATGCGCAGAGTAGGAATGTCAGCCATTGCTTTCGGCGGGATGCTGGGAGCCGCTGGACATTAGTCATGGAGGGTTATCGCGCAGGGTTTATCACTCCGGTAGCGAGCCTCGATGGGTGGCCCATCAATGGCGTGGGCGAGGGGGTTACCGACGTCACCTGGTCTGGGTAGCTGTTCTGGAACGCCAGCAATCTGTTTGATAGACATTACTACGCTGGGTACGGGTTCTATGCGGGGGCGACCTTTTGGGCGCTGGGGAAATCTCTGGTTGGCGGTGAGAACGGTGTTTTGGCGGAGGCACTTGGGGCTGCTGTGCAGCCCATCGCAGGCAAGCCAGCTCCTACACGGGGCGTGCAGTTTTCAAGGGTATGGGTGGCCTTTGGATATGGGGGTAGCTCAGCTTACTGAAGCTGGTGCGTATCCAGATCGCTGCAAGGTGGCAATCCCGTGGCGGGCCAATCGGGCTGCCCTGAGGGGCTATGGGGCGCCGCAGCGAATACACAAACAAAAAAGGCCCACCTTTCGGTGAGCCTTTTTTGATACTGCGTATGGTGCCGGCACCAGGAATCGAACCCGGGACCTACTGATTACAAGTCAGTTGCTCTACCATCTGAGCTATACCGGCAATGGGGCGTCATTATAACGATCGTTTGGCGCCTGTAAACCACTTCCTTGCGATTGTTTGCAAATGAGCTAAGTCACCGGCTTAAAAGGAGATTTTTCCTACCAGCCGCGGTGGATCGTGTTGACGTTTGGCTCGGTTTTGCCGGGGTTGAAAAACAGCTTGTCGTTGTCGCAGCCACGCTTGCGGCAAGGGGTCTCGGCGCGCAAGGGGAGGCCTCGGTCGCCGCCCAGCTGCATGGCGGGGGTGTCCCAGCCCAAATTGCTGGAAGGTTGGCTTGGGGTGCCGCCGGCACACGCGGTCAGGGCCATGGCGAGGGTCAACAGGGCAAGGGGCTTGGCTTGGGTCACGATGAGGGTCCGTTGTTCCATTGTCGGCTCTGGCGCAACGCCAGAAGGTCGCAGGGCTGGCGGTCAGCGTGCGACGTGTCTTTTTAATGATTTGGGGGGCGGATAATACACCCTGGGAGGGGAGGCGGTGCGTGACCTGTAAGGCATTTCTGAACCTGAAACCAAATGCTTCGGGGTTGGCCTGCTTCGGACCTATCCTACGCGCGCTGCCGAAGTATCGCTGTTGTCGGGGAAGTGCCTCACGGATACCGTTTTCGGGTCGTTTCGGCGACCGGGTGTGAGAACCCGATTGAGAAATTGGCGGCACTGTAATGGTGGCCGTGCGCGGGCAGACTTCGGTCTGGCCGAGTCTTTTCGCGTTTTTTCTCCTCGGTTTCTCACCCCGCGTACGGCTGCCACCTTCAATCCGTGAGAAAGATCGGGTGGCAGTTCCTTTTTGAGAAAAAATGGAAGTCCGCCATGATCAAAATCGTCCCCGATCCACCCCAGCCCCACATTGAGATCACCACCGCAGGCCTGGAAACCTTCCTCGAAGTCGGCAACCCACCGGTTAACATGCTGCGCGTACAACCCGGCATCCCCATCGACGACGCCTACGAGCAGGTGTCGATCCTGCTCGGCTATATCAAGCACCTGCTCAGGGAGGGCGATATGGAAGACGACCATAAGCAGTTGGGCGCAGCCGATTACCTGGCGGCGCTGGCCAAGGCACTGATGAACGATATCGAGCTGGCCAAGAACAAAAAGCGTTGACGCATCGGGCCGCTTTGTGGCCCCTGCAGAAAGCACAACAAAAGTTTATGCACAAGTAGCATTGCCAACTTGCGCGAAAGGCATGCCGAACCCATACGCCGCTGGTCTTTGCGCAAATGCCTGTTTTTGCGGGCCTTGAACTGCCTGCAGGAATAAGCCAAACGCTTGAAATAGCGCTTGGATCCAACCATTCATCAAAAGCTTGTGCACAGACTTATCCACAGGTTGTGCTGCGGCTAACGGTCGCGTTCCGCGAGGATGAGCAAGTTGCGCGGCGTGAGTGGATAGTCGCAGAACAAGCCAAGGCGCACGGCATAGCCTTGTTCTTCCATGAACAGGGCGCGGTCGAGTACCAGCCACAGTTCCAGCGGGCGGCGGAACAGGTTGCGCACCCGTTCGAGGTTGCGGACCTCGGCCAGGCGCTGCCAGCCGGCGGCCTCAAGGGCAGCCCAGTCTGGCGTGCCGCTCAGCGGGAGTTGCTTGAGTGCGGCCAGGTCGCGGCAATACGCCTCGAAGGGCTTGTCCAGCCAGGCCACCGGCAGCGATGGGGTGGGCAGGTAATCATCACACTGGCGCTGTTGGCGTTGCAGCAGGTCGAAGCCCAGGCGACGGGCCATCGAGGTGTCGCGCTGGCGGCGCACGCGGGCACCGGCGGTGACGGTTTCACTCAATGGCAGGCCGAGGTCGTCCAGCGAAAGCCGTAGGCTGGAGGCTTGGGCGGCTGTGGATACCGGCTGGTAGTGCTGCGCTTCGATGCGGTTGTAGCAGCAGGGGGCCACCGCGACTTGGCGGCAGCCTTGCTGGCTGGCAAGGCGCAGCAGGCGTACGTGCAGGTCGCCGCAGGCGTGCAGGGCGACCACGGTTTTGTCGCTGTCGAGGTGGCGGGCGCTGTCGGCGGCCATCACGTCTTGATGCACATGGCGCGCGGGCAGGTGGTGGTGGTCACTCAGGGCTTGGCCGGCGGCGACGAGCTCGGCGTCGTATTCCAGGCAGGTCAGCTGCTGGCCGGGCTGCAGCAGGCGGCGGCCGAGGTGGCCTTTGCCGGAGCACCAGTCCAGCCAGTGCTGGGGGTGTTCGTCGAAGGCCAGGCGGCGGGTGAAGGCTTCGATCTGCTGCCACTTGCGGCCGGGTACGCCGACGTCGAGGCGGTGGGCAGCGGGCGGTAGGCCGGCGTCGGGGAGTGTATCCAGGGCGCTAAGGTGGTGGGCTTGCTGGGCCAGTTGTGGGAAGGGCGCGGGCAGGGTGGTTGGGTCGGGCTCGTCGTCGGCATCGGCCAGGGGGGATTGGCGCAGGTGGGCGGCGAGCGCTGGGTGTTGGGCTTCCCATTCCAGGCGCAGGGTGGTGAATGGCCTGGGTTTCCACAGGTGCTGGTGCTCGGTCAGGAACTGGTCTAGGGCCTGGAAGCGGTCGCTTAGCGGGTGGCTGTGGAGGATGGGGGGTGGGGTCATGGTAGTGGTCGGCAGGGTTGGGGCTGCTTTGCAGCCCTTCGCGGGCAAGCCCGCTCCTACAGGGGGCGCAAGGTTTGCGCCCTGTGGCATTCCTGTGGGAGCGGGCTTGCCCGCGAAGAGGCCAGTAAGGTTTAGCGCCCTTGGCAGGCGTCTACCCGCAACCAGCGCTCCAGCAGTTTGAAGCCTTGCACCAGCACAAACGAGATCAGCAGGTAGAACAACCCGGCAGCAAAGAAGATCTCCACCGGCAGGTAGGTGCGGGCGATGATGGTACGCGCCATGCCGGTCAGTTCCAGCAGGGTGACGGTACTGGCCAGGGCGCTGGCCTTGAGCATCAGGATCACTTCGTTGCTGTAGGCCGGCAGGCCGATCCGGGCGGCGCGCGGCAGCATGATGTAGAACAGGGTCTTGCCCCGCGACATGCCCAACGCCCGTGCTGCCTCGACCTCACCTTTGGGGATCGATTGCAACGCGCCGCGCAGGATCTCGGCGATGTAGGCGGCGGTGTGCAGGGTCATGGTCAGCACGGTGCACCAGAACGGATCGCGCAGGTAAGGCCACAACGAACTGTTGCGCACGGCGTCGAACTGGGCCAGGCCGTAATAGACCAGGAACAGCTGCACCAGCAGCGGGGTACCGCGGAAGAAGAAGATGTAGCTGAACGGCAGGGCGCGCACGTACCAGTGGCGGGACGAGCGGGCGATGCCCAGCGGGATGGCCAGGATCAGCCCGGCAACCACCGCGATGGCCACCAGCTCCAGGGTCAGGGTCGCGCCCTGCGCCAGGCGTGGCAGCCATTTAATGATGACTTCCCAATTCATGATTCAGCCCTCGCAAAGCCGCGAGCGGCGCGTTTTTCCATGAAGTGCATGCCGGTCATGGCGATGACGGTCAAGCCCAGGTAGATGCAGGCCGCGACCATGTAGAAGGTGAACGGCTCTTTGGTCATGGTCACGCCGATCTGCGCGTGGCGCATGATTTCTTCCAGGCCGATGACCGACACCAGCGCGGTATCTTTCATCAGGATCATGAACAGGTTGCCCAGGCCAGGCAGGGCGATGCGCCACATCTGCGGCAGGATGATCCGCGACAGAATGCGCGCCTTGGACAGGCCCAGTGCCAGGCCGGCTTCGCGGTGGCCCTTGGGGATTGCCAGGATGCCGCCACGGAATACTTCGGTGGCGTAGGCGCCGAAGCACAGGCCGAGGGCGATGACGCCGGCGGCGAAGGCACTGAGCTCAAGGCCGGGCATGTTGAGCGCCTCGCCGAGGCTGTTCATCATGCCAACGGTGCCGAAATAAATAAGCAGGACCCAAAGCAGTTCGGGCACACCGCGAACCAAGGTCGAGTAGAAGCCGCCAAGCCATTGCAGTGGCTTGACCGGGGACGTTTTGGCGAGGGCACCGAGCAGGCCCAGGATCAGCCCCAGCAGCAAGGCGCAGAGCGCCAGTTTTACGGTCATCAAGGTGCCAGCCGCAAGGGCCGGACCGAATCCGTGCAGGTCGATAGTCATGGGTAGGGTCGTTCTAGGGACCAGCACGCCTCAAGGGCGTGCCGGTCGGGGCGAATCAATAGATGCTGAACGGGAAGTACTTGTCGTTGATCTTTTTGTAGGTGCCGTCGGCGACAATTTCCTTGAGTGCGGCATTGAGCTTGTTGCGCAGCTCATTGTCGCCTTTGCGTACGGCAATGCCGACCTTGTCGCTGTCGTTTACCGGTTCGCCTTTGAACTCGAAGTTTTTGCCGGCAGCGGACTTCAGCCAGTCGTAGTTGGCGTACTTGTCAGCGAGGATGGCGTCGAGGCGGCCGGAGGTCAGGTCCAGGTAGGCGTTTTCCTGGCCATCGTACAGGTTGACCTTGAACTCGCCGTCCATGCCGCCGTTGTCATCCAGCCAGGTGGCTGCCTGGGTGGCGCGCTGGGTACCGATGGTCTTGCCTTTGAGCGAGGCGCGGTCGGTTTTGAAGTCGACGTTTTTCGGGGCGATGAACTGCTGCTTGTTCGAGTAGTACGGGTCGGTGAAATCGACGGCCTGCTTGCGCTCATCGGTGATCGACAGCGACGAGATCAGGAAGTCGAACTTCTTGGCGTTCAATGCCGGGATGATGCCGTCCCAGTCAGAGGTGACCACTTCGCATTCGACTTTCATCTTGGCGCACAGGGCGTCGCCGATGTCTTTGTCAAAGCCGACCACCTGGCCGCTGGCATCCTTGTTGTTGAACGGCGGGTAGGCCGCCTCAATGCCCATTTTGAGTTTTTCGGCTGCCATGGCATTTGCCGAGAACACCAGGGTGGCGGCAGCGGCCAGGAGGAATTTCTTATAGGTCTGCATTCGTGTTGCTCCGTTAGCGGTGGCTGGACATGAATTGCTTGCAACGCGCCGAGGTCGGGTTCTCGAAGACCTGCTGCGGCGATCCTTGCTCTTCAACCAGGCCCTGGTGCAGGAAGACGACTTCACTGGACACATGGCGGGCAAAGTTCATCTCGTGCGTGACCAGCAGCATGGTACGGCCTTCTTCGGCCAATGCGCGGATAACGTTTAGCACTTCCTGGACCATTTCCGGATCGAGCGCCGAAGTTGGCTCGTCGAACAGGATGACCTTGGGCTTCATGGCCAGGGTACGGGCAATGGCGGCACGTTGTTGCTGGCCACCGGAAAGTTGCGCGGGGTAGCTGTGGCGCTTGTCGAAAATGCCGACCTTGTTCAGCAAGGCTTCTGCGGCTTCGATGGCTTCGGCCTTGCTTTGGCCGAGCACGCGGCGCGGTGCCTCGATGATGTTGTCGAGGATCGACATGTGCGGCCACAGGTTGAAGTTCTGGAAGACAAAGCCGATCTCGCTGCGCAGGCGGTTGATCTGGCGGTTGTCGGCAGCGATCAGGTCGCCGTTTTTGGCGGCCTTGAGTTTGAGCGATTCACCGGCCACCAGGATTTCGCCCTGGTGCGGGTTTTCGAGCAGGTTGATGCAGCGCAGCAAGGTGGACTTGCCGGAACCGGACGACCCCAGGATGGAGATCACGTCACCGTCGCGTGCGGTCAGCGAAATGCCCTTGAGAATTTCCTGCTCGCCGTAGCGTTTGTGCAGATTGCGGATTTCCAGCGCGGGCGTGGCCTGAGCCATGTGCGGTCCTCATGTGTTCGGGTGCGTTCCCAGCTGTTGGCGGCCTTCCTGGCGTGCGCCAAGCTAGCATAGCGGCATTATGGCGGCCAACAGGGTCGCTAGGGGCTCGGGTCGCTGTCGGGGCAGATTGTCGCATCGCTGCAGTGCAACGTCGCGAGGATGACCGCGAAGGTCTAGCCCAACACCAGAGCCTTGATGAAAAAAGGCGCGATGGTGCCAGCTTTGGCCCGCGCTTGGAAGCGGTTTTGGACCATTCGCGGGTAATCCCCCTCTAGGCCATTGCTGACGCTTGCCAGGCAGGGTTGTACCTGCCGGTTGTACTTTTCTGCATTGCAGCGGTGCATAGGTGTTACCTGGGAGCACCTTTGGTGCATTTGTAAGTGGGTATTTCAGTAATCCGGACCTTGCACGGCGATTTGGCGGCCTTTCGGTCAAGGCATGGCCGAAAGCCCTGCAAGCCGCGCCCTTTACGGTTGCCAGATTTTTCTGACGAATGCATTCAGCTGATGGCTCACTTATTGCCAGTAGGAAACCGCCGATTGCAGCGACGCCTAACTAACCCCAGGCGCGCTTCGTTCCCGTAGTCGGAGTGGTCCACTCCTTACAAAGGTAGTTTTATGAGCGGTAACAATTCCAATGACCTCGCTCAGGGGCTCAAATCGCGGCATGTCACCATGCTGTCCATCGCTGGCGTGATTGGCGCCGGTCTGTTCGTTGGCTCCGGCCACGCCATCGCCGCTGCCGGCCCGGCCGTACTGCTGGCCTACGCCGCCGCCGGTACCTTGGTCGTACTGGTCATGCGCATGCTTGGCGAGATGGCCATTGCTTCACCGGACACCGGTTCTTTCTCTACCTATGCCGACCGCGCCATTGGGCGCTGGGCCGGCTTCACCATTGGCTGGCTGTACTGGTGGTTCTGGGTGCTGGTGATTCCGCTGGAGGCCAACGCGGCTGCGGCCATTTTGCATGCCTGGTTCCCTGCTGTTGATCTGTGGGCCTTCTCCTTGATCATCACGCTGGTGCTGACCCTGACCAACCTGTGCAGTGTGAAGAACTACGGCGAATTCGAGTTCTGGTTCGCCTTGCTCAAGGTTCTGGCGATCATTGGCTTCATCGTCGTGGGTTGCGTGGCCATGTTCGGCTTGGCGCCTGGCAGCCAGGTAAGCGGTGTCAGCCACCTGTTCGACACCCAAGGCTTCATGCCCAATGGCCTGGGCGCAGTGCTGGCCGCCATGCTGACCACCATGTTCTCGTTCATGGGTACCGAAATCGTCACCATCGCCGCTGCCGAGTCCAAAGACCCGGGCAAGCAGATCAGCCGCGCGACCAATTCGGTGATCTGGCGTATCTGCCTGTTCTACCTGGTGTCGATCTTCCTGGTCGTGGCGCTGGTGCCGTGGAACGATCCGGCCCTGGCTGAATTGGGCTCTTACCAGACTGTGCTGAGCCGCATCGGTGTGCCGAATGCCAAGCTGATCGTCGACATCGTCGTGCTGGTCGCCGTCACCAGCTGCCTGAACTCGGCGCTGTACACCTCCTCGCGCATGCTGTTCTCCCTGGGCAAGCGTGGCGATGCCCCGGCCATGTCGCAACGCACCACCAAGGCAGGTACGCCGCATGTGGCGGTGTTGATGTCGACTGCGGCAGCGTTCCTGTGCGTGTTCGCCAACTATGTGGCGCCGGCCCAGGTGTTCGAGTTCTTGCTGGCCAGCTCCGGCGCCATTGCGCTGCTGGTGTACCTGGTGATCGCGGTGTCGCAACTGCGCATGCGCAGCCAGCGTGAAGCGTGTGGCGAGAAGATCGACTTCAAGATGTGGCTGTTCCCGGGCCTGACCTGGGCGACCATCGCCTTCATCGTTGCTGTGCTGGTGGTGATGGGGCTGCGTGAAGATCACCGCGCCGAGATCATCGCCACTGCCTTGCTGAGCATTGGTGTAGTGGCGGCCGGGCTGCTGGTGCATCGCAAGCGCGAAGCGGCTGGGCGGGTGGCGCTGGATAACTGATCTGCGCTGCTTTGAATGAAAAGGCCGCGCCCTGTGAAGGGCGCGGCCTTTTTGCATGTTACGGCCTGCTAGCGAGTTTCGCGTCCCGCTGTAGGTTTTGTACGAAAAGTATGGTCATCCATCATTGTGGGAGCGGGCTTGCCCCGCGATCTGCCGCAACGCGGCAGCAAAGCCTGAATTCGCGGCGACTTTGACGTTAGTCGATATCGGGTACAGGAGCGCTTCGCACTCCATCGCGGGGCAAGCCCGCTCCCACAAAACTGTTCGTACAGAGCCTAGGGGTCGGTGATGGCTTATTTAGCCGAACTGCTTCTGCTGTTGTTGTTGCTTGGCCACAACTTCCGAGGCGGCGATATACGCCTCCTGGAACTCGTCGCTTTCCAGCCAGGCCATGGTGGTGTCTTCGTCGGCGCCATCCAGCCAGGTGCGGTAGGCATTGAACACCAGCACGATGTAGTCGGTGGCGTGCTCTTCCTTGTGCCCCTTGAGCACCAGGGCCAGCAGCGGGTCGACCAGGAACACCGAGATCATCGCGACCAGGCTGGTTTCCTGTGCCGCCTTCATCTTGTCGAACAGCTCCTTGTAGCTGTCCGACTCCATGGCCTTGTTGAACACTTGCTCGATGCTGGCGCTGTCGCCGGCGCTGGCCTTGACCGCCTGGCCACTGCGCACCATGCGGTTTTGCTTGGCCTTGCTGGCGGCGCGCTTGGCGCGTTTCTGTTGCTTGGTCGTGGTGGCCATGGGTGAATCCTTGGGTGTGCCTGAAAAAGTGCGCGTATTGAAGCGCAGTTAAAGACGAAACCCAAGCATTGTAGGTGTGCACACACCTGCTAGGCGCTGGCTGGCAGTCTCGGCGGTTCAGTGGCTTGACGCTGGCGCTTCATCCTCTTCGAAGTCGCGTGATGCGCGCCCCACCAGCAGCGGGTCTGGGGCGTGCGCTACGGCCAGGTCCTTGCCTGGGTAATCCAGCGAGTGCAAGAAGTGCCGGATGCAGTTGATGCGTGCGCGCTTCTTGTCATCGGACTTGATCACCGTCCAGGGTGCATCGGCGGTGTCGGTATGGAAGAACATCGCTTCTTTGGCGGCGGTGTAGTCGTCCCATTTGTCCAGCGACTTGATGTCGATGGGCGACAGCTTCCAGTGCTTGAGCGGGTCGTCGCGGCGTGAGATGAAGCGCCGTAGCTGCTCTTCGCGGTTTACCGAGAACCAATACTTGAACAGCAGGATGCCGCTGTTGCACAGCATGCGTTCAAGGTCGGGTGCCTGGCGCATGAACTCCAGGTACTGCAGCGGGCTGCAGAAATCCATCACCTTCTCGACCCCGGCGCGGTTGTACCAGGAGCGGTCGAAGAAGACCATTTCGCCCGCCGTGGGCAGGTGCTGGATATAACGCTGGAAGTACCACTGGCCCTTCTCCTGCTCGGAAGGCTTTTCCAGCGCCACGATCCGCGCGCCACGTGGGTTCAAGTGCTCCATGAAGCGCTTGATGGTGCCCCCTTTGCCCGCCGCGTCGCGCCCTTCGAACAGGATCACCACGCGCTGGCCGGTTTCCTTCGCCCAACTCTGCACTTTAAGCAGTTCGATCTGCAGCGCGTGCTTGGCCTTTTCGTATTCCTGGCGGTGCATGCGGGTGCGGTACGGGTAGCTGGCCGGTAGGCGTGCGCGCGTGCTGTCTTCGTTACTGCCCTTGGGCGCCCTGGCCACTTCCATGGCTGCCGGTTGCTGGCTGACCTGGGTGATGACGGGGTCGGCGACGGCTTTGATGGCGGGCTTGCGGGGGCGTGCGCGGCGGTTGGGGCTGGTTGGCGTGGCGTTCGGCGTGGCGTTCGAGGTGGATGTGAGTAGCAGGGTGGCGTCGTCGCTCATGGAGGTCCTGTCGGTTCTGATGTGCTTTTCCCATGCTAGGGGCGACAGGCCTGGCGCTTATTGATGCGGGTCAATTTACCCGGACAGGTGGGCTCGGCCCCAGCCTCAGGTGGGTGGTTTCCACCTGATACTCAAAGGGCGGGCGCAATAGCCTGATCTGCCCACGCTTAGGTGGGGCTAACAGGAGACGTTCCCATGAAGCATTACTTTCACCTGGTGTTGAGCTGTGTCAGCAACGACGGCACCGGTTACAACGATTGGCTTACCCTGGCCCTGGACGAGTACAAGATCACCGAGGCGGAGTTGGCCAAGGCGGTCGCATCCGTTGATGACGCCAGGGCGCTGCTGAGCATTTCCTATCGGGGGCAGATGACCCCCGAGGAATTCGATAGCCAGGCGTAATGGCTGATTTGTGACGAGGCCCTCTGTGCATTGCTCAGGGGGCCTTTTTATTGGGCGGGGTTGCAGGTGGCTGCTGCAAAAATCGCAGACAACAAAAAACCCGCACTAGGCGGGTTTCTTGTTGTCGCTTCGGGTAACTTTGCAACCACCAGAAGCTGAAGGTGGTGCCCAGAGACGGAGTCGAACCGCCGACACGAGGATTTTCAATCCTCTGCTCTACCGACTGAGCTATCTGGGCGACGAGGTGAATTAAATAGATTTCCAGACCGTCCGTCAACGACTTTTTGAAAAAATTTTAAATTAATTCCGTCGCTTACGTTTTTTGGGGTCATTCAGCAGGCGGAACGTAGCCTTCGGCCTGGGCGTATTCTTCGCCAGCGAAAAACTTGTCCATCTCGGCCTGGAGGAATTTGCGGTCCTCGGCATTCATCATGTTCAGGCGCTTTTCGTTGATCAGCATGGTCTGGTGCTTCTGCCAGTCGGCCCAGGCCTTCTGCGAGATGTGATCGAAGATGTCCTGGCCCTTGGCACCTGGGTAGGGCGGGCGCTCCAGGCCTGGGAGTTCTTCGTTGTACTTGCGGCACATCACGGTGCGGGTCATCGGGCATCTCCTGCAATCAGTTCGTCGGCCGCGCGTTTGAGCAACTTCTTGACCGGGGCAGCGAGGCCCAGGCGCGGCGGGGTGGCGAGGTTATACCAGAGCCAGTCGGGCTCGGCCACGTGCTGGCCGACCGGGTCGACCTTCACCAGCCAGGGCTCGATCGCCAGCTGGAAGTGGCTGAAGGTGTGGGTCAGGCCGTCTAGTGCGCGGCTCTCTGCCAGGCGCAGGCCATGCTGGTAGGCGAGGTCGTCGAGCTGCTCGATGTGCTCAAGCTCCGGCAGGCTCCACAAACCACCCCACAGGCCGCTGGACGGTCGGCGGTACAGCAGGATCGCGCCTTCGTGGTTGGCCAGCAGTGGCATCAGCGTCCGGCGTTGCGGCAGCGCCTTGCGTGGCTTGGGCTCGGGGTAGCGGGTTTCTTCGCCGTGCAGGTGCGCTTCGCAGCCGCGTTGCAGCGGGCAGATCAGGCAGCTGGGCTTGCTGCGGGTACACAGCGTGGCGCCCATGTCCATCATTGCCTGGGTGTAGTGGTTGGCGCGGGTTTGCGGGGTGTAGCGCTCTGCGCTGGCCCACAGCTGATTAGCCACCTTGGGCTCGCCGGGGTAGCCGGCCTGGGCGGTAAAGCGGGCCAGCACGCGCTTGACGTTGCCGTCCAGGATGGGCGCGCGGATGCCCATGCTGATGCTGGCGATGGCACCGGCGGTGGAGCGGCCGATGCCAGGCAGTTCGGTCAGTTGCTCGACACTGCGCGGAAACTCGCCGCCATGCTGCTCGACGACGATTTTCGCGGCCTTCTGCAGGTTGCGCGCGCGGGTGTAATAGCCCAGGCCCGTCCACAGGTGCAGCACTTCGTCCTCCGGCGCTTCGGCCAGGGCCTGCACGGTGGGCAGGGCCTGCATGAAGCGGTCGAAGTAGTTGAGCACGGTGCTGACCTGGGTCTGCTGCAACATGATTTCCGACACCCACACCCGGTACGGGTTGATGCCCTGTTGCCAGGGCAGGTCGTGTCGGCCGTGCGCGTCATACCAGTCCAGCACGGCGCTGGAGAACTGCTCGGGGCTCATCGTTTGAACAGCCCCTTGAGCGCGTCTTTGAGTTCAGGGCTCACTTTGTCTCCGAGTTTTTCATCGAGTTTTTCATCAATCTTGTCTTTCAGGCGGTTGCCGGCCAGTTTCGCAGCGACCTTGCCCAGGCCGTCCTGGTCCAGGCGGCAGGCCTTGGCGCCAAGCTCCAGCGGGCCGCGGCAGCGCAGCGGCACTTCAACGCCGACATAGCGCTCGTTGACCTGGCAGGCCGGGTCCGGCATGGCGCGTTGGTCGCCTTCGACGACCACGCCGACGTTGTAGTCCATGCCCAACACGCGCAGGTCGAGGTCGCCGTGGCCGTTGACGGTCAGGCCTGGGATGCGGGCCTTGAGGTCTGGGTTGCTGGCCACGCCATTGCGCACCACCAGGCTGCCACGCAGTTCCTCGAAGGGCGTGTCCTTGCCGCGCGGTTCGCCGCTGAGCGTTTTACGGTTCAGGGTGGCGATGGCCTGGCACAGTTGCTGTTCAAGGTTGGCATTGACCAGCACGCCATCGTTGATGGTGAAGTTGGCGCTGCCATTGAGGGTGTCGACCAATGCCTTCTGGCTGTTGCCGGTTGCGGTCAGGTCGCTGGTCAGGGTCAACAGGCCCTTGACCGGTGGCGTCTGCTCTTTGCCCTCGGCCTTGATGAAGTGTTCCACCGGTACGCGGTTGATCTTGGTATTGACGCCAAGCTGCGGCACGGCAGGGCGCACATCGACGGTGCCCTTGGCCTCGAAGCTGCCATTGTAGAGGCCGCCGCGCAGGGTCTGCAGGGTCACCAGGCCGCCTTGGCCAGTGGCCTTGAGCTGGGCATCCTGAATGGGCAGTTTGTCCAGGGTCAGTGCGCCGAACGTCAGGTCGGCCTGCAGGTCGAGGGCGCGCAGGCGGTCCACCGGCAGCAGCTTGTCGTCGCTCCAGGCGACCTGGGTCGGGGCGTTGGGCAGCGGGGAGCTGCTGGCACCGGCCACGGCGCTGGCCTCCTGTTGCTTGACCTCGGCTTGGCGGGCGGCCGTCGCGCCTTTGGCTTGTTCGCTCTTGGCGGGCAGGTAGCGGTCGGCGTCGAAGGTGTCGGCCTTCAGTTGCAGGCGCAGGGCCTGTTTGGCGAAGTCTTCGACGGCCACGCGGCCGGTGAAGGTGCTGTCGTCCAGCTTCACGGCCAGGTCTGCCAGGGCCAGGCTGTTCGACGTGCCTTGCAGGCGGGTGACCAGTTCCAGCTTGGTGAACGCGGCAGGGTCGTTGGTGGCGGGCAGCGGGCGGCCGATGCCGTCGAGGAAGGTGCGCAGGTCGAACTGGGCGATCGACAGGCCGCCGCTGAGTTGCGGTGCCTTGTCCAGGTCGCGCAGGTTGAGTTCACCCAGTGCACGCAGCTGGTTGGCCGAAATTCTCAGGCCGTTCCACGAAGCGACATTGGCTGCCAGGTCGACCAGCAGTTGGCCTTGTGCGGCGAAGGTCACGGTCTTGCCGGCAAACGGCTCGCCCGAGGTTTCGCCCGACAGGCGCATGTCTTCGAAGTTGTAGCGCTTGAGCTTGCGGTCAAAGCGCAGTTCGCCGGCAAGCTCGGTGCGGGCCTTGATGCTCGGTTGGGTGGCACTGAGGAAGGCACTCGCCTTAAGCGCAATGTTCGCGCCTTCGTGGACCGGGCCGGTGCTCAGCTGGATGCTTTCGGCGCTGTAGCTCTGGCCGTTTTTGGCATCGGTGTACTGCACGCGGGCGTTGTTCACGGTCAGGCTGTCGATGTCGAGTTTGACCGCACGCTCGCTGCCGCTGTCGGCTTGCGCTGGGGCCTGTTCGGCAGGTGCCTGGGCCGGTGTATCGGTTGGGGCGCCGTTAGGGGCGGGCAATGGCTTGCCGATGTCCTCCCAGTTGCCATGGCCATTTTCGTCGCGGGCCAGGGTCAGGTTCAGGCCTTCGACGCGCACATCGCTCATCTGCACTTCGCGGCGCAGCAGCGGCAGCACGCGTACCGACAGGCCGAGCATCTTCAGGTCGGCGAATGGCTCGCTGGGTTTGCTCAAGGTCGCGATGCTCGCGTCATGCAGCTCCAGGCCCAACCACGGGAACAGGCTCCAGCCGATGTCACCGTTGAGGGTCAGCTCGACATGAGCCTTGTCGCGCGCCAGCTGGCGAATCTCGTCTTTGTAGTCGTTGGGATCAAAGAGGTGGGTCAGGGCGAAGCCCAGCGCCACGATGATCAGCAGCAACCCGAGAAGCCCCAGTCCCAGGATTTTGCCGAACGCTTTCATGGGCGAGTCCTTGTAGTCCGATTTGAATTTCAGCGGCAGAGTATAGCGCCGCAGTGCTTATCCCTGCGTATCCGGCAAGAGATACAGGGCATTTCCCTACGAATGGATCAGATGTTGCGGCTTTCGACAGCCGCAGTTCTGGCAGTTCCGTTTGTGTTGCCTGTACTGGCCTCTTCGCGGGGCAAGCCCGCTCCCACAGGGTTCATACGATCATGGACTGCCCCCAAGAGGTTGGACACCAATCCAACCCTTGGGGGATCTATGGGCAAGTACACCGAGCAGTTCAAGCTCAAGGCGATTGCAGCCTACCTTGATGGCAGCCACGGCTTCCGAAAAGTG